>Ga0194126_10003463_pt1 | contig 24900 bp, 18 predicted proteins | sample TA2KigC150mmetaG_FD_148641 | JGI IMG/M metagenome (GOLD analysis project Ga0194126, IMG submission 148641) | Freshwater microbial communities from Lake Tanganyika, Tanzania - TA2015035 Kigoma Deep Cast 150m | ecosystem: Environmental > Aquatic > Freshwater > Lake | place: Tanzania: Lake... | reverse complement strand
TTCCTCGCTGGGGAAAATATTGCGTGTTTTTGAAATAATCATCCTTAACCATTAAAGTTTTATTTTAATTGTTATCACGAAAATGAGGATGCTAACTTTGGCAATCATGAAATCAGGATTGCTCTTTTATAATCTCTTTAACATATCTTGCTATGGAGAGACATGAAGTAAGTCCAGGTGAATCAATACCAACTAAGTTAACACAATGGGTATATTTCCTATCACTTTCTATAACAAAATCATAATGATTCTTTAACTTTGCCCGTATCCCAGTCTGGTGAAGGCTTATATCTTCTATCCTTAAGTTAGGGAAAAAAGATATAACGGCGTCAAGAAGAGTTTTTTCATTTTTCGAATGTGCATAATCCTCTTTGTCTTTTGGTCTTGAATAAGCAGGCCCAACAATTATGGTATCACCGATAACATGTCTGCCCCTATCCAGACTAAAAGTTGGAGAGAGATGAACTCCCACTGACCTGGTAATTTTATTTTCCTTAAAGAGCTTATTAAACTCCTTTAAGGAAATACTAAGTTTTACACCATCAGGTGTATAGCCTGCTGGAACAGGATAAACATTTAAACCATTTATCATTATATCAGGTCTCCTGGTACTATAAAACTTAGCCCACTCTCCTTTTACTGGTTCCATCTCATAAGGGCTTTCAGGATTTATCATTTTTGCAACTTCATCAGAATAAAGTCCGGCAGAATTAATTAAAAATCTTGTTCTGAATCTTTCAGTTCCAGTTCTTGTTTTAATACCAATATAAGAGAAATCACATTCCGGCTCAACCTCAACTACTCTACTGCCTTCTAAAAAAATAGCTCCATTCTCTTCAGCAATTTTATAGAATCTGGATACAAGACAAGTTGGCTCAACTATTCCTGATGCTGGAACATACAGAGCAGATATACCTTCAACATTTGGTTCAAACTTTTTTATTTCTTCTTTGCTTAAATATCTTACACCCGAAACCTGATTTTCAACTGCAATCCTATAAACATCTTCAAGGTATTCCTCCTCCAGTTTATTTACTGCAACAACAAGCTTACCGGTTTTTCTGCAAGGGACATCATACTTTGAGCAAAAATTATAAAGTAAATTATTACCCTCAACACAGAATTTTGATTTTAAAGGTCCAAAATCTTTAGGATAATAAATACCTGCATGAATTACACCTGAATTTCTTGAAGACTGGTTCTCCCCATTTATCTGTTCGTTTTTTTCTACTACAACTATTTCTCTTGATTTTTCATCAGAAAAATACCTTGATAATTCATATGCAATAGCACATCCTACAGCACCTGCGCCTATAATTGTTATATGAATTTCCTCCATTCTTTACTGCCACCCATCTATGAAATGATTCTAATTTTAAAGTAGTTTTAACATGATAATTATTTTCTGATAAAAAATATTATTTTTAATAGAATAATGGATTTATTTCAAGTCCATAATTTTTAATAGCTACAGTTTTACTTCAGCTTTATTTACCAATCATTTAAACAGCAAGAGTTAAAATATACCATCAATAATTGCACCACAATTTGCGCAGATATTATTTTTGATTTTAGTATTTATTACCGAGAAGCCGCGCCTTTCTATCAACATTTCTTTACAATTTGGGCAGGAAGTATTTTCATACCTGCTTCCAGGAATATTACCACCATAAACATATTTCAGGCCAGCATTCTTTCCTATATCTATTGCCCTTATAATACTTTTTATTTCTGTTGACGGAATATCGGATTTATACTGAGGATAATATGCACTGATGTGCCATGGAATTTTAATACTTATTGCAGCTAAAAATTTAGCTATACTTGCAAGTTCTTCACTGGAATCATTAAGACCCGGGATAAGGAGCGTGGTAACTTCAATCCAGACTCCGAATTCATACATAAGCTTGATGTTGTCAAGCACTGGTTTTAACCTTCCATCAACTTTTTTCCTGTAAAAATCTTCAGAAAAGCTCTTTAAATCAATATTTGCTGCATTAAGATAAGGTCTTACCATTTCCAGGCATTCTTTTGTCATAAACCCATTGGTGACAAAAACATTTTTTATGCCTTTTTCACTTGCAAGCCTGGCAGTGTCATAAGCAAGCTCAAAATAAACAGTAGGTTCCGTATATGTGTAGGAAATACTTTCACAATTATACAATTGAGCATCTTTGACGAGTTTTTCAGGAGAAATTGCCCTGCCATCAATTGTGTCATAATCACATGGCATCTGGGATATCTGCCAGTTCTGACAGAAAAAACATTTAAAATTACAGCCGGGAGTAGCAATAGATAAAGACATTGTTCCAGGAAGAAAATGAAACAGCGGTTTTTTCTCAATGGGGTCCACATTCTCTGAAATAACCTTATCATATACAAGACTGTAAAGCAGCCCCCCATTATTTTTTCTAACGCCGCATTTACCCTTTTCTTTATTTTCTATTACGCATCTGTGGGAGCAGAGATTACATCTCACTTTATCTTTATCAAGCTTTTTATATAAATATGCCTCTTTCATAATAAATATGCCTCTTTTGTAAAAAATATACCACTTTCATTATTTTAAACACCAATATTATAACATAAATTATATATCGTATTATTTAAGATTACCCAGAAGAGCTGCCAGGATCAATTCTGCTTAAAATTTTCATTTCCTGGTTACAGAGATTTCAGGTTCGAAGTTTGGTTTATTGAGGATAAGGATTCAAATCGGTAATAAACTATAATTTTTTATATTAAAGAATAATCTGCTTATAAAATTAATAGATTATTAACTCTTAGCAGTTAGAATGTTATTTACAACGTTATCTTGCCGTGGTATGTTACCGTTTTAATTTTAGATTTTAGTATTACAGGTATTTCACATATTGTTAAAGCCTATGTGACACCTGAAACTGTTACTTGCTCAGAGTTAATAGGTTTAAATATATTAACTGCTCTGTCAATAATTAAAAATTATAATATAACCGATTGTATAAGTTTCGTTCTAATAAGGAATAGGCTGGTGTCGGAAGGGGGACTTGAACCCCCATGAACTAAATCGTTCACAAGGCCCTCAACCTTGCGCGTCTACCAATTCCGCCATTCCGACAGAGTCATATGTTGATGATGCAGTGGAATTGCAATATAATAATGCAATAATTAAACTTCCTAAAATGCATTATTATTCTAAAAATATTACAAGTTTATGTCAAATAATATTTGTCAATTGCCAGTGTGTCAATTTACCATTTAGAAAGATGGTTAAAAAATGAGAGCAATGGTTTTAAAGGAAATCTGTGAAATCAAAGTTGAAGGGAAAAGTCTTAAGAAAAGTGGTGTCCAGGGAAAAGGTGTTCCTGTAAAAGCTGAGCCTCTAAAACTAACTAACCTGCCAATTCCCAAACCAGGACCAAAAGATATAGTAATTAAGGTTTCTGCCTGCGGAGTCTGCCGTACAGAACTTGACCAGATTGAGGGAAGAATTGCACCTCCAAAATTACCGATAATTTTAGGTCACCAGCCAGTTGGAATAGTTGAAAATTCAGGGCGGGATGTAACAAAATTTAAAATCGGTGATAGAGTGGGAGCTACATGGATATACCATAGCTGTGGAAAATGCAAATTCTGTCTTAAAGGAGAAGAAAATTTATGCGGGCAGTTTAAAGGAACTGGCTGTCATGTCAACGGAGGTTATGCGGAATATATAATAATATCCGAAGATTATGCACATAGAATTCCTGATGAATTAAAAGATTTGAACTTTGCAGCCCCACTTATGTGCTCGGGAGTAATCGGTTACCGGTCCTTAAAGCTTACTGAAATGAATGATGGTAAAACTTTGGGGTTATATGGCTTTGGTTCTGCTCACCATCTTGTAATCCAGATGGCAAATTATAAATTCCCTAATTCTAAAAAGTTTGTAATTAGCAGAAACCCTTCAGAAAGACTGTTAGCCAAAAAATTAGGGGCTGACTGGGTTGGAGACATCGAAGACAGGACACCAGAAAAATTAGATTGCGCAATTGACACCACTCCAGCATGGAAACCAGCTTTGTACGCTTTAGAGAACCTTGAGAAAGGAGGAAGGTTGGTTATCAACCTGATAAGAAAAGAGGAAACAGACAAAGAATTTCTCTTAAAATTAAATTATCCTGAGCACCTCTGGCTGGAAAAAGAGATAAAGACAGTTGCAAATGTTACAAGAAAAGATGGTGAAGAGTTTTTAGCTCTCGCCGCAAAAATGCAAATCAAACCAAAGATTCAGGCTTTCAAACTTGAAGAAGCAAACAGAGCTTTAGTTGAACTAAAGAGCGGCAAGTCAACTGGCTCTAAAATTCTTAGCACAGAAACTGTTAATTAGGTTTCACTTAAAAAAAGATAAGCTTCTTATTCTAAAGTTACTAGAGCCATTTTTATATCTTGCTGAATGGCATTTTATCTCAAATTGAATATTTTAAAAATCTAATTGTTTTAAAAAGAAATAACTTATATTTCCTTATAAGATTTTAATCACCAAATCACCGATCCTTTGGCTTCAAACAGATAGCAAGGTGTTCCCACAGGTTTCCGGGTTTTACAAGTAGACCAAGACTCTCATTTGCTTCAATGTCTGCCATTAATTTAAGATCAACAGGAATACTCAATATATCTAAATTTCCTTCTTTTAACATCCCGATAAGGTAATTTATATCCGAATTAAATACAAACTTTATTGCTTTAATTTCAGGGCTTTTCCCAAAATAATACGGATTACTTTCAAGTAAAATGTGCTGCCCTTTTATCCGTTCCTTTAATTTATATGGTCCGGAGCTATATAAATCATCTTCAAAAAGATCTGTTAATTTATTACCTTCAATGATACTTTGTGGCAAAACTATGCTAAAAAGGCTTTTCCACTTTCTGTCATATTCCTTAAATGTTATAAGAAGTTCTTTCTCATTTAATTCCTGTATTGTTTTTATATTCTTATAATTTAAATTAGTATAATTTAAAGTTTCATCAGCCTGCACTGAAAGTATCGTGGATACCACATCGCTTGCTTTTATTTCATTTCCATCTTCCCAGTAAATATTATTTTTTAGCTTTATTTGAACTCTTAAAGTTCTTCTTACCTCTTCTTCAATATCCAAAACGCGCTCATCACCAATAATTTCTTCAGCAAGAACTGCTTCATATTCTCCGTCACTTCCCATTTTCCATAAGCCCTTAATTATCATGCTGTTTATATAATCCCTGTATATATTATCAGAAATAAAAGGATTCAGAGAATATGGTTCCCCTCCAAATCCAACCACGACACTTGTCATATTTTCATTTTCTTCAGATTTTTTATCATCAGGTTTATTCTTCGTTTTCTTATTATTTTCACCTTCAGAATCCATATTTATACTGACTTCTTCCATATTTTCTAGAAAATTCCCATCAGTTGTGTTTATGTTAATATTTTGCACCTTTTTATTAAAGGCTATCGCAAAAATCCTGCTATAAAGTGGAAGTATTACTGCATCTTCAGAAAGTATATTTTGAACTTGCTCTGCTATATCCTTTTTTGCATTAACTTCACTTTCCATACACAGATTCTTGATATAATTATTAAGATCCTGATTTTCATACCAGTAAAAATTGTAACAATTTCTGTTATCCACAGTTTCAAGAGGCGGTATTTTCCCGGAACTGAAATAACTAGCCAGACTCTCACAATCTGGTGTAAAAATAGCCCATATTCCAAGGTCATAATTTCCATTCTTTACATTATCCACATACCAATCCTTTGAATCTTTATTGGAAACCCATACCACAATTCCTATCTTTTCAAGATTTTCTTTAATTATATCTTCTGCAACTTTTCTTGAAGGACTATCAGAGCTTGCACCTATAGTAAGATAAAGTGGGTTATCCTTACCGTAACCTGCAAGTTCCAGGTATTCACCTGCTTTCTCAAGGTCAAAAGAATAGTTACTCCATGCGGGTGAAAAATAGTTTGAGTCAGGTAAAAAAAGACTGTTTAACACACTTCCATAGCTTCCCAATAGCTCTTCTACGATTCTCTTTCTGTCAACAGCATAAAAAATTGCTTTTCTTATATTAATGTTTTTAAGGGGATTTTTGTCTTTCTGCTTTCCAAGCAATTCGTAGAAAATCTGCTCGGGACTTATTTCTACTTGCTTTGCCATATCTTCTATAGATGTTTCACTTATTAATTCTTCAGAATCCAAACTTATACCAAGACCTTCATACTTACACGACTGAAAAAAAAGCATTGAAGATATAAATATCAGTAAAATTAAAATTTTTAAGAGTTTTGAAAACTGCATAATAATTCTCAATTTTAAATAGTTTTTCCTGCAAAAAAGCATGCAGCTAAATGTTCATCTCCATTTTCAACATAATCCTTTAATGCCGGTTCCTCCTGTCTGCATATAGCGTCTGCATTTGGGCACCTTGGATGAAACCTGCAACCATTAGGAATATTTAACGGACTTGGAACATCACCATAAAGTATCACCCTTTTTCTTTTCCTTTCCAGCTCAGGATCAGGGATGGGCACAGCAGAAAGCAAACACATTGTATATGGATGCAGGGGTTTCTTATATAAATCCTCACTTTTTGCAACTTCTACAATTTTGCCAAGATACATAACGGCAACCCTGTTACTTATATATCTAACAATAGAAAGATCATGCGCTATAAAAAGATACGTCAGATTAAATTCCTTCTGTAAACCCATCATTAAATTTAAAATTTGTGCCTGAACTGAAACATCAAGAGCGGATACAGGTTCATCACAAAGTATTAATTTTGGAGTTAGTGCCAGAGCTCTTGCAACACCAATCCTCTGTCGCTGGCCGCCACTGAATTCGTGTGGATACCTGTTGATGTGCTCAGGATTTAATCCGACAACTTGCAGTAGCTCTTTCGCTTTTGTTACCCTTGAAGCCTTATCACCAACTTTATGAATTTCCAGTGGCTCATTTATTATCTCACCCGCTGTCATTCTCGGTGAAAGCGAAGCATAGGGATCCTGGAAAATTATCTGTATATTCCTCCTAATATCAAACATTTCTTTAGCTGCTAACTTAAAAATATCCTGCCCGTTATAAATTGCTTCACCGTCTGTCGGTTCTATAAGCCTGAGTATTACACGTGCAGTTGTAGATTTGCCACATCCGCTTTCTCCGACAAGCCCGAAAGTTTCCCCTTTTTTTATAAAAAAACCAATTCCGTCAATAGCTTTGACAATTCCAGAAGCTCTCTGAAATAAAAAACCGCCTCTTAATTTAAAGTATTTCTTTAAATTTTTAATCTCAAGCAGTTTTTTATTTTCCATCGTGCACAAATAAGATTGTATCCTATTTTATTACCAAAAATAAATCATTTTAAAAAAATAATATATAGAATCAAATAGAATTAATTTAAAATTTTAACTCCCCCGCGATAAATTTCCGTTTAAAAATTCCTCTGCCCTGAAGCATGCCGCGTAATGTTTTGGTTCAATTTCAAAAAAGGGTGGGTAAAGGCTTTTACACTTCTCAATTTTATAATCGCATCTTACTCTGAAAATACAGCCTTCCGGAAGGTCAATCAGGCTTGGCGGTAAACCTTCTATCGGCTTTAACTTTTCCTTTTTTTCTGCATCAAGTCTTGTTATTGACTTAATTAACCCCAGTGTATAAGGATGACACGGTTTATAAAAAACTGTATCAACATCTGAAAATTCTACCGGTTTTCCTGCATACATCACCATAACCCTGTCAGCAAATTTTGCTACAACTCCAAGATCATGGGTTATGATTATTACAGAAGAATTTGTTTTGAACTTAAGATCATCTATAAGTTCAAGAATCTGAGCCTGAATCGTAACATCCAGGGCAGTGGTTGGTTCATCTGCAATCAGTACGCTGGGGCTGTTAGCAATAGCCATTGCAATCATCACCCTCTGGCGCATCCCGCCGCTGAACTCATGTGGATAGCCTGAAAATCGTTTTTTAATGTCGGGAATACCCACAATTTCAAGCAGTCTTAAACTCTCTTTTATTGCCTCTTTTTTGCTAATTTTCCTGTGGGCAACTATTGCTTCCATTAACTGATTTCCAATTGTAAATACAGGGTTTAAGCTTGTCATTGGATCCTGAAAAATCATTGAAATCCTGTTGCCCCTGAAACTCTGGAGCTCTTTTATGTTCATGTCAAGGATATTTTTACCATTAAAAATAACCTCACCCTCAACAATTTTCCCTGAAGGCTGCGGTATAAGCCTGAGTATTGAAAGAGCTGTAACACTTTTTCCGGAACCTGTTTCCCCCACTATACCAAGGGTTTCCATAACTTTAAGGTCAAAAGAGACACCATCAACTGCTTTAACAACACCATTGTCAGTATAAAAGTATGTTTTTAAATTCTTTACTTCAAGAATGTTATTACTTTCTGAAATATCCATTAATTATTTACCTGTAATAAATTAAAAGGATTAGCAAACTACAATATTAAATTTCTTTGTCAGCATGCCTGAAATAGTATAAATACCAGACATCTTTTATATAACCAGACACCTTTTATACATAAATATATCTATATACATATGCGTCTAAATATATTCCAATTAAATTTAAGATTACCTCAGCCTTGGGTCAAATGCATCCCTCAATCCATCTCCAAGAAGAACAAAACCGAGAACTGTAATTAATATCGCAAGTCCAGGAAAAACCATCATCCATGGCGAAATATCAATATAATCAAGAGACTCGGCAAGCATCTTGCCCCATGCAGGTGTTGGAGGCTGTACACCAATGCCCAAAAAACTCAATGCTGCTTCAACAATGATCGCTGTACCAACATTCATGGTCGCATAAACTATGATTGGAGCAAAGGCATTCGGGAAAATGTGTTTTGTAATAATTCTGTAATTGCTTGCACCCAGAGCTCTTGCAGCCTCAATGTATTCTTTATTCTTTATTGAAAGAATTGAACCCCTGAATATTCTTGCAAAGGATGCCCAGCCAAGTATCCCTATAGCAATGAAAATATTTATGATTCCGGGACCGAGAACAGTTATTATTGCAATTGCGCCTAAAATATACGGGAATGCAAAGAAGATATCTGCAATCCTCATTATCACCGTATCAGGAATATTTCCAAAATAACCGGAAATCGCACCAAGAGCAAGGCCTATTATCACTGATATTCCAACAGCCACTACGCCAACTTGTAATGAAATTCTGCTTCCGTATATTACCCTGCTTAAAATATCGCGGCCTAAAAGGTCAGTGCCAAATAAGTAAACTCTGCTTGGCCCGAGTGCTGAATCCTCCTTCATCCTTTCAATAGGATCATATGGAGAAATAAGCGGGGCAAAAATTGCAATTAAGATAAGAGCTATTACAATTCCAAGACCAAGCATTGCAAGCCTGTTTCTTTTTAATCTTTTCCAGGCATCCTTATGTAAGGTGGTTCTTGTATATTTACTCCCGATAAATGAATCTTCTGCAGGTTCCAGTGTTCCCTTTACCCCCCTGGCAGCTTTTTCAATATCTGATTTTCGGTTTTTTCCTAAATTGCTCATTGAAAATAAATCAAAAACTTACTGATTTAATCAGATTGACTGATTTTCATTCAATTCTATTATTAAAAATATTTATATCAGTTTTTTTAAACATTTATTTCTTTTCTTTCATATCTTATTCTTGGGTCAAGTATTGCATAAATTATATCTACAACAAGGTTCATTAACACAAATATACCAACAAGAATAATCGTTCCACCTATAACGACAGGGGCATCCCGCTGTAAAATAGCAAGATATATCGTTCTGCCAACACCAGGCCAGTTAAAAACTGTTTCTGTCAGTATGGCTCCACCCATTAAAGCGCCAAGGTCAAGGCCTATCAATGTTACAACAGGTATCAGGGCATTTTTTAAAGCATGTTTGCCAATAACTTTAAACTGTGAGAGACCCTTTGCATAAGCTGTAACTATGTAATCATTGGAAAGAGACTCAAGCATTGTGCTTCTCATCATCCTTGCAACATATGCCGTGGAAACCGAAGCAAGCGCTATTGCAGGTAAAATGTAATATTTAATACTGCCGTCACCATAACCTGACATTGGAAGCCAGCCAAGCCTTAAACCAAAAACTGTCTGCAGTATCATACCAAGCCAGTAAACAGGCACACATACAGCGATGGTGGTGGATACAGTGACAAGCATGTCCCAGAAACTGTATTTCTTTACTGCAGAAATTATACCTGTGATAATCCCGATTATTATCTCTATTACAATTGCAGCAATAGCAAGTTTAATTGAATAGGGATAATGTTCTGCAAGAATAGAATTGACAGACCGCTGATACCTGTAGGAGGTTCCAAGATCACCGCTGAAAAGGTTTTTAATATATCTCCAGTACTGAACATACAGGGGTTTATCAATGCCAAGTTTTGCGCGTAAATTTGCAAGCGCTTCCGGTGATGCTCCTTTTTGCAGAATTAATCTTGCAGGATCTTCCGGAATTATATACAGCAGGAGAAATAAAATGAGTGTAACTCCTATGATTACAGGAATTAGCTGCAGTATCCTTCTCAATATGAAATAAAACATTTTTCTATTTGTTATTATAAATTTTTTAAATCATTAAAAAACTTAATACTTTATTAGTGTTTTTAAACCGGGTAACTCCAATATAATAATAAAAACAACAACAATAATAATAATATAATAGGCAATACAATAAATATAGAAAATATAAAAATAGAAAATATATATTAATAAAGGAAAAAACTTTTTCCTTATAATATGCAGCTTATTTACCGGTTTATATTAATCATACAGCCTACACCGGATATGATATAGGCTGTAATTTATTACTTATTAATAATGCTTTTTTATTTTATCAGTAACTTTAAGTTAATACTGAACCTCTTTTTATTTTTCCAACCAAACCTTACTCAAATTATAATTATCCATAGCATCAAGTTCAAATCCTTTAACATATGGCTGGATAACTCTTCTAAGACCATAGAAATATATTAAAAGAAATGCGTGGTCATTTAATACAGTCTTTTCTATTTCTCTATATTTTGCAATCCTTTCATCTTCATTGGCGATTACCCTCGCTTCTGCCAGCATCCTGTCAACTTCAGGGTTATTATAACCTCCGTAGTTATCATAGGATTGAGACTGGAAATTTGGATAAAGAAAATTATCCATAGTTGGATAATCTGCTGACCAGCTAAGCCTGTAAAATGTCAGTTCCCCGCTTTTAGCTTTATCGAGCAGAGTTACCCATTCATAACCCTCAAGTTCCATATTTATACCAATTTCCTTTAAGTCTGCCTGAATTGCTTCACCAATAATTTCATGCCCGGAGCCTGTGTTATATCCAAATTTAAATACAGGGAGACCTTCACCATTGGGAAATCCTGCCTCTTCGAGTAGCTGCTTTGCTTTTGCAACATCATAAGTATAAGGAGCTGCATTTTCCTGAAATCCTGGAATACCCGGTGGAACAAGTCCGGTCATAGATGTTGGCAGACCTTCATATAAAACTTCACATATATTCTCCCTGTCAATTGCATAATTCATAGCTTCGCGAAGCTTGGGATTTTCTTTAAAAACTGGAAATTCCAGTGCCATTCCGTAGTAATTAATGCCTAGCATGGGTGAAGTAAAACAGTAATCCTTATATTTCGGGTCTTCGGTTGTAGCTTTTATTTTGCCAAGCGGGATCTGTGTAAATTCGAGATTTCCTGCCTTAAACTCAAGAAACGCTGTATTTTCATCAGCAAAAATCTTATATTCCACCGCATCAAGCTTTGCTTTCTCCCCGTAATAATCATCGTTTCTTACAAGTTTTATGTACTGGTCATCTTTCCATTCAACAAATTTAAAAGGACCTGTACCATTAACATGCTTGGTGTATTCATCTCCCCACTTTTCAATATCAGCCTTTCTTATTGGATAAAATACAATATGGCCAAGGGTTTTAATAAAGTCTGCATAAGGATATTCAAGTGTAACCTGCAGGGTGTTTGCATCAAGTGCCTTCACACCCTCAAGAGTGGTAGAGGTTCCTTCTGCACATGCGCCATAACCCTTTATTGGCGAAAGATGATAACCAAGTGCAGTAGCATTTTCTGCAAGGACTGCCCTTGTCCATGAGTAGACAAAATCTTCAGCTGTAAGAGGTGAGCCGTCATGGAACTTAACTCCTTTCTTAATATAGAAAGTATAAACAAGACCATCATCACTTACTTCCCATTTTTCACATAATTCAGGGACCAGTTCCAGGGTTTTTCTGTCATAATCAAATAACCCATCCCAGATCTGCCTTGCTACCTGAATACCTTCACTCTCATAGCAGTTTGGAGGGTCAAGAGATACGGGTTGTACTATGAACGCCCTGAATACACCTCCAGCCTCTTCAGCTTTCTTGCAGCCACTAATTGAAAATGATCCAGCCATTACAATAACTACAATCAGTGTTAAAGTCGCAATTAGTTTCGTTCTTAGCTTCATTCAGTTAGCCTCCTTTTAAATGCATCGGATTCCTAAAAAACTATTTACTTAACAATAATAATGAATAATTATAATTAATACTTAAATATATAACCTTTTATACACCAAAAATATTTAAAAGTTTTTTAAGCTTTGAAAATTACTCCTGTAAATTTATCTACAACCTGGTAACAAATGTCACGATCATCTATAAGAAATTATTTTTTAAAAAAATTATTATTTTAAGGATATTTACCTATGAAAATATGAATAATAAAATTGTGGTCACAGCAAAAACAATACCAAGTATTATTGTTATTCTATCAAGATTTCTTTCCACTATTCCCGTTCCGTCAAATGTTTCCACCATTCCCGAAAAAAGACCGGAAATTCCACCCCCACGGCCGGCATGAAGCAGTATAAAAAGAATAATACCAATACATGCAACTATATGTATTCCATAAACTATATTTAATATAATTGAACCCATTTCTATATACCTCTTAAAAATATTTTTTTAATACTTGTTATTATTATTTTTTTAATATAATAAATTATTCAACTTTAAATTTTAACAAAATTAAAATTATAATCAACCTTTTTTCAAACTTCATTAACATCTAAAATTATGTAATATTAATTAAATTAAAACTATTCTTTCATAATTAATGATTCACCTGTCATTTCAGCAGGCTTTTCCAGCAAAAGCAGTTCAAGAGCTGTGGGGGCGATATCACATAAAGCTCCAAGATCATAAGTGTCACACTTTTTATTCATTTTTACGCCCTGCCCTCTTAAACTCTTAATATCAGCTGAACATATGATAAACGGCACAAGTGAAGTGGTGTGTGCAGTTATCGGGCTAGCGGTTTTGCAATCAATCATTTCTTCAATATTTCCATGGTCGGCTGTAATTATACCTGTACCGCCCACCTCATCTAATTTAGCAATCACTTTCCCCAAACAAAAATCTACTGTTTCAACGGCTTTCACCGCTGCATCAAGAAAACCTGTGTGGCCAACCATATCCGGATTTGCATAATTTAATATTATTGCATCATATATTTTTTCATTTATTTTCTCTAAAACCTTATCTGTAACTTCATGAGCGCTCATTTCCGGTTTTAAATCGTATGTCGCAATCTTTGGTGATGGTATTAATATTCTGTCCTCGCCAGGATTTGCTTTTTCAACTCCACCATTAAAGAAAAAAGTAACATGCGCATATTTTTCTGTCTCTGCAATTCTAAGCTGCCTCATGCCATTTGCCGATAAAACTTCCCCGAGTGTGTTTCTTATTAGAACCGGTGGAAATGCAACAGGCGCAGTGAAATCTTTGTTATACTGGGTCATGCAGACAAAAAATGCTTCAGGAGAATTTTTTTTTCTGTCGAAGTCTAAAAAATTTTTGAATATAAAGGATTTTGTAATCTGCCTTGCTCTGTCGGGTCTAAAATTGAAAAAAATCAATGAATCACCGGTTTTAACTCTCGCACACTTCTCATCGCAAACCTTTACAGTAGCAGGAACAACAAATTCGTCATCAATTCCTTTGCTGTAAGATTTTTTAACAAGCTCCTCAGCAGAACTGAAATGTTCCCCTTCTCTATATACAAGTGTATCATAGGCTTTTTTAACCCTGTCCCATCTGTTATCCCTATCCATTGCATAATATCTTCCGCTAACAGTTGCTATTTCACCAACTGCTTTCATCTTTAAATATTCATCGATTTCTAAAAGATAGGGAACTGCACTTCTTGGCGGGACATCTCTGCCGTCAAGGAATGCATGCATATAAAGGTTTTTTATATTATTTCTGTATGCAAGGTCAATTAAAGCCTTTAGATGGCTGATGTGGCTGTGTACTCCACCATCAGAAACAAGCCCCATTAGATGCAGGCAGCTTTTATTATCCTTGACATTTTTTACTGCAGCGCTGAGAGCCTCATTGGTAAAAAAATCCCCATCTCTAATGGACTTGCTTATTCTTGTAAATTCCTGATAAACAATTCTGCCTGCTCCAATATTTAAATGCCCAACTTCAGAGTTTCCCATCTGCCCTTCAGGAAGTCCAACTGCTTCACCGGAAGATTTGAGCATTGTACTGGGATAGATATTATAGAATCTATCCATATTCGGGGTTTTTGCAATAAGAATTGCATTACCCTTTCTTTCTGAATTAATCCCCCAACCATCAAGTATAATAAGACAGAGTGGCTTTTTTACTTTATAATTAACCATTTTTTTATATCATTTCATAGATTTTTATTTAAAGAAAATTAATAATTCCTATAAATTCCTTAAGGTCTATCGAAGCCCCTCCCACAAGAGCCCCATTAATATCGGGCATTGACATAAGCTCTGAAATATTGGAAGCCTTTACACTGCCGCCATACAGTATTCTTATAATTCCGGCAGATGATATGCTGTAAAGCTCAGAAATTTTTTTCCTGATGGACGCACACATCTCATTTGCATCACCAGAGGTCGCTGTCCTGCCAGTCCCTATAGCCCATATGGGCTCATAAGCAATTGTCAGGCTTGAAATAAAGCCTTCTTCAATGCCTTCAAGGCACTTTACAAGCTGGCCAATAACAAATTCAATAGCATTGCCAGCTTCCCTTATTTCAATTTTTTCTCCTATGCACATTATAGGTTTTAGTCCATATTTAAAAGCAGCTCTGATTTTCTTATTTACTGTTTCATTGGTATCAGCAAAATACTCCCTTCTTTCGCTGTGGCCAATTATTACATAATCAACATCAAAGGCTTTCAGCATTAAAGGGGAAACTTCCCCGGTATATGCACCGCTATCCTCCCAGTGCATATTCTGCGTGCCAAGCTTCAGTTCAAGCCTGTCATTATCAATAATATTTTTAATACTGCCCAGCGCAGTAAAAGGAGGGCATACACATACTTCACAATCATTTTTATTTTTAAATTCACAACCAAGGTTCTGGATGAAACTAATAGCTTCAAGATGTGTCATGTTCATTTTCCAGTTACCTGCTATAAAAGGTCTGCGCATTTTTTGCTCCTTATGGAATCTATATTAATTTAATAATTCTATATTAATTTAAATAATTTAAACCATTAATTCCTTTAATACTGTAAACAGAATTATTTATCAAGCAAGGCATCTACACCTGGCAGTACCTTACCTTCTAAAAATTCCATTGAAGCGCCGCCGCCACTTGATACATGGGTAAATTTATCACTTAAGCCATATTTTTTGATAGCTGCTATTGTGTCCCCGCCGCCAACAACTGTGACTGCTCCACTATTTGCTATCGCCTCTGCAACTTCCTTTGTTGCCCTGCCAAATTTATCAAACTCAAATACACCCATTGGTCCATTCCAGAAGACAGTTCTGGCTTTTAAAATCTCTTTTTTATAAATTTCAGCAGTTTTCTCACCTATTCCCATCCCTTCCCACTGTGAAGGGATATCACTTATTTTAACGTTTCTGCTTTCTGCATTTTCTGCATATTCAGGGGCAATAATTACATCTACAGGAAGCATAAGCTTCACATTATTCTTCATTGCAAGCTCAAGCATATCCTTTGCATACCGAATCTGATCATCTTCACATATTGATTTACCCACAGAGTGACCTTCAGCCTTAAGAAATGTATATGTCATACCACCACCAAGAATTAATGCATTGACTTTCCCGATAAGATTCTTAATTACTGAAATTTTATCTGAAACCTTACTTCCACCAAGAACTGCAATAAACGGGCGTGCTGGATTCTCGAGCAGTGTTTCAAGAACCTCAACTTCTTTTTTCATTAAGTAACCGGCAACAGCAGGAATAAACCCCGCAATGCCTGAAATTGATGCATGCGCCCTATGAGCTGCCCCAAAGGCATCATTGACATAAATATCTGCAAGCGTTGAAAGGTTTTTAGCAAATTCAGTGTCGTTTTTCTTTTCCCCTGGATCAAACCTTAAATTCTCAAGCATTACTATATCACCAGGTTTCATCTCATTATCAATATAATCTTTAATCTGTGGAGAATATATTTCATTAAATTTTTTCACAGGTTTTCCTATCAGCTTTTCAAGCTCAGCTGCTGCAGGATTCAGTCTATATTTTTCATCAACTTTATCCTTTGGCCTGCCAAGATGTGAAATGAGAATTATCCTGGAATTTTTACTTAAAAGATAGTTTATAGTTGGCAAAGACAGAATTATACGGGTATTGTCAGTAACATTGCCACTCAAGTTAAGAGGAACATTGTAATCCACACGGACAAGCACTTTTTTATCTTTCACATCTATGTCTTCAACCGTTTTTTTGTTAAACATATTTTTTACCTCTCTAATAATTGATAATTTTTATATTAAAATATTCCAATTCTTTATGCTATAAAATTATTACATTTAAACAATTCTTTAGAATAGTTTGATGAATTACAAGCTTTAATCAAACTGCTTTTTAATTATTTTTAAATATAGTCAGCAACCTTAGTTAGCAAGGTTTCTAAATTCACTGCCATGATGCATTGCTACAATTGTATTGATTATCTTAATATTTAAAAATTGTTTAAGTGCAGATGCAGATATCTTAAATTTATTTCATTATATATTTTACAAGATCAACAAGTCTTGACGAGTAACCCCATTCATTATCATACCATGCGAATACCTTTATCATTTTTCCAATTTTCATTGTCAAAAGTGAGTCAAATATTGAGGAGTGACTGTTTCCAACAACATCAGCGGAAACTATAGGATCTTCACAGTACTGAAGGATGCCTTGAAATCCTGGTTTTTCTGAATATTCTTTAAATATAGCATTTACATCTTCTACAGAAACATCTTTTTCAAGATTTACTACTAAATCAACTACCGAACCAACTGGTGTTGGCACCCTTAAAGCACCTCCATCAAGTTTTCCCTTAAGTTCCGGAATTACAAGACCTATCGCAGATGCAGCACCTGTGGATGTGGGAATTATTGACATAGAAGCAGCTCTTGCTCTCCTTAAGTCCTTGTGCGGAAGGTCAAGGATTCTCTGGTCATTTGTATAAGCATGAACTGTTGTCATAAATCCATTAACTACACCAAAATTATCCTGCAGTATTTTACATACCGGGGCTAAAGCATTTGTCGTGCATGAAGCATTGGAAATAATATTATGCTCTTTTTTATCATAAACATTCTCGTTAACACCCAAGACTATAGTTAAATCCGCATCCCCGCTTTTCATGGGAGCAGATACAATAACTTTCTTTGCACCTGCATCAATGTGCTTCTTAACCTGTTCTCTCTTCCTGAATATTCCTGTTGATTCAATCACTACATCAACACCAAATTCCCTCCATGGAAGTTCGGCCGGGTCAGATATTAAAGTAGCTTTAATTTTTTTCCCATTTACATAAATAGCTTCACTATCAGCCTTAACTTCTGCATCAAGAACACCATAAACTGAGTCATATTTTAAAAGGTAAGCAAGTGTTTTCGGGTCAGTAATATCATTTACTGCAGCAATTTCAATATCATTGCTCTTATTATGCTTCATCAAAGCCCGCATAAAAATCCTTCCAATTCTTCCAAATCCGTTAATACCTACTCTTATTGCCATATTTTCCTCCTGTAATAAAAAAGCTTTTTAAAAACTTTTGTGATACATTAAAAAGAAATTCAAATTACTGTAAAATTAAAAAAGCTAGAAAAACAATAAAAATTAAAATAAAAATTGCAATACATTGTAGCAAATTTATAACAATTTTTAAAAAAAAATTTTTATTCTGTCTGTTCTATTTTGTCTACATCTTTATGTGTTAACTTAACTGAATAACCTTTAAGCTTTAAATAATCATAAATTCTGTCTGCAATTACAATGGAACGGTGTCTCCCGCCTGTGCATCCAATACCAATACCTAAATAGCTTTTCCCCTCCTCAATATAATTGGGGATTAAAAATTCAAGAAGTCTTTCAAACATTCTTAAAAACTTTTTTGTTTCTTCATTTGACATGACAAAATCTATTACCTGCTTATCCTGCCCATCAAGATCTTTTAGGTCATCCATATAATACGGGTTAGGTAAAAACCTTACATCCATCACAATATCCAGGCTTTCCTGCGGTATTCCGTATTTATACCCGAATGACACAACAGAAATCTGAAAAAGCTTGCTTTTGTCTTCCTCGCTCATTATTGTTTCGGCTATTTCAATTCTAAGCTCTCTGGGTGTCAGCAGGGAAGTGTCTATTACAACATCGGACATTTCCCTTAGAGAATAGAGTTTTTCTATTTCTTTTTCTATTCCAGAAAGTAAATCACTATCTTCAACAAGTGGATGTTTTCTTCTGGTTAAAGAAAATCTTTTTAATAGAGAGCTTTTTGAGGCTTCCAGGAATAATATTTTATATTTTATATTTTTCTGCTTTAAAACTTCAAAAGTACCGTATATTTCATCAAATAGAAATCCGCTTCTCAAATCAATCGATACTGCAATTTTATTTATCTGATGACTCTTCTTATCAAAAAATTCTATTAAATTTACAAGAAGACTTGCAGGAAGATTATCAATGCAGTAATAACCTGCATCCTCAAAATACCGTAATGCTGCTGTCTTACCAGCACCGGATAATCCTGTGATTATTACCAGTTTAACAGCATATTTATCTTCCATATTTTTTATAAGCTTTTTTGATTATAAATATGTCAAAAATTACCTTTCAGTTATACTAACTAAAACTTTATTAAAAACTGTGATATTTATCAATAGAAATATATAGAACTGTCTGAAAGATAACAGCAAATCAGCTGCCAGATCAATTTTATTTGCTGCAGTTATCATTATAAATATCAGTAAATGTTTAGTTAGCATCTCCATTTTCATGATAAAAACAAAAGTATTAGGTTAAGGATGATTATTGAAAAAATCGTTCGAAAGACGAGCGGGCATGGTTCCTCCAGAGGAGGAGAGCGAGGAATGAGACCGTGCAAGATTTTCCTCGCTGGGGAAAAGATTGCGTGTTTTTGAAATAATCATCCTTAACCATTAAAGTTTTAATTTAATTGATATCACGAAAATGGGGATGCTTTCATCTATTCAGACTGTCAAAAATACTTACTGCATCCCTATAGCTTAAACCCTTAATTTTCAAAAGATCTTCAATTTTTATAGATTTTAAGTCTTCAACTGTACCGAATTTTTCGAGTATATGCTCCTTCTTTTTTTCACCAATACCTTTTATTCCATCAAGAATTGATCGCGTCATATTATTATCTCTTAGTTTCTTATGATAATTCAATGCAAAACGATGTGCTTCATCTCTTATTTTTATAATAATATTTAAAGACCTGCAGAAGGGATCAAGCTTTATTCCATCTGAAAACTTACTGCAAAAAATTATTTCTTCTTTCTTTGCGATGCTCATAAGATCAATATCCTGTATATTTTTTTCATCAAGAATCTTCTTTACAATATTAAACTGTGCCTTACCTCCGTCAATAACAATCAAATCCGGTTTTATATAAAAGCTGTCTTCAATACTTACTTTTAAATGCTCGAGGTATTTAAGTCTTCTTGATACTATTTCTGCAATCATGGCTAAATCATCCTGCCCGCTGACATTTTTTATTTTAAAATGCCTGTAATTGCTGTTAAGCAGACTTCCATCAGCAAAGACAGCCATTGAACCTACAGCAAAAACAGGACCAATATTTGATATATCAAAACATTCTATCCTTTTAGGAATATTAATTAAATCCAGAGTATCTTTTAGCTTTACAAGCTCCTTAAAAACCCTTGAATAACCCGAACTTTTCTCAAATTTCTTTTTTTCAAGATAAAGGTATGCATTTCTTTGCGCCATCTTTATTATTTCTTTTTTTCCCCCTATTTTAGCAACTTTCAAATCAATTTTTTTGCCCTTTATTTCTGATAACCACCCGGAAATTGCATCAATTTCATCAATTTCGAAAGGGAGATAAATCACCGAACTTATATTATCCACTTCTGAATAATAACTTTTAATAAATCCGGAAATTATTTCGCCTTCACTTAAACAACTGCTGCCGGATATGATGAAGTTATTAATTGCCGCAAGCTCCCCGCCTTTATAATTATACAGGCTCACTACTGCCATATTTGCTTTATTGTCTTTTGAAACTGCAAGAATATCCCAGGCCTGTCCGCTGGAAAAAAAAATTTTCTGTCTTACTAACAGATCATTGATAGCATCAATTTTTTTCTTAATCTCTGCAGCTTTTTCAAACTCTTCACCTTCAGCAAAATAATTCATTTCAGATTTTAAACTATTAATTATTGTTTTATCATTTCCCTTTAAAAACATTTTTATATAACCCACATTCTTTTTATAATCCTGCCCGGATATTTTTCCCATACACGGGGCTGAACATAAATTAATATGATAATTAAGGCAGACTGAATTCTTTATTTTACCTGGTTTTGATTTCCTGCAGTCCCTTATTTGAAAAACCTTTCGCAGTACCTCAAGAGTTTCTTTTATACTCTTAACATTGGTGTATGGTCCAAAGTATCTTGCTCCCTTAATATTTCTGTTTCTTGTTATAAAAACCCTGGGGAACTGTTCACTTTCCATGAAAGCAATATAAGGATATGACTTATCATCTTTGAGATGTATGTTGTATTTTGGCCTGTTTTTCTTTATCAGGCTGCTTTCAAGGATCAAGGCTTCAATTTCATTATCAGTTACAATAAAATCCAGGGTATTTATTTTGCCTGTAAAAAAAGAGATTGGATGATTTACAAAACTTATTGTCTCGCCTGATAAAAAATAACTTCTGATTCTTTCCAGGAGATTTTTTGCTTTTCCAACATAAATAATCCTGCCTTTTAAATCCTTAAAAAGATAAACTCCTGGTTTTTTAGGTACAATGCTCAGGACATTTTTGATATTGTTTTTTAATTCCATCGCTCGTCAGGAAGACAAAACCACAGGCTCTTCAACTGGCTTTTTCTTTAAAATTCTTTTTAAAAATTTTCCTGTATACGAAATCTTATTTTCAGAAACTTCCTCTGGTGTCCCGGTAGCAATAACTTCGCCTCCCTCTTCACCACCTTCTGGTCCGAGATCTATTATATAGTCAGCAGATTTTATGACTTCAAGATTATGTTCAATTATAACGACTGTGTTTCCTGCATCTACTAATTTATTCAAAATACGAAGAAGTTTATTTATATCATCAAAATGCAGTCCTGTTGTAGGTTCATCCAGCAGGTACAATGTGTTACCTGTACTTTTTTTTGAAAGTTCAGTTGAAAGTTTTACCCTCTGTGCTTCACCACCTGACAAAGTTGTTGAAGATTGGCCCAATTTGATATACCCGAGCCCAACCTCATTAATAAGTTCAAGCTTATTTCTTATCCTTGGGATATTTTTAAAGAAATTGAGAGCTTCTTCTACAGTCATATTAAGGACCTCGCTTATATTTTTATCCTTATATCTGATTTCCAATGTTTCCCTGTTATATCTTTTTCCCTTGCATACCTCACAGGGCACATAAACATCCGGCAAAAAATGCATTTCAATCTTTATTTCACCATCACCTGCGCATGCTTCGCAACGTCCACCTTTAACGTTGAACGAAAACCGGCCCGGCTTGTAACCCCTCATCCTGGAATCCTGTGTCTGGGAAAATAGATCTCTTATAAAAGTGAATACACCGGTATAAGTTGCCGGATTTGAGCGCGGTGTCCTTCCTATAGGAGACTGGTCTATAACTATGACTTTATCAAGATTATTATAATTTAATATTGTATCGTGTTTACCTGCTTTTTCATTGGATCTCATGAGCAGGTTTAAAAGAGCCGGATAAAGTATTTCATTTATTAATGTGCTTTTACCCGAACCGGATACACCTGTTATTGAGACAAGCTTACCAAGGGGAATCTCCACATCAATATTTTTAAGATTATGCTGTCTTGCACCCTTTATTGTAATGCTTTTTTCATTTCCTGGCCTTCTTGTTTCCGGTATAGGAATAAATTTTTCACCTGAGAGATACTTGCCTGTAATCGAGCTTTCAAGTTTTAACATATCTTTAAGCATCCCGTTAAATATAATTTCACCACCGTGAATACCTGCTCCCGGTCCTATATCAACAATCCAATCTGCCGAACGCATTGTTTCCTCATCATGTTCAATTACTATAATTGTATTGCCGAGGTCCCTTAGCCGTTTTAATGCATTTATCAGTTTATTGTTATCCCTCTGGTGAAGCCCTATACTGGGCTCGTCTAATATATATAGAACCCCGACCAGTCCGGAACCAATCTGGGTTGCAAGCCTGATTCTCTGTGATTCACCCCCTGAAAGAGTTCCTGCCTGTCTGTCAAGAGTCAGGTAGTTAAGACCAACATCCTTTAAAAAATTCAACCTTTCAATAATCTCTTTTATCAATCTTTCCCCAATTATTTTTTCTCTTTCTGAAAGTTTAAGATTTTCAAGCCAGTCTATGGATTCCCCGATGGTCATTTCAGCAAAATCCGAAATTGAGAAACCATTAATCCTGACTGCAAGGCTTTCAGGCCTTAGTCTCTTACCGTTGCAGGATGCGCACGGAAGCTCTCTTACCATTCTTTCTATTTTTTCCCGCTGTTCGTCTGATTCGGTTTCTATATAGCGTCGGCTTAAGTTATTTGCAAGCCCTTCAAATTTAAGATAATAATATCTTATTTCACCCTTATGGTTTCTGTATCTTACCCTTATTCTTTCCCCGTCTGTTCCATAAAGTATTATTCTTTTAACATTATCATTCAGCTTTTCAAAAGGTGTATCAAGGTCAAAATTATACTCTTCTGCAAGACTTCTCATAAGCTGGGAATAATAATTGGAATAGTTCATATTAAAGAATGGTATAGCACCTTCATTTATTGAAAGTGATGGATACTCTATTATCAATGCAGGGTCAATTTCCCTTTTTGTCCCAAGACCACTGCAATCCCTGCAGGCACCGTATGGACTGTTAAACGAAAACATCCTTGGGGAGAGCTCCTCGAAACTGATTCCACAATCAACGCAGGTAAAATTTTCCGAAAAACTCAAAGTCTGTCCACTGTCCAAAAGCTCGATGTGAACAATTCCATCACTTTCACGAAGGGATATTTCAATATCTTCTGTCAGGCGCTTCCTTTCTTCCGGGTTGAGTTTTAACCTGTCTATAACAATCTCAATTATATGCTTTTTATTTTTATCAAGATTAATATCAGAACTTTCTGAAAGATCATAAATTTCACCATCGACTTTTACGCGCATATAACCATCTTTTTTAATTGACTCAAAAATCTTCTGGTACTCGCCTTTCCGTCCCCTTACAACAGGGGCAAGTATCTGAAATCTTGTGCCCTCTTCAAGCTCCATGACCTTATCAACAATCTGATCAACTGTCTGTCTTGTTATCGGCTTACCGCATATATAACAGAATGGAGTTCCAATACGCGCAAAAAGAACCCTCAGGTAGTCATAGATTTCAGTTATTGTTCCGACTGTAGACCTTGGATTTTTTGAAACCCCTTTCTGGTTTATGGAAACTGCAGGTGAAAGCCCTTCAATCAGGTCAACATCGGGTTTATCCATCTGTCCAAGAAACTGCCTTGCGTATGATGAAAGCGATTCAACATATCTGCGCTGCCCCTCTGCATATATGGTGTCAAAAGCAAGGGATGACTTGCCTGAACCGCTGACTCCGGTAAAAACAATAAAATTATCTCTCGGAATTTTAAGATTAATATTTTTTAGGTTATGCTCTCTTGCACCTTTTATTACTATTTCTGTTTTCATTACAAGCTTTACCTGCTCTTAATAAATTAAATTGCACCCAACTATATTCAACCTATCGTGATAATTCAATACACTTCTAATATCAAACTAATAAAAACTAGTTTATATATTTTATCAATTAGCCTCTTTCGATATTTGCTATTTTTTTTATCCTCTTTATTTCATCCCTTATTACAGCTGCTTTTTCAAAGTTTAATTCCTGAGCAGAAAGATACATCTCTTCCTCAAGTCCACTGATTATATTGTCAATTTTAGATAAATCCATACCCAGCAGCTTTTCTTCAGAAAACGGAAGCATCTTTTCTTTTACCGCAAATTCTTTCCTTGCTTCCTTCCTGGACTTAATACCTGTAGAATAAAGTATATCAGAAATATTTTTAATTATCGTTTTTGGAATAATTCCGTGTTCGCTGTTATGATCTACCTGAAGCTTTCTTCTCCTTTCTGTCTCACCCACAGCATTTTTTATCGATTGTGTCAGATTATCAGCATACATAATTACCATTCCGTTTATGTTTCTTGAAGCTCTACCTATGGTCTGAATAAGTGATATTTCAGATCTAAGAAAACCTTCCTTGTCAGCATCTAAAATAGCAACAAGTGATACTTCCGGCAGGTCCAGGCCTTCCCGCAGAAGATTA
>Ga0194126_10003461_pt1 | contig 24906 bp, 14 predicted proteins | sample TA2KigC150mmetaG_FD_148641 | JGI IMG/M metagenome (GOLD analysis project Ga0194126, IMG submission 148641) | Freshwater microbial communities from Lake Tanganyika, Tanzania - TA2015035 Kigoma Deep Cast 150m | ecosystem: Environmental > Aquatic > Freshwater > Lake | place: Tanzania: Lake... | reverse complement strand
ATCGTGCTGGTTTGTGGTAGGTGACGCAGAACGGAGCCCGCACGCCCGCGCGCCTCGGCGCGGCCGCATCGCCGCGGGCAAGATGCCCGCGCTCCTTCATGGTTGTGAATGTTAATTGTGCTGGTTTGTGGTAGTTGACATAGGTAGGGACCAGGTCTGCCTACAGCAGGGCGCGGGATTCGAGGACGGAGCGGGCGCGGCCGATCCGTTTGTCGGCCGATCCGTTTTGACTTGGCTGGGTGGGGGGAGCACCCTGGGCGCATGAATCGTCACGCGCACGCGCCAGCGTCTTCAGTCTCAGTCCGGGGCCGATACGGACATGCCTGCGAGGTCGGTCGGGGGGGGGTGAGAGTCGGGGTCCTTTGGCTGCTCGCCTGGGCGGTGATCGGGTGGCCGGCGAGCGGGCCGAGCGCCCGGGCCGACTGGCCGGAGTTTCGCGGGCCGCGAGGGGACGGCCATGTGGTGGCGGTCGGACAGACCGCGGGGGCGGGGCTGCCCTTGCAGTGGAGCGAGACTCGGAATGTTCGGTGGAAGACGGCGATTCCGCATCGTGGTTGGTCGACGCCGGTGGTGATGGGCGGCCAGGTCTGGTTGACGACTGCCACGGTGGACGGACACGATTTCTACGTGCTGGGCGTCGAGGCGGACACGGGCGAGGTGCGCTTCCACCAGAGACTGTTCCACAGCGACGACCCGGAACCGCTGGGGAACGGCGCCTCGATGAACTGCTACGCCACGCCGTCGTCGTTGATCGAGCCGGGTCGAGTGTACGTGCACTTTGGCAGCTTTGGGACGGCGTGCGTGGACACGTCGACGGGCCAAGTGGTGTGGAAGCGCGACGATCTGCGTTGCCGGCACTACCGCGGTCCGGCGTCGTCGTTGGTCGGGTACAACCGTTTATTGATCCTGACGATGGACGGGGCGGACCTGCAGTATCATGTCGCGCTGGACAAGGAGACGGGGCAGACGGTTTGGCGGACAGATCGGTCGGTGGCGTGGAACGACGAGCACGTGCCTGGGCAGATGGCGCGGGACGGGGACTTGCGCAAGGCGCATAGCACGCCGCTGATCGTCACTCATGGCGGCCAGACACAACTGCTGAGCGTCGGCGCCAAGGCGGCGTACGGCTACGATCCGCAGACCGGGCGCGAGTTGTGGCGGGTGCAGCACCCGGATTGGTCCGCCGCGCCCCGGCCGCTGTTCGACGGCGGTTTGGCGTTCGTGGTGACGGGTTTGTCGAAGAAAGAGCTCTGGGCGGTGAAGACGGATGGCGCGGGCGACGTGACCGACAGCGCCGTGGTGTGGAAGCTGCGGACGCACGTGGGGAAGTACGCCTCGCCGCTGTTGGTGGAAGGTTTGATTTACACGGCCGCGGACGAGAGCTTCATCACCTGCCTGGAGGCGGCGACCGGGACAGTGGTCTGGACGGAACGTGTAGGGGGCAAGTTTGCCGCCTCGCCGGTGTACGGGGATGGTCGGCTTTATTTCTTCAGCCAGGAAGGCGTGACAACGGTGCTTAAACCGGGCCGGCAATACGAGCGATTAGCGCAGAACACGCTCGCCGACGGGTTCATGGCGTCACCGGCGGTCTCCGGCAAGGCGTTCTACCTGCGGACCAAGACTCACCTGTACCGCATCGAAGAACCGGTTGGGCCGGAACGATAGGGGGCGTGTCGGGCGGGAGGTTGGGGTGACTGCACCGCGCGTGTGTCACTGGCTTTGGCTGCTCTGGCCGCCGGCGGCTGCGGTGGTTGTGGTGGCGGCCTGCGCGCGGAGGTGGGCGGCGAGAGGAGCGAAGGCTTGGTCGGGGGTTGGCGCCCCGTTCCATTGTTCCCAGAAGCGCCCGAGGGGAGTGGTCTCGAGGTATTGTTTGCGGCGCACGTCACCTTCGGAGGTAGCGCCTTTAGGTTGCCAATCTGGGCCGAGGGCGGCTCGGGCCTCTTCGAGTCGCTGCTGGGCGGCGGCGAGGTCGCCGCGTTTCCAGGCCAGGTAACCGCGCAGGAAGAAGCCGCCGGTGGCCTTGGCATTGGAGCGGCAGGCGGCGGTGAGTCGTTGGTCCGCGCGGGCATCGTTGGCGCGGAGGAGGGCGATTTCGCCCAGCAACAGGAGGGCGCCGGTCTCTTCGGGGTTGATGGCGTGAGCCTGTTCGAGGGCGGCTTCGGCGGCGGCGAGATCGGCCTCGGACTGGGCGGACAAGGCGCGGATGACGCCCCACTGTTGGAAGGCGCGGTGGCTGTGGGGGTTGACGCGCTGAAGTTGTTGCATTTGCGCGAGTGCACCCGGCACATCGCCTTCGGCCGCCAAGCAATGGCCGAGGTAATAGAGCGAGTCTTCGTGACTTGGGTCCAGCGCCAAGGCCTGACGAAAGAGTTCGATGGCGCGCGGATGGTCTCGGTCGATCTTCATGGCGTTCATGGCGGCGCGTTGTTTCTGCCAGAACTCGAGCACTCGAGCGCGCTCGGCTGAGGTAAGCGCGGGAGAGCGGGGGGCGGATCCTGGGTTGGCTGCGGCCTGCGTTTGGGCGGGTGCTGGGCTTTGGCTGCGGTTGTTGGGCGACGAGTCTCCGCCTGCCACTGGGCCGGCGCCAGGGCGCAAGGGGACGCGTTGGGGGCGGGGATCGCCTTCGGTGATCTGGTAGCGCGCGTTAGCGGCGAGTTGGGTGAAGACGGCGGCATCACCGGCCGGCCACCGGACCTCGAGTCGGTCGACATGGGTAGCTGGGCCCAAGCCGAAGTGGAGGGTATGGCTGCTCTGCGAGAGGTACGAGACGCTGAAGACGGTGCGGCGGAGCGGGACGGCTCCGAGGAAGGCGGTGACTTGGGCGCCCTCGGCGAATCCGAGGGGTGCGCCATGGCGGTTGCGGCTGCGCAAGCGGAGCTGGAGCCAGTGGCCGCTGGGGGTGTCGTTGCGCAGGAGTTGGACGCCTTCACCCAGGTGCGACAGGAGGATGTCGGGGTCGCCGTCTTGGTCGTAGTCGGCCAGGGCCAACCCGCGGCTGACGTGGGGCTCGGTCAGGGGCGGGCTGAGCGGGGCGAGGTTATGGAAGTAGCTGCCGCGCTCGTTCCAGAAGAGGAATGGCTCTTGGGGTTTGAGTTTCCGTGGGGGCGGCCCGGCGGCTTCGAGGGTATTGCCGTTGACGACGACGAGATCGAGCCAGCCGTCCGCGTCGAAGTCTGCGAATTCGCAACCCCAACTGACGTAGGGGAGCGCGATTTGGCCCAGGCCCTTTTGATCGGCCAGGTCCATGAAGCGGACGGGGACCTGGCGGGAAGCGGGCGCCGGGTTGGGTGGGTGCGCGGGTGGAGGTCCCGGGCCGGCTGGCGGCGGTGCGGCGGGGTGGCCGGCCGAGTTGGGAGCCGAGGTTGTAGGCTGGCCGGAGCTGGGCTTGGGTCGCAAGTCCATGAGCAGGTTGTCGTAGAGGGCGTTTTCTTGGCCGACCCAATGGCCTACGAACAGGTCATCATCGCCGTCGCGGTTGTAGTCGGCGACCGCCAGGCCCATGGCACTGCGGTAATCGGCGACATAGGCGGGATGGCTCAAGTCGGCGAAGCGTCCGCCTTGATTGTAGTAGAAGACATTGTCCGAGACGTCGTTGGCCACGTAGAGATCGAGCCAGCCGTCGTTGTCGAAATCGTGCCAGAGGGCGCCGAGGCTGCGTCCTTCGGGGTTGGTGACGCCCAGTTCGGGGGCGACATCGGTGAAGGTGCCATCGCCGTTGTTGCGCCAGAGGGCGTTTAAACCGCCGGGGTAAGAGGCCGGGTTCAGGGTGAAGGGGACGGCGGTGCCGATTTGGCTCGAGATCTTGTCGCGGTCGGCGGCGTTCTCCTCGTACTGGACATAACCGCAGACGTATAAGTCCAGGCAGCGATCGTTGTTATAGTCGCCCCAGGAAACGCCGGTCCAGAACCCGGGCGAGTCCGGCAGGCGCGGTTCGCGGACGAACCGTCCGGAGCCGCCTTCGTTGCGGAAGAGGCGGAGGGTGTTGTAGCCCGCCACGACCAGGTCCAAGTAACCGTCGCCGTCGTAATCGCCCCAAGCGGCACCGTTACCTAAGAGGCGCGTCTGTGGGAAACCGTCGACGGGTCGGAAGGTGCCGTCGCCAAGGTTCTCGAAGAGGCCGCACGGTGCGAGGGAGTCGGGGGGCGCCCCCAGCGGTCCGCCGACACTGACCAGGAAGAGGTCATCGTCACCGTCGTTATCGAAGTCGCCCCAGGCGGCGCCCGGGCCCATGTCTTCGGGGAGTTGCGAGGTCCGATCGCCGGCGAAGGTGCGGAAGGAGGCGAGCCCAACGGCGGCGGTGACGTCGGTGAACTGCGGTTTGGGGGCGGCGGCGGGCAGCCGCAAGGTCAGGGCGCTGGTGATGTCGGGGAGTTTCTCGTCTGGGCGGTAGGACTGCGGGCGAGTGGTGCGGTACCAGAGCCAGCCTGCGCCTGTTCCCAGGAGGCCCAGGGTCAGGAGGGCGATGAGGGTGGCGCGGAGGCGGCGACGGCGCGGGCTTAGGGTTGGGAGTTGGGCGTCGGTGCTCAAGGGGTGCTTTGGGCTCGGCCCACCTCGCGCGCGAGAGCGACGGTGGCCGGGTGGGAGTGGGGAGCGGCGGCTTGGTGTTTACCCAGGACGACGACCGTGGCGGAGGCGCGGGCGATCTCGGTGACGGGGGCGGTCAACTGGTTGGTGGCGCCGAAGAGGTAGTTCAACAGGAATTGATCGACCTTGCGATATTGGAGGGCGACTTGGATGTGGTACTTACCGGGCGCATCGGGGGCCGGGAGGGGGAGGTTATGGTCGCCGGCCCAACGGTCCGCCTTGGGGGTATCGGTGCCGCCGGCCAGGGCCGCGGTGCAGGGAATCGAGTACTGCACGGTATCGGAGTAGCCGGGGAACAGGGCGCGGCGATACCGCACGCCGACCATCTCCCAGAGGTTATGGCGGTCGATCAGGTTACCGTGCTGATCCACGGGTTCGGCCTTGAAGAGGAAGGTGCCGGGCTCGATGAAGTGTTTTTCGTCGCGGGTGCCGGACTTGAAGATCTCGCGACCGGCATCGTCGGTGACGCGGACTTCGAGCCAGCTTTGGATGATGTCCAGGGGGCCGGTGGGGAAGTCGTGGCCAACCTTGTTCGAGGCCATGACGACGCGCAGGGGGATGCTCTCGCCTGGTGCGACCGAGTCGGGGGTACTTAGGGCGAGCTTGACGATGGGGCCCTGGGCCCATTTGGAGGCGATCTCGGGGATCTCGGTTCGGCCTTGCAGCCATTCCTCAGTCAAGCGGACTTGTTCTTCCCAGCCCTCGAGTCCGAGGGCTTTAGGCATGAGTTGGTTCGAGGCGATGAAGCGGTGGCTGCGGTGTTGGCCGTCGTTGGGGCGGCGGTTGTAGTCGGCGGCGTCGCCGGCGGCGGGGTCGTGGGAGCGGACCAGGGGCATATGGCACTCGCGGCATTCGAGGGTTTTGGTGGCGTCGCCCTTCTGATTCCAGTGGCTGGCGGCCCAATTGTCGTATTGGTTCTGGAGCTGGACCCAGCCGACGCGGTTGACTTCCTGGTCGATGAATTGCTTGTGGCACGCGGCGCAATACTCCGGTTTCTTGAACATCCGTTTGCTGAGTTGGTTGTGTTCGGCCGGGTAAGTGCGGATGAGGAAGTCGCGCGCCAGGCGACCCCAACCGTTGGTTTGCCATTGCCAGAGGTATTCGCGGGGTTGGGTCACGGTGTAATTGGCGTTGCCCTTGACGTCGGTTTCGTGGATGGCGTGGCAGGCGAGACAGGAGACGCCTTCTTGGTAGCCGTGCAGTCCGGTCAGATTCTCGACGAAGATGTTCTTCGTGCCGGAGAATAGCGAGATCGGGTCGTGACAGCCGCCACAGTAACGCGTCGATTCGGGCCCGTTTTGTTGGGCCATGACGTTCTGGATGCCTTGAAAGACGGTGTCCATGGCCGCATACCGATGGGCGCTGGGTTTCCATTCCTCGAGGATCTGGTCGTGGCACCCGGCGGTCCCGCATGAGTCTGAGCCAGCTAGGGAATGGGCGGCGAAGGCTCCGCCCGTAGCGGTGCGGGCGAGGCTGGGGGCGAACGGCCGGTTGGTGCCGTACAAGTAACTGTAGTCCTCGGGAAACTCATTCAGGTAACGCGTGCCCGAGTAGAGCCAAGTCAGGCCGCTCACCGCGGCCAACCCCGCGGCCGTCCCGCCGAAAGTCAGCCAGAAGTAGCGCTTGATGGCCGGGTTAGGGCCCTCGCGCCGAGCCCGCACATAGGCGAGCACGACGTGGGGCAACAACACGCCCAGGCCGACGAGGGTCGTCACCAAGTGCACCGTGCGCCACCCGGCGGCGGTGCGAATCCCGAAGGCTCCCTGCCAGGTCAGAACCACACCCGAGGCCGCGCACAGGGCCAAGGCGGCCAGGCCCACGTAGCCGAGCACCGTCGCTTGCGAGGCGGCGTAGCCGCGGTAATCGGCCAGGTGCCGCGCCCCATACGCGGCCAGGGGTAGCAGGCTCACCGCCCCGACCACCGTGTGGACCAAGACGCTCCACTGGATCGCGGCGTGGAAGGGGCCGAAGGCGATGGCGAGGCCGGACACGGCCTCGAACACCAGCAGGGCCATGCTGACCCGCGCCAGTCCCGTTCCCCAGCCCGCACGCAGCGGTCGCGTTACGGCGGTTTTGCTCTCGTTCATAGCGGCCTCCATCAAGCTCAGGTCCGAACGGTTGCGATCCTACCTGGCTGGGCCGACCGGTTCTTTGACCGGGATCAACTTTATTAGGTTGGCTTGAAAAGTAAAGCCGAATTACGAATATAACTCGACATGCTATTATCGAAATTAGGCGGACTCCCGGCCAGCCAATGGGTGCCAACAGCGCCGGTCCAGGGGCGGAATGGAGACCCGCGCGGGTGAGTGGCCGGTGCGGCCGCGGCGCGACCCGCGGCGGCTCGGGTTACGAATCCAGTGTTAGCGGTGTTAGGGGCGGGGCTGGGGGTGAACCACGCGGACCCCGTCCGGGCGCCATTCGAGGACTTCGAGTTCCCATTGGCGGTTGCCAGCGGGGTCGAAGGCCAGCGGCCCCGTGGCGCCGGGCATCGTGTGCTGGAGGGGGAATTCGCGATAGGGCGGGCGCTCCCCTGCTCGACGCAGCACGTCCGCGAGCAGGCGCACGGCGTCGTAGGCGAGGGCGGCGCCCAGGTCGAAGGGCGCGGGTGTGTTCAACGGCGAGGCGCTTTCGCCCGTAGGCGGCGCGAGTGGCGCCGAGCAGGCCCTGAGGAAATCGTCACGCGCCGGGTTCGAGCGTGTTGCGGCCAAGGGGGCGGGGACGAGGAGTCCGTGGACCCAGCGGCGGGCGGGGAGGGCCGTGCCCAAGGCGGCGAAGAACGAAGGGGCGAGGAGGCGGCTGTGGCCGGCGAGGCGGCCGCGGTACCCGAGTTGAGCGAGTTGGCGCGCGAAGCGGCCAGAGGCGGCCGGCTCCAGCCAGAGCAGGACAACATCCGGGTTGGCAGCGAGAACGTCTCGGGCAAGTGCGCCCAGGTCTTCCGCGGGCGGCGGCACGTGGACGGGTTTGAGCAGTTGGAGATCGGGGGTGGCGGTGGCTGCGGCGGTCTCGAGGTCGTGGAGAATCTCGCGTCCGGGGCGGTCGGTGGGGACGGCGGGCAGGCAGCGGGGCGGTCGGGTTGGGTGACGGAGGACGGCGAAGATGGCGGCGGCCTCGGCGTCAGTGCGCGGGGCGATGCGGATCGCCCAGGGCAGACCGGCGCTGGTGACGGATGAATCGGAGCAGAGAGAGACGACCGGGAGGCGGGTGCGGCCGGCGACTTGAAGGGCTTGGTGCACAGCGGCGCCGGTGGTGGGGGCAATGAGGGCCGCGGCACCTTCGTCCAAGGCGAGCACGACGGCGTCATCGCCCTCGGTTCCCCACTGTCCCGGTTGGCCGCGCACGACCAGATCGAGGGGCACGCCAGGCTCGCGGTTGGCAGCGGCGAGGCCGAGTTCGGCGCCGCGCCGGATGCTCTGGGCCTCGGGTTCTGCGGGTGGCAGGAGGAGGCCGAGCTTGAGGGGCGGGCGGTTGGGGGCTGGCTGCGGGGAGGCGACCCCGGCCAGGGCAAGGGCGAGGGTTGCGGCGCGAAGCCAACGGCGGGCGAATGGGCCTGTAGGTCGCAACGCGGCGGCGGTGGGTAGGGCTAGGCTAACGCTGCGAGAGTTTCTGTTGTTCGAGGGGGGTGATCGGCGGAGCGGGTTGGAAATGCCAGGCGCCGTTTTTGAACTCTGCGAGCGAGATGGGCACGATATTATCCCAGCGGCCATCGAAGATCATGTGACCGGTGACACCGTCGTAGGTGTCGAGGTTGGCGAGGTAATCGCGGATGAGGTAGCGGTTAGGGCCGGCGTGGTTGACGGCTTGGATCATCATTTGGGCGCCGTCGTAGCCGTAGGCGGCGTAGACATCGGGCGGGTGGCCCCAGCGTTTGCGGAAGCGCTCGACGAACTCGATCCAGGGCGGGTCGGTTCGTTGTGGGTTGAAGAAGTAAGTGATGATGGTGCCTTCGGCGGCGTCACCGGCATGGGTTTTGAAGCTGTCCTCCTTGAGGCGGTCGAAGCCGAAGAACTTGGCCTGGATACCGGCCGCGCGGAACTGGCGGACGAACCGGCCGACATCTTCGGGTTGGCCGTAGAAGAGGATGGCGTCCAGGTCGGCGGCTTTGAGGGCCTCGATTTGGGGGCGGACATCCCGATCGCCTGGCTTAAAGAAGAGATGTTGGACGGGCGGGAAGCCCAGGCGCCGGATGTAGTTGTTGAAGTGCATGACGCCAACGCGGCCCGGGCGGCTGCTTTCGCGGAAGACGCCGATGCGTTGGCAACCGTGCCGGCGCACGACGAGGTCTGCGAGGCGGAAGCATTGTTGGCGGTCGTCGGGGAAGACACGGGTCAGCCACGGGATCTGCGTCTCGGTGAGCGTGGGGTCAGGGTCCGAGGTATTGATCATGTAGATCTCGAGCTTGAGGGTGGCACGCAGGGCGACGTGCGTGGCGTCGCCGTCGATGGTGCCCAAGAACCCAAGGACTTCTTCGTCCGCAAACTCGACGGCAATGTTGGCCGCGCTGCCCCACTGGGGCGAGTCCTCGCGGTAGACGAGTTCGAAGGGCAACTCGCCGGGCCGGCGCGCGGCGTTGGCTTCCTCGAAGGCGAGCTCGACTCCGTGCCGGGTCCGCTCCCCCCGTGCGCCTTCCGGCCCGTACGAAGCGGGACTGAGCAGGCCGACTTTGAGCGACTCGAGGCCGGGCGAGACTGGGTAGTCGCGGCCGGGCCCGCGAAAGGGGAGTCGCGTGGTCCAGTACCGGAAGTAAGGTTCGATGTTCCGGAAGGGGATCATCTCGTCGGGCGTGTTGGCGTAGTAAAGGTAGGGATCGGCGGGGGCGTTGGTGCCTGGCGGAGCACCCGGCGGTAGCCCGGCTGGCGGGCTGAGGGTGGCTTCGGGGTTGGCCGGCGGTTCCGGCTTCTCGCGATAGCCATAGCCAGCCGCGCTGAGCGAGTGGGCGGCGGCGAAAGCGAGGACCAGCGCGAGGGCAGGCTCTGCTCGCGAGAATCTGCGCACCAGGTCTCTCAGATTACCAAGTCCGAGAGCCAACAACCTAAATCTCAAATCTCTTAAGCTAGTTTTCATGGGAGCGAGGGCCAAGGGCGGGCGAAGCGACCCGGTTTTTCGGTGGCGGAAGGAGTGAGTGCACATGAGGCGGGGGCGCGAGCCTTAGCGTTAGCGGACCTCGGCCACGGTGGCGGGTCTTTGGTACGGATTGTCCGCGGCGAACACCCCGCGACTCAAACCGCGCGAGGTGGCGAACCAGGCTTCGCGATCGTCGACGTGGATGCCGAGCACGAACCCGTTGGCAAGGGCGGTTGCCAGGACGCGGCGTTCGACCGGTTGGTTAGGCCGATGGACCTCGATCAGGCCTTCGCCCGAATCGGTGAGCGAGTAGTTGGCCCAGGCGTTGCCGTCGGTCACGGAGGCGCCGCGGTCGGTGCCGATCCACGCCACGCCGCGGTGCGGCCAGACGAATTGGGTGAAATTCGAGAGCAACGGGCTTTTGCCCTCGATCCAGGTTTTCCAGCCACGGTGATCGCGCCGGGAGAAGCCGAAGTAGGTGCACTGCCAGAGCACGCCATCTTCCCAGCTCAACCAGGAGGTGATGTCGTTGATCGGGCCGTCGTCGGGAACGAGGTCGTAGTGGAAGTCGCGGTCCGGATCGCGGTATTCCTTAAACGAACCGAGCTTGGGATCGTGTTCGATGATGCCGCCCCCCCAGACGCCGATGTAGACCAGGTGCTGGGCGCCCTTGATCGAGTAACACCACGGCTCGTGCATGACGGTGTTGGTATGGTCATAGAGTTTCCAGGCGCCGGTCTTGAGGTTGAGGGCGCCGGTCCCGGCTGCGGTGGCCGCCCAGACGGTGTCGCCTAGGACGTCCACACCGTAGACCACGTTGTTGGGCAGGCCGCTGTTGGTTTGGGTGTAGGCGGTGATGCGGCCGCCGCTGTACTTCGTCAGGCCGCGCATGGTGCCGATCCAGAGATCGCCGGTGGTCGGGTCCTCGGCCAGGCACAATACCATTTCGTGACTGAGCCCGTCCTCGGGCCCGATGCGGCGGAACCGGCCGTCGGCCTCACGCAGCAGGAGGCCATTCCAGGTGCCCACCCACAGCCGGCCGTCGCTGGTTTTGAAGACGGAGTGGACTTTGGCCGACGGCATGCCTTCGGCCTGGCCGTAGTTCTCGAACCGTTCGATGAGGGGGAAGGGCAACGGCGAATGGTCGGCCGGCGCGGCCGCGCCGGCGGGCGGGCTCGGCCAAGCGACGAGGGCGACCAGGCCGAGGGCGAGGGCAAAGGGGCGGAGGGCTGGGGGAGCAGAGTTCATAAGGTTTTGAGGTATTCGATGAGATCGTTGAGCATATGTTTGCTCCAGTAGCTACTGACGCCGTGCAGGTCGTTGGTTTGGTAGATGGTCCAGAGCTCTTCGAGGGTCTTGGCGCGGCCGTCGTGGAGATAAGGCGCGGAATGGGCGATCCCCAACAGGTGCGGCGCGTCGAACTGGTCGGTGGCATCCGTGGGCGCCTTGGTCCCCACCGAACTGAGCAGGCGATTGGTGAATAACGGCGGGCGATGGCAGGTGTGGCATTGGCGGTCGCGCGGGATCGGTTGGCCGGCCGGGGTGACCGTGGCGAAGAAGAGCCGGCGGCCCCGTTCCTGGGCGGGGGTCAGTTCCAGTTGCTGTTTGCGTTCCCAGCGCGGCGGCGGCAGCGATTCGAGGTAGGCCGTCAGATCCTTCAGGTCCGCCGGCGGGATCGGGTCGGTGCGCATCAACACGCGCGCGAACCGCGGACCGCACTGGACCTCGAGGCTCGGGTTCTTGCCGATCCACTTGAACGGTTCGGTTTTACCCACGCCCTGCAGCGTCCGGTTATCCAGCAGGTTATCCCCGATCCCGTCGCCGTCGAAGTCGTAAGAAAGCCCGTCCACATGGCCGTCTGGGTGGCAGGACCGGCAAGAGAACTGGTTCTGGAAGGTGTGGGCGGCCTTGGTGAACACGCGTTCGCCGCGGCGGATGGGATCTGCTGCGCCGCCATCGCCCAGGACAATATGGCCGAGCGGCTGCAGGCTCGCGGTGTCCACGACCAACACGCGGTCCTCGAGTCGTTCGGACACGAACAACGCCCGGCCATCCGGGCTCAGAGCCGCGTGACGCGGGTTGCGGCCCGTCGGTATCCGCGCCACGACATACTCGGCCGCCAACGAGAGATCGTGGATGGCGTCTTGGCGGGTGGCGGCATCGGCGTGGGCCAGCCAATGGCCAAGCTTGTCGAGGTCGACCACGGAGACGGCGTCGCTCCCGGCGGAAACCACATACGCGCGTTGGCCCGCCGGGTCCACGACGATAGCGGCGGGGTCGGCGAAGAAGGCGTTGGCCTCATCCAGCGGCACCTGGGTGACGGCGTCGCGCCCTTGGGAGACCGCCAAGCCGGTGGACATGACCCACCCCTGGACCACTTGGGTGATGGGCACCAAGTTGCGCACTTGAATCAGCGGCGTGAGCGCCCAGCCACGGTGGGGCACGACTGCCACGCCTTCGGACAAATGGGCCGAGATCAGCGGGTGGCGAGCCAAGATGCGGCCGCCGGCCGGGTCGATCAACGTCAACTCGGCGTCCGGCCGGGACAGGTAATCGGCCGGGATCGCCAAGCGATTGGCCACGTAGGCGACCGAGGCGTCCGCGGCCAGGGCGACGGCGTACGGTTCCCGACCCGCCTCGCGGCGGGCGAGTTCCTCGAGCGGAGCGACGCTCAACACGGAGACGTTATCGGACATCGAGTTGGCCACCACCAAACGGTCGCCGGCCGGTGTCCGGCCAAAGGCGATACTTACCGGTGCGGTCCCCACCTCGATCGAGTCCAGTTCCCGCAGGTCGCGGGTGTCGAGCACCGCGACGCGGTCGGCGTCGCGGCAAACGACGTAGAGGCGTTCGCCGGTCGGATCCAACGCTAACCCGAACGGACCGCCGGCCACGGCCACACGCCGCGTGATCTTGCGCGTGGCGGTATCGGCCTCGGCCAATTCGTCGCGATCGTCTAACGCAACAAAAAGGCGGGTCCCATCCGGAGTGACGGCCAGGCCGGCGGGGGCGGCGTGGCGGGGGCGGGGGTGGGACCAGGGCATTTTCTCGAGACTGACGAAGTGGCAGTGGTTGCAGCCCACGTAGCCGAGCTCGGGACGGCCCGTCCAACGGCGCACATGGCCCACCGACCAGAAGTAGCCACCCACACCCAGACCCGCGGAACCCATCAGGGCCGCCAACATGAGGGCGATGTAGCCGCGGCGTTTCATCGGGTTGGGGTGGTCTGGGTAACGACGGGGCTGGGTCCCGGGATCCGCGCCGGCGGCAGGCCCACGGCGAGCGGGCGGGCGTTGCGCGGGGAGCGGTTGTAAGGTTCATGGCAACCCACGCAGCTCCGGTTCTCCCCGGGGCGCACCCAAATCGAAGGCGCCAGGCGGTGGATCACCTGGCCTTCCGCATCCAGGCTCTCGAAGCCTAGCGCCGTGTCGGCAGGCACCTCCGCCATGAACGAGCCGTCCGACTGTAACACCACCTCGCCCAGGGCCTCACTGCCGCCCGCCGGCCGAGCGGCCAACACGCGCACGCGTTCCGCTGTCCGCGCGGGCTGCCCCGCCGGGACCCGCACCCGAGTGAAGTTGGCATCGAGGCAGAGCAGGATGCCGGTGTCGCGCTCGGGGTTCATAGCGGACATGTGCCCCATCGGCCGAGAACGCGCGGCCAGGCGCGTGGCCTCGACCTCATGCCACGCGGGATCGTCGAACACCAATTCGCCCGGCGCGGTCTCACCCGGGGCAATGCGGTACACCGCGAACGAGCCTCGGTTCTCGCTGCCCGCGGCGCCGCGCGACTCGAAACAGGCCAACAGCGACGCGTCGGCGCCCGGCTCGAGGGAACGGCAGGGCGCAACGGCGCCCGGGAACAAGTTGGTGCGCGAGGCGAACGGTCGCGCGCTGCGCACGGCTTCAGCGCGCAACGTTGCGTGCTCGCGCTCGGATTCGCTGGCCAGGAATCCGATCAGTCCTCCGGGCAACTCACGCGGCCGACGAACGAATGGGGCGCCGTCCCGGTTCAGGGCATAGGCCAGGACCTCCGAGCCATCGTTGTTCACGGTGAACAAGGCCAAACTCGGCGCCTTGCCCTCCTCGGGATCGACCCGGGCCGACACGAACAGAATCCGTCCATCTTGCAGCACGGTGGGCTCGACGGCCGCGCGCCTGCCGAAGGTCAGTCGCCGCGCCTGGCCGGCGTGGTCTCGGGCGTACAGGGCCGCCGGCTCGATGGCCGTCCAGATCTCGCCCAGCTTAGGAACGGGCGAACTAAAGACGATCTCATCGGTCGCGATCAGGGCCGGGTGCATCGCACCCCCCGGCATCGCCGTCAGGGCTTTCGGCCGCTGCCCACCCAGCCGCCCCTCGTAGATCTGCCAGGCTTGGCCCGGAGCCATTTTCCCCACGAAGATCACTCGCCGGCCGTCCGGGGCGACCACCGGGTCTCCCGCAGCCACCAGACCCCGCGACAGCACGCGCAGGTTGTCTGGGCCAAAGGGCGGAGAAACCAACAGCACCCGGCTGCCAGCAGGGTAGCGCTCATCCAGGACGTCCGCTGCGGTGGCCGACGCGCCGGGCGCCACCGGCACTTGAGCAAGGACGAGCGAACCCGAGGGCACGGACCGGCCGCAACCGCCAGCCAAGAGCCCGAGCCCTACCAACCCGGCGAGCCCAAGCGCGATGCGCCCGGCTGGCTGCCGCGGTCGAGCCGAGCTATGGGCAACCGACTCGTTCATGGTTCTTTGACCTTGAGGATCTGGTTGACGGGAACCTGTTCGAGGCGCTGCACGGTCCCGCTGGGCCAGCGGATCTCGATCTGATCCACGACGCGGGCTTGGCCGAGGCCGAAGTGGAGGCGGCGATCGGACGAGCCGAGGAAGCCGGCGAAACAGCGGGCTTCGGTGTAGTATCGCTGGGATCCAGCGGTCAGCGTGATCCGGGCGCCGAAACCCTCGCGGTTGCCGCGGACACCTTCAAGATCGAGCATGAGCCAGTGGTGCCCGTTGGCCAGACGGTTGTGCAAGAGAAAGGCGCGATCGCCAACCCCCGTGATCAGCAGGTCCAGGCGGCCGTCGTTGTCGAAGTCGAGGAGTGCGCTGCCGCGGTTGCGCAGGCGGGCGTCGAAGAAGGCGCCGCCTTTCTCTCGTGCGTTCGTGTAATTGCCGGCGCCGGTGTTCTCGAGTAAGAGACTTTCCCAGCCCACCAAATGGTGCGCATCGCCATTAGCCACCAGGATGTCCAGATCGCCGTCGTTATCGAAGTCGAGGAAATTGCTGCCCCAACCCACGAACTCGGCGGTCAACTGCCCCAGACCCGACGCCATCATGCGGTCTTCGAAGAGGCGATTGGTCTTGGCCAGGTAGAGCGAGCCGTAGCCCAGGCGCGACACCAAAATGTCCAACAACAAGTCACCGTTACAGTCGCCAATTGCCGCGGTCATCGAGCCAGCCGCCTCCCCCAACGCGTTGAAGGCCACGCCCGCCTGAAGGGCGATGTCCTTGAATTGGCCTCGGCCGTCGTTGACCAACAACTGGTTCGGCGTCGCGTCGTTGCAGATGTAGAGGTCCGCGTCGCCGTCCTGGTCGAAGTCGAAGGCGCACACGGACATGGCCCGGCTGTTCTCGAGCCGCACACCCGCGCGCGCGCTGATGTCCTCGAAGGTGCCGTCGCCTCGGTTCCGATACAGCACGTTGAACTCGGACCTGTAGGACAGCGGCCCCGGGTAGCCGTCCGGGTTGTAGTACAGCTTGTAGTTGGGGTCGTAGGTGAGGTAGTTCGCCACGAAAAGATCCAGCTTCGCATCGCCGTCCGCGTCGAAAAAGACGGCGCCGATGCCCGTCCCCGCGTCGCCGACACCGGCGCGGTCGGTCACCTCCTCGAAGGTGCCGTCGCCCCGGTTCCGGTACAGGATGTTCTTCCCCACGTTCACCACGTACAGGTCCGGGTATCCGTCCGCGTCGTAGTCGGCGGCAACCGCCGCCGTGCCATAGCCGCGGCCGGCCACGCCCGCCTTCAGGGTCACCTCCTCGAAGGTGCCGTCGCCTCGATTCCGGTAGAGCCGACTCGGCTCGCGGGCGGTGCCGGGTTCATGGTGGGTCACACCGTCGAGCGGCCCCGAGTTGACGAGGTAGACATCCATCCAACCATCCCGATCGAAGTCCAAAACGGCCGCCCCGGCGCCGTTGGACTCGATGATGTTTGCAATCCGCGTGTCGCAGAACTGGTGCACAAAGGCGAGCCCTGCCCGGGCCGCGACTTCCTCGAACGCGTCGTTCGGCCCGGCTGGGATCGGCCCCGCCACGACCAGCGCCCCATGGTCGCCGGCACCCGCCCCCGGCTTGCCCACCGGTCGGCCGTCCACAGCGGGCTCGGGTTTACAGGCCACAAGCGCGCCGGCCAAGACCAGCCCCAGCCCGGTCGTTCCCAACCACCCAACCCACGGATTCCAGAGTTGCTTCATCGCCTGTACCTCAACCAGTTTGCGGCCAGCTCGCGCTCGCCCACGTGCCCCCGAGTTCGAGGGCTTAGCCCTGCCGCTCTCAGCCCCGGCTGTGGAACGGTAAGGCACTGCCGATCAAGATGTACGGTAGCTTTTACCGATCCTGGTCCGCGCCCTGAAAGCTGTTGTGGCGAATCGAAGGGAATCGGGGGTGAACGGGAGTTGGCGGCGTGTGAGCGGGACACTTGTGGGCGGCAAGCCGCCGGTTGCTCGGCCCGTGCCGAAAACCTCGACGGAAAACCTATTGACGGGTTCGCGCGTGAAAATTAGCTTGGCCCACGGTTGGTGGCTGTAGCTCAGCCTGGTTAGAGCCCCAGATTGTGGATCTGGTTGTCGCGGGTTCAAATCCCGTCAGCCACCCCAACTTTCCTCGGAACTTCAGACCACCTGTCCTGCTTGTTTCAAGGTACTGTTCAGCGTCCCGGGGCCAAGGTCAACCTTTGCCCCGCACCCATTCATTGCCGGTGTCGACCAGCTTTGGCTCCAATGCCTTGGCAATGAACGTCCGGATCGACGGCCATGGGCCCGAGAGCACTCCCCGCGACCGCGCCGACTCGCGTGTTGATTCGATGGAGGCAGTCACCGAAGATGGCGGCTTCGAACCCGGTGATATGAATGAGCCAAAGCGACCGCTGGTGATGACCACAACGAACGAGTTGTTCCTGCCCGCGCGCATCGTTTATCGGGTGGCGGACCGCGCGAGGGTGCTAGCGACCTTTCGCGGACTTCGTTGCATGACGCCAGAGCCATCGGGGCGCTGGACGTGGAACTATGAGTTTGAAGCCAAGGCGATGGGCTTTCCGCAAGCCTACGAGGAGGTCTCACCCGAACGGCAACCGGTGGTTCTGGCTGCTTGTTATTGGGTCGGATCGGACGGGCTGCATGTCTATGTCCGGTCGACATTGCGCCTGACGAAGTTCCTGGTGTTCTTCGACCAACAGGTGCCGCGCACTTGTGCCCTAGGCGAATTCTTTGACGAATACAATTTCCTGACGGTGCAGGACCCGCGCCTGCCGCTTCCCAAACCGGAGGATTTCTTTCGAGACGACTCCAAACTCGTGTTCTCGGAGTGGGAGTCCCGGTTCTGGGATGCGTCCAGCGTGGAGGAACTGGTGCGATCGGTGGCCGAGCGGACCCTGGAACCGCTGGAACGGCATCGGTTAACGGCGTTTTATGAAGACGGCCCGGAACACATGGTTCGTGCGATGCGACTCCGCGAGATCTTGGCCATGGAACAGCATCGCTCCGCGAAGCCGATTCGACCGTTCGAGGTATTGCAGCGGGCACTAGAAGGTTCCGGGGGAATTCCTGCCGCCACGCCCAAGAGCAAAGACTCCAGACCGATCATGCCGACGCCCAATCTTCCGTCGGACGCTACGGAACTCCCCGCTTCGGCCGGCATGGGCAGCGGCGGGTTTTCCTTCCTGAAATGGGATCCGGCGCTCGGGCGGGAACTGTATGAGGTGATTTCGAGTTCTGGGGCGCTTGAGCGGTACGTGGTCGCGTTCGGCTGTTGCGAAAATCCTGCGTGCGACTGCCGGGTACTCGAGCTATGGCTTCGGCCCTGGTCTGACTCGGGTTCGTCCGGGCCGACCCGCCACTTGCGGTTGGACATCGAAGCTCGTCGAGTTGGTTGCGGGCTGCCGACGGAGGACAGCGACCGGCGGCTTGGCGAAGGACTGGCTTCACGCATCACGGCGGAGGACTGGGAGCTGGCGGCACAAGTCTATCGATCGGACAAGGCGGATCATTCCGAGCCTGAGAATGCTGGCGATTTGGAGGCAGCTTTTCCTGAGGAGGTGTTGGCCGACCCAAGTGTGATGATGCAATATCAGGAGGTCTTTCCACACGCGCGCACGATTTCGTTCGAGAAGGCCGGCAGCGCATGGGCCGTTTTGGAACGCTATTGCACCAGGCCGGATTGCAGTTGCCAGGAGGTTTACTTGGACATCGCCAAAGTACCCGGCAACATCGCCCGACAGCCAAAGGTGGTGGTTAAAGAGAAGGATCTAGCGTCCGTCAGCTTCGACTACACAACGGGCTCGATCAAGGTGAGGAAGACAGCGCCACGCGGTTGGCCGTCCGAGCTGGACCTGTTCGCCGCGCTGCAAGCTGCGAATCCCGAACTCAAAGTCCGGCTAAAGCGGCGTCAACGAGTTCTGCGCCAACTGCACCGGAACGCCAGGCGAGCGCACAAACTCCGAACTGCGGCACAGGCCCCGCAGCCACCGAAGAAAGTCGGGCGCAACGAACCTTGCCCGTGCGGCAGCGGTAAGAAGTTCAAACACTGCTGCGGTCGATGACCGATTGCGGTTGGACGCGCGAGCAATTCGCCGGTGTCCGCACGAGCGGACAAGGTGCGGTCGTCTCGACCCTTTATTTGGGTATTGATATAGGTACTGTATTCCCAAGGCATTGAGGGCGCTGGGCGCTCCTGTGCCGAGATTCAGAGTCAGGCACGGGCTCAGCGGGCAGAGGGCGTAACGCGCAGAGGAAGAGAATCGCTATTCGCGCCGAAGGCAGAAAGAACTGGGGCCTCTCAGCGGGGGTAAGCGGCCACGGTTGGGTGGGGAGCTCGAACCAGGTTGCGGTTACCGCCTGCCAGGCTGCCCCGGGCCCCAGCGACTCGGGGGGGTCGTAGTGCGTCACCGAGAGCGCCTGAGCGTAGACTTCACGGTCTGGGCTTACCGCCAGGACCTTGACGCCCAAGCTGCTTTCCCCCAAACCGACTTCGTTCGTCAGCGCGGTCTCCCACATCACCGTTCCCGTGCGCATGTCGCGGCCGATAACCGACGAGCCGTTGGCGTGGACGACAGTCTCGTCAGGCCCCAACACTGCTCCCGTGAACCACCTGGGGAAACCCGCGTCCTGCCAGAGCAACTCACCCGTGGCGGCCTCCAGGGCGTGCAGCGTGTAGCGCAGGGCTTGTCAACTACTAAAACACTGGCAGAATAAATGCCGGCTCCACCACTCTTGGCGGACCAAGAAGACACCGCTTCCCGGGGGGTTAATGTCCGTGTAGCCAACCATCACTTCCTTGGATAAATGCCGGCACCGCTGGCGGTCGAGGTTGCAGAGTTGGACGGCCTCGGAGATGTGGGCGGCGGCGATGGCGCTCAGATAGGGTCGGACACATCGAGGTAGGCGACGGCCTCGCGCATGTTTGGACGGCGATGACATCGAGGCCGGCGACGACGGCGGCTTCTGCGTCCGTCACGATGGTCCCCGAAGCAATTCCTGCCAACCACGGGTGCCGTGGGATCGGTGCGATCAGGTCTTGGGATCTTCCTCGCTCTCGCTGCCTCGAGATGGCGGCTCGGAGTCGGCCGCGTCGCGAGGCGCAGCCCCGGCGGACGATGCTTCGGTTTCGGCGGCCTGGCGCAAGCACCACTTCGCACCCTGGGCGCCACAGCAACGTTTGAACTTCTTCCCCGGATCGTAGGGACACGGGTCGTTGCGGCCGAGCTTGGGGGCGGGAAGGCGCACCGGCGCAGTGGGCTGAGGCGAGGGGGCCTGCTCCGCCATCCGCCGCCTCACTTCCTGGTTGGACTGTTCCATGGCGGCCAGGACCTCAGGGGTCAGCTCTTCCGGATCGAACCGAGGAGCGTCTTTGCGCGGTCGACCCCGTTTGCGTTCGGCGGACAGAGCTCCGATCTCCGGCGCTTCGAAGACCGGCGCCTGGACGACCGGCGCCTGGACGACCGGCGCGGCACCCGACGGCTCGACGACCGAGGGCAGCGTGGCGACGCGCTCACCCTCCGCATACCGGTCCGCATTCGGGACCAGCGCCAGCTTCAGTCCGTCTTCAGTGCAGAACCGGCGCAACTGACAGATCGGCAGGGTGCGACCGAAAGTCCGCTTAAACCAGGCCGTCACCGCCTTTCCCGTCAAGGTCGGCAGGGGGTTGCCCACCGGGTCTTGGCTCGCCTTGATGTGAGCGCGGAGCGCCACCACTTCCGAGGGCGTCAGCGGTTTGTCTCGGAGCCGACCGCGGCGTTTGGCGAGCGTGACCGCTTCACCTTCCCGCTGGATCTGTTTGAGGAGGGCATGGACGTACTGGCGGCTAACGCCGACCGCGCGCGCGATGTCCGACCCGATCTCGCCGGCGTGATGCCGGCGCAGGATGTCCGACTTCAGCGCTTCGGACTGCTCGGAAGTCAGCCCGCGCCGGCGCCCGCGCCGACGCGGCACGGGCTCCGGTCCCTGCTGGGCGCCATCCCCCGTGGGAGCGGGTGGGGTGTCAGGCGGCAGCGGAGGAGTGGTTGTCATGTGGTTGTTCCCGCCGTTGCGGCGGGCGGTCGGCCGCGCCAGCTCGCGTCGTGCCAGCAGGGGCGGACCTTGCCTCAGCTCCTGAAACCGGTCAAGCCGAAGCGCCCGCTCCGGAGAGCTTTTCCAACCCTCTGACCAACGGACCAGTGGCCAGGCTCGGCGGCCAGCAAGCCGCTACGCGCCTTGGCACCGCCCGGTGCTGGGTGGAGCTGTCCGAAATGCCTTGCCGCGAAGCGCCGTTTTGGCAAGGGTTGCACCCTGGCGCAACCGAACGGGTCGCATGCCCGCCTGTGCGCGCGTTTTGCCGTCATGCATCGCAGAGCCCAAGTGCACCTGGCCAATGACGGCACTGGCGATCCTCAACCAGTGCTTGACCCCGACAAGCACAACTCCCCCTCAGCGCCCGTTCCGGCGCATGCCCGGGAAGCCCCGCGTGACTCACCATGGTGCCCGGAAGGGGCTACGGGACTACGGGAACCAGAGGCGAGCGACAGGGGAGCGGATGCGGCGTACGGAGCGATTCGAGCGAGGTGGCTTATGCTCAAGCGAGACTGGGTGTGGTTGGTGGTGAGCGGTGGGATCGGTTGGATGGCACTCACGGTGGTCACTCGGGCGGCCTCGAGCCCGCAGTTCGACCCCTGCCCGACCTACGCGGTGGGCGGCAGGCCGCAGGCGGTGGCCGTGGCTGAGTCTGTCGGCTCATGCGCGCAAGCTGGCCACACTGCTGGGCCTGGGCAACGGCCGCTTCGCGCCGGCCGTCGAGTATAGTGGGATCGACCCTGACCCACAGTCGGTCGCAGCCGGCGACCTCAACGGCGACGGCCGACCCGATGTGGTCTTGGCCAACGACAATTACAACCGCGTCACGGTCTTTCTCAATCAGGGCAATGGCACTTTGGGCCCGGGTGCACCCTTCCCGGTCGGCTGCTATGGGAGCTACCCGAAGGCGGTCGTGCTGGGCGACTTCACGGGCGATGGCGTCGTCGATCTCGCCACGGCGAACTTCGGCTGGGACTGGGACGGGTGGGACGGGAACACGCTCAGCCTGCTGGTCGGCCTGGGAGGGGGGACCTTCGCGCAGCCTTCGCTGGACTATGTCGTGGACCGAGGACCCAAGAGCCTGGCGGTCGCGGATCTGGACGGGGATGGGCAATTGGATTTGGTGAGCGCCAACGAAGCGGGGACGGTGGCCGTGCTGCTGCGCCGACCTGCCAGCGAGGCGGTGAGCAGCCTGACCGGCCCCTTTGTGGCGCCGGTGGTCTATCCGATGGGGGGCGAGCTCACCGGGCTTTTTGCAGCCGACTTAGACGGCGATGGCCGAGTGGACATCGGGGTGAACTCCCAGTGGGCCGTCGGCTTTGTGGCGGCTCGGACCAATCTGGCCACCGCCCCCTACACTCGCATAGGATCCGCACCGCAATATCCACGCATCCTCGGCGCCGGCGACTTCAACGGCGATGGGCACTTGGATTTCGCTATCGTGGGCGAGAGCAAGGTCCACGTCTTCCTTGCGCTGGGCCTGGGCAAGTTCGCCCTGCCAAGGACCTACTCGGTCGGCAGCGATCCCTCGAGCGGGGCGGTGGCGGACCTCAACCGCGACGGCAAACCGGACCTGGCCGTGGCTTCGTCGGATGGGCGCGTTCGGGTGCTGCTGGGTAAGGGCGACGGCACGTTCGCGGCGCTCGCCGATTTCAGTCTGGGTGCCGGTCCCCGCGAGTTGGCGGTCGGCGATGTGGACGGGGACGGCGCGCCCGACTTGGTGACGGCCAACTACGGCTGGCAGAACGTTGGGAACACGGGCAACCTTCTGCTGGGCCGCGGCGACGGCACGTTCGGCCCGGCGCAGGTGCTGGCCCTGGGGCCGGGGCCGCGCAGCCCGGCCCTGGGCGACCTCGACCACGATGGCTACCTGGACCTGGTGGTGGTCAATCCGGGCGTGGACGACTTAGGCAAGACCATCAGCGTGTTGTTTGGGCGCGCCAACGGGAACTTGGGACCGCGGACCACGTATGAGGTCGGAACCGGTCCCGCCGCCGTGGCGTTGGTCGATCTGAATGGGGATGGGCACTTGGACGTGGTGGTAGCCAACCGGGGCAAGCTCCTTTCACCTGGCCAGACGCTCAGCGTGCTCATGGGCAATGGCACGGGTTGTCTGGCGAAGCCCCAGACCGTGGTGGTGCCACCCTGGCCGACGGTGCTGGCGGTGGGCGACTTTAACCAGGACGGACGTCCGGACTTGGCCGTGGGCGCCAGCGAGAGCAAATCGCGCAGTGTGACCTTGCTGCTGAACGCCACTCCCTGGGTTGGGGCCGACTGGCGGCTCGAGGTGAGTTTATGCGGCAACGAGTTGACGGTCGCCTGGCTTGTGCCCGAAGAGCCTGTGGTCCTCGAGGTCACCACCGACCTTCTCGACCCCAAGAGCTGGCGCCTTGCTCCGGAACAGGGCGAACGCGTCGGCGATTTTCAGTTCTTGTCCGCGCCGCTCGATTTCCCCAGCCGCTTCTTCAGACTGCGCCAGCCGTAGGCCGTCCGAGAATCTCGACCTGGGTGATGACCGACACGAGCACGTCCGGCTCAGCCACCAGTGGATGGAGGCAGTCAAAAGACAGATGATGGTCAAACCGCAGCCGCATGAGAGCCAAGGGCGATTCGCGAGTGACTGGCAGTCCATCGTCCGCCGTAGTCGTCGTGAAACCACGCCGCTGACCCTGAAGTCGCCTGAGGAGGTAGTGGCCCGCTTGCTGCGGCCGGTCTCCCTCACCAGCGCGACGAGCTTCAGTGTGTCGGCTACCAAAGCGAACCACGCGCAACGCACGGTCGCATGGATGTGCTCCGCCAGGGACGTTCATGAGGGCATGCCCGCGGAAGTGACCCTCAAGCCGGAAGAGCTGCTGTTGACTCACCGTCGGATTTGAAACAAACTCCATCGTATAGGCGCAACCGCTGAAAGCTCAGAAGTGGCCATCTGGGAGCGGGTTGTTAATCCCGAGGCTGGCGACCTCGCACGCGAGGCGGCGGAGTGCTTGCTTCGCATCCAACTGCCGGAACCGGACCGCCAACGAGTCAACGAGTTGGCTGAAAAAGCCCGACTCGAAACACTCACGGCCGAGGAGCAGCGGGAATTGGCGAATTACCGTCATGTAGGCCGCCTTCTTGAACTTTGTGGTTTATTAACACTGTTGGGCTCAATAGTAGCATGTCCTCGCATCTGAAAATCCTCTCCGCCGTTTCCGGGGCGGTAATCTTGGTTTTCGCATTCTGGGCATGGCGACATTCACCAGCAGTAACGAAGGTCTATTTTCCAGACGGTCGGACTGCCTTGCTCGATGAAGACGAGGCTGCAAAGCAAAGATGGCAACGATTTGACCTCCACGTCCGTCCTGCCTCACAAAGGCCAGGGGCGCAGCCTGCTAGTGCTCTAGCGGGGAACGTACTGCAGCAACTCACAGGACGGCTCCACTTCGCCCTTCCGAACCCACCGCGAGCCGTCGATTTGGTCATGAATGTTCGGACATTTCCGGCGTACACAGGCCAAACGTACTTGGTGGCCGATGAGCTTCTCGCAGGAGGAGAAAGCAACTGGATTAGCTTTGTCTTTTGGCGGATCGGGCAAGTGTACTTCCGGCAAGCAGTGGGTCCAGGCAAACTTGGATTGCATTAGGACAAACGGGGTCATGAGGAGCACCTTGGAACAGCCGTACCAGCCTTTCTCCACAACGCTATGTGCCGTGGTTGTGGGGCCAAAGACCGTGAAAATCCTGCCAGCGAGCCACCTGCATGGCCAACCCAGCAGCGCGATGAAATGATCCCCAACCACTCGGTCGAGGCGAACCGCCGCTCCGCTGCTCTGCTCGGCGTTGACAGCGAGTTCAGATCGCCCTTCTCCGCTCCATCGCGCTTGCTCCGGTCGGCAGTTTCTGACTTCTTGCAGATTCACCACGAACCGGTGAATATATCGCCATGATCCGGCGAAACATTGAAGACGCGATCCGACAGGCGCTGGCGGACACGCCCGTGGTGCTGCTCAACGGCGCGCGGCAGACCGGCAAGACCACGCTAGCCCAGGCGCTGGCTGAAAACACCGGCGCGGAATACTTCACGCTGGACGATGCGGCCACGCTGGCGCTCGCCGCCGGGGATCCGGCCGGGTTCATTCGCAATCTCTCTGGACCGGTCGTGCTCGATGAAGTCCAGAAAGCGCCCGATTTGTTTCCGGCCATCAAACTGGCCGTGGATAAGAACCGCAAACCAGGTCGTTTTCTGCTGACCGGCTCGGCCAATGTGATGACGCTGCCGCGGTTGGCCGAATCGCTGGCCGGAAGGATGGAGGTCATTCCGTTGTTTCCCTTCTCGGCAGGCGAAATGGCTGGCTGCCACGAGAGGTTTGTGGCGCGGCTGTTTGACGGCACCATGGGCAGAGCACGGCTCGCCTCCGCCGAGAATTCGCTTCCGGCCCGGTTGGTTTGCGGCGGCTACCCGGAGGCCGCGCAGCGAGCAACAGAA
>Ga0194126_10003459_pt1 | contig 24916 bp, 23 predicted proteins | sample TA2KigC150mmetaG_FD_148641 | JGI IMG/M metagenome (GOLD analysis project Ga0194126, IMG submission 148641) | Freshwater microbial communities from Lake Tanganyika, Tanzania - TA2015035 Kigoma Deep Cast 150m | ecosystem: Environmental > Aquatic > Freshwater > Lake | place: Tanzania: Lake... | reverse complement strand
AAGGGAGGTGATATAGTCAGCAGATAATAAAAGTGGACAAATTTGCAGGATGAGTTTTAAAATTTACCACAGAAAAAGTGGGGAATAAAACTGGCCCCGGGGTGGGGAATAAAGTTGGACCTCGACAGTCGTTATCTTGTATCTCTCATTAAGACTTTTCTAAGACTTGCTCCCCTACCCCAGATCCCTTTATAACAGAGCCAATAACCATGTTTTTACCTTTTGGGACCACGTCAAAGGTTATCTATCCCCTTCCCTTCGAACCTCCTTCAAACTGTGTCAAAATCAATATCAGTTATTTTTAAAAAAAGCTTGACAACAACTTAAAATTTGATAGAATGAAATCAAGAAGAGAGTTTACCAAAAGTGGTGGACTTGCTTCTCTCAAACTCAGCGTAAAAGTTGTAAGGTCGTAGGACGTAAAGTTGCAGACGTAAGAGTCTTTAGCTGTATGTCTCAAGATGTACAATTTGCTGAGAGATGAGAGGGAAGCAAGCACCACTTTTTTTATTCCCTTAAGGAGAACCCCATTTAGTTGCCCCCTATGAACAAAAGAATAATTTATCCTTCTCCAAATCTTCCAGAATCTGTGTCAAAATAAATCGAATAATTCAGGAGAACCCATGTCCTTTCATGGTTGGCAAAAAGTAACCATCAACACCCAAAACGGCACGGTTGAGGCTATAGCCCCTGTCATAACTTGCAATCGCTTAGAGACTGTACTATGATTTTTGCATATGGCACCAATAGAACTTGATTACATAAAAGACTTATTTTCTGCAAAGGGGAGAGTAAAAAGGCTGAGATTTTTTATAACTCAAATTATAATTGGTTGTTTCTTTGGTGGGGTTGCAGTTATTATTTCTGCGCTGTCCGATAATATTTTTCCACATATATTTCTTCCATTATCAATTTACCCGATTGCTTGCAATTGTATAAAACGATTACATGACTTGGAAAAAAGTGGTCTGTATGCTTTGCTTCTACTGGTACCTGTGCTCAATGGCTTTTTGATGCTTGCTTTATTACTTTTTTCAGGAACAAAAGGAACTAATATATATGGACAAGAACCTTAATAAATTAAAAAAAATAACTAATAAGATAAAATAAAGATAGCTTGATAAATGCACATATTAATTACATCATCACCAACAACTTTACGGTGGCTATCCAAAATTGTATCTGAGATAAAAGCAGAGATTCCTTCTCTAATCTATACTGAGGCTAAGTACTGGGCATCATTCAAAAGTCCTAATACAAACAGAAATGTTGTTTATTTGCAACCTCAAAAAACGCAAATTAGATTATTTATAAGATTAGAATTATCTCATGATACTGATTTAAGACAAACACCTTCTTCAAGTGGTTGGGCTGAGAGGTATCCCTCAATATTTCTAATTAGGTCTGAAGAGATGATAGGAAAAGCAATCGAATTAATTATCAGTTCGCATGAATATGACCTTCATCAGTAAGGGAATAATTATAATTAGAAAAAATAGAATAATATGACAATATTAGAATTTCTTTTTTATTTAGGGATAATCAATATCGTTTTTGGTTTTATCTGGAAATGGGCATTTGTGTTTCCGACTGCATTGCTTTTCACATTCTTAAAAATGGATAGAGCAATGCTTTTAGTAAAAACATTCGGAGCATACTTATTGGTTTCATTAACTGCATTGTTGACATTAACTGCCCTTGAAGATAAATCTGGATTTTTATCCTTAATTGGATTTCCACTGGTTGGTGGCTTTGTTATATATATGGGGTTTGCAAGTAATGCTTATGAAGCACAAAAACAAGCAAGAACTAATTATGATGATGAAATGTTAGATGCACTAAAATATGATGGTATTTTTATTTTTGGTGCTCCAATCTTATTTATCATTTCTTTGTTTTTTCCAATCATTACAGTAAACCGATTAATTTTGTGGCTTTATAATATTTTGGATTGGGTGTATAACTTACCAGTTATTGGTTGGTTAATTAAAATAGGAGGAGTACTTTTTTTAATAAGCATAATATTTAATGGGATTGTAATTTCAGGAGTTCTTTTTAGTGCACTTTTTGGTAAAAGAAAGCAACATCTCGATAGCAATACCAACGGTATGATGTTAAATAATAATTTTGGAATAAAAGAAGAAGAACAATATAGTGAAGAGCAACTTCAAAAAGATATTGAATACGTTAAAAAACACTTAAAAGAACATAATGACAATACAAAATAATAAGAATTTATTCACCTGACCAACCTATATATATTTAACCATGAGACTTCTCCACTGCACCAGAAAACTCCTTAAAGAACTCTATGTCCCTCTTGTTGAACCTGACAAGATTCCCCAACCTACTGAAGGACTTGGGAACTGGTACGCTAACCTACTCAGGATAGAGAGGAGAAAGTGCCTCCTGTTCACCAATGAGAAAACCCTATATACCTTTCTTATTCCCAAAGTCCTGAAAGCAAATCTCAGGAACATCGAAGAGGAGTTCCTTATCAATCTCAGCTACAATCTTCAGGCAGAAGGATTCGGGCTTGATGTAATAAACAGAGTCATGAAGGAATATCAGGAGATAGGCTTTGCTAAGACTTCTAACCGTCAGGTGCTTGGTTCCATGAATGAGTTTGCATTTGAGTATGACTTTTTCATAAGGAGAGAAGGGGGATTAGAGAAGGCAAGAATCATTGAAATCAACAGAGAGATAAACAGGACTCCGATGAGCCCTTTGAAAGGTAAGTATCCGATTGATGGGTTAAGACAAATGATTCATTATATGTTTTTTTGAAAAAAATGAATGAATTAGAGAGAGCAATAAAGAAATACAAGTTGGACAATCTACTTATATTGCTTGCAGACCAATCCAAAGAATTATTTCTAAATAAGGAATTTTTTAAATATGTGGAATGGAAGCAATATATAGGAGGACTGCTACAAGTGTTAAAACAGCCCATGACAGCTTGGGGATTAGCCGACTTGTCTTATCTTGCGATTAAGTTATCGAATGAATATAGGTCACTAACGTCTCAGATTGAAGACGTGTACAGATTGAATAATCTTCTTATAAAAGTAAGCGATGATGAAGCAAAAGCAAAAAAGACTGAAGTAAGTCAGGAAGATATGAAGACACATATATTATTTGGATTGTCTCAAAAACAATTTTGGTATCAGGAAATTCTTAGGGCTGCAAACATTTACTATAACTTCCTGCGATATTACATTATGCTTCAGGAAATTCCTTTATTGTTACCCACCCATAGACTCCCTGATGAAGATTTATTAGATATAACGGGATTTAATATCAACAATTTTTCACAACTTTTACTTGCAGGATATGCTTATAACTATAATGCATCATCATTGCTCAATATAAAAATATCAGATGAGTTAAAAGAAAAATATCCAATATTGACCGAAGATAATCTATCAAAGTGCTTGGCTTTTTTTATAGGTGATTATAACTTTTATAGAACATCAAGTATCCCTAATAACCCACTATACATAAAACCTCTTATAAAAACCGATAGAGGCAAACTCATCATTTCTAACTCATTTATATGGGCAAAAAAATTGTATGAGGGTATTTACTGGATTATAAGAAATAAATATATGGAACAAGGTTCACAGGCATTCACTAACAAATTCGGAGAATATTATGAACGATATATTGAAGAAGTTCTACGATATTATCTTAAGAAAATACAATATAGAAAAATTATCACTGAAGGTGCAAAAAATAAGGCAGATTGGATAATAGAAACAGACCAGTATATATTAGTAATTGAGCAAAAATCGTCTCTCATGACTATTGCTCTTAAAGAAGAATTTCCATCCCTTACAGTTTTGGATGAATATTTAACAAAAAATTTCAGAGAAGCATATATTCAAATAGCAGACACAATAAAGACAATCTCATCATCGAGCAAAACATTTATTAAACTTATATTGCATTTCGAGAAATTCTTTTTGGGAGAAGCAATAATAAAAGATAGAGTTAAACAATTGTTTAAGGATAGTATTAATGATCTATCAAATTATTTCTTCATTGAGACCGAAGAATTTGAAAAACTCATTCAGATTCTATCTGAAAATGAGGATATTTTTAATAAGATTATCAAAACAAAACTTACCTATGAAGAAACTTCTCCTCCTCCTATGGAAGGGATAGAGTTCAATTTCATAATTTCTAAATATGCTCCTGTTTCTGAAATAAAATTCCTTGAAAGTCGCAGACATTATTTTTATTCTCTGTTAGATAAGTAAAGTAATAAATCTTTCTTTATATTCACAAATAGGGTCATATATTCACAAATAGGGTCAGGTCTTGAATAATCAGTTTATTCTTAGCCTGAAACATAATGTAATACTTTATAACCTGTTTATTGTAAAAAGTGTAACAAAATATAACCCAGATCCAGCGATAAGAATCGTCATTGCGAGTGAAACGAAGCAATCTCTCAGTTATCAACGAGATTGCCACGCACCTTTCAGGTGCTCGCAATGACACTATTATCAAAGGTTTGAGAGACGTAAATCAAAAAAAGGGACGGTTCTATTTATTGACAAATAATGAGTAAATCACATGTTCCAAACCCCTTATGCTCTGTGATCGAGGAGATAGTCTTGCACACTGCTAAAATGGATTTTGCCGGCGTCCGGATGTTTTGCATTGATGAGGTAGTTTCGGGATGCTGGTTCTAATGCTGATGGAACTGACAGAACAGCGTATTTTGCCGCCTTGAGCCATGACAGCCCGAACGCTACTGTAGAGGGAGGGTATGGATATGTACGCCAATCTATGGGGAGGTCTTTATCAGGAGGAGTGTAGATAGTGTAATCGGGAATATCGGCATGCCCGATCACCCATTGAAGTTTACTGGCAGTCTGGCGCTTAAAACGGATGAGGATTTCCAAAAGAGCCAGTGCCTTACTTTCACTTGTGTAAATCACGGGATATCCTTTCGGTGTCCAGCGACCGCCCCAATAAAAAGCCCCCTTGCCGGACCAAAACTCATGGGCGTACTCTTTCTTGCCTATGTGCCAGACTCTGATCAAGCAAGGATACCGTATTCCATGCGGTTCAGTACTTCCTCGACAAGTGCTGCCCCGGCTGATGTGGTAAGAAGTTCGAGTGGCACGCGGTCTCCCAGGTCAATCTGCGGCGTGCTCAGCCATTCCTTTGCATCCTCAGGGGCACCGAGAACTTTAATCGCCAGTGCGAAAATTGCTTGAACTCGATAGAGACGGTCACTTTCCACTGGTGTTAAAGCTGTACGCGCCTTGCGTTTTCTCTGAAGGGTCTTCGATGTTATGCCAAGGATCTGTGCAAGATCGTTATCACCGAGAGACAGCAAAGACTTAAGATTGTCTGCTACACGAATGGGCATCCCATGTTTTATGAGGGCATGCATCTCATCTTTGTTCTCAATTTGAGCACTCAGATCCCTGATCATCATAACAGCCTTTGGGACTGGAACAGGTTTTGTTTTTGTTGCTGATAATGTCATTTAGCCTCTCCTTTCAAATACTATATGAGATATTTGTCTGTTAGTCAAGGGATAAATGTCTTTTTTATATATCCACATTTTAGAGAGAGGCCTTGGGTTCATAGCGGGTTCGTGGGATATTTTTCATGCAAAATAGATATTTATATTCAAGCAGTTACAAGCACAGTCGGAGGTTCGAATACACAATCCCCCAAAACTGTGTCAAAATAAACTGAACAAATCAGGAGTATTTATGTCATTCAGAGGTTGGCAAAAGGTCACTATAGAAACCCCTAACGGCACGGTTAAGGGAATAGCCCCTGTCATCATCTCGGCAAGCAGGGCAACAGACATCCCTGCCTTTTATTCCGATTGGTTTATGCACAGGCTGAGGACAGGCTATGTGAAGTGGATTAATCGGTTCAATGGACAGTCGAGATATGTCTCCTTTGGCAAAACAAGAGCAATAGTGTTTTGGACTAAGAATGCAGACCCTATGATGAAGAACCTGCCTGAGATTTACAGGAGAGGAATCAATTACTACTTCACTTATACCCTGAATGACTACGAGCAAGAAAAATTAGAACCTAAAGTTCCTCCGTTGCAGCAGAGGATAGATGCTTTTAAAAGGCTATCCGAGACTATTGGTAAGGGGAGAGTTGTATGGAGATTTGACCCGTTAATTCTGACCAGTACCATAACAGTTGATGTCCTGCTTGATAAGCTTTACGGAATCGGGAAGCAGATACATACACATACAGAGAAACTTGTAATCAGTTTTATTGATATTAACCTGTACAAAAAAGTCCGTCAGAATTTAATATCATCAGGGTTCAGGGATTGTAAGGAATTTACCCTTGAGGATATGTCAGAGATAGCTAAAGGACTTCAGGAAATAAACAAGGAGTGGAATATCAACATAGCAACCTGTACTGAAGCTTCTGATTTATCAGCATACGGAATAAAGCACAACAAATGTATTGATGATGAACTTATGATTCGGCAATTCAGTCACGATAAGGAATTGGTGGAGTTCCTGGGGTATGTGCCTCCACAGGAAGGGTTACTACCTTTTATAGGATTCAAAGGGGAAAGAACAAAAGCCATGAAAGATTTAGGGCAGAGGAAAGACTGTGGTTGTATACCGAGCAAAGATATAGGGCAGTATGATACATGTATAAATGGATGCCTCTATTGTTATGCAAATACTTCTCCGAGAATTGCTCAGATTAATTATCAGAAGCATAGAAGCAAGGGGGAGTATTATGAGGCAATTTTATGCGATTGAAATTATTTAAAGATATATTAACAATTAAAATTAGACAATGAAAGGATTTAACTTGGAGTCTGTTCATCTCTCTGTTAAAAATGCATCAACAGTTTTCTCTTCCCCTTCCCTTAAGAAAGTTACTGAGATCTTTTCTGCCGGCTTGAATGTTTTAAGAGCATCAGAAAGGTCTTTGAGTTTATTTACAACAGCAGTATTGACGAGGATAATGATATCTCCTTCTCTGAGCCCTGCCTTCTCTGCAGGTGAACCAGGCACAACACCAGAGAGCCTGCATCCTTTGCCGCTAAAGGCAAAGTCAGGGATAATGCCGAGGCTGACTTTCCTCTCTTTTTTTGGTTCAGATCCGGATTTCTGCTCTGATTGAAGAGTTGCACTCAGTGGCCCTTCCCTTTTTGCAAGGTATTCAACAACTTCCTTTGTAACTGCTGCTACCTTCACGAGACCTTCAGCATCTATCTTGTCCACTGTATCGGTTGGTTTATGGTAATCCGGATGAGGTCCGGTGAAAAGCTGTACTGCGGGTATCCCTGCCTCCTGAAAGGTCTTCTGGTCACTGGAATCAAGTTCCTCGGAGACCGCTTCGATCTCAAGGCCGGACAGGTGACCAGCTCCCCTGAAGATATGAATCCACTCCTTTGCAGAACCTGCTCCAAGCGCCAGCAGTTTATTCTTGCCAAGGCGTCCTACAGTATCGAGGTTCAGCATCCCGGTACATTTTGCAGCAGGATAGCGCTTTTCGCTATCAATATAATACTTTGATCCTTTCCTGCCGGTTTCTTCACCGGTAAAAGCAATAAAGACCACACTGCGTTCAGGCTTCAGAACTTTACCCAGAACCCTTGCAAGCTCGATAAGGACTGATACTCCGCTCGCATTATCATCAGCTCCGGGATAGATTTGTCCCATGTTCTCCCTTGTTGCCCCTGAGAAGCCGGCGCCTAAATGATCATAGTGTGCGCCGATTACTATGCTCTGGTCAGACCATTCAGGCTTTGTGCCCGGGATTACGCCCACAACATTCTTCAATACTAATTTATGTTCCGGATTGCCAATATCCTTTTCCTCCCACGTCTGGAAATAACCGTCTCCTGCATCTCCTGCCGTTATGAGACCTGCTTCCCTGAATTTCCAGGCAATAAATTCTGCTGCCTGATCAAGTTCTCTTGTGCCCGGGCCACGACCTTTGAGCTGATCACTTGCGAGGAATCTTATCGTCTCAGTCATCTCTTCTGCTGAAAAAGATGGTTGCAATGTTGCCAGTGGTTTCCTGTGGTTTAATTTCCCCATTTCAACCCTCTCAACTTTCCCATCTTCTCCCGGAATAAAGACTGTCATGGGAGAATTCAGTACAGGCCAGCGGCCCTTGGCAGTATTTACCGGTTCATTTCCCTCGAAAACAAGATAACTGTACTTATGATAATGCGGCAGTTTCCTGCCAAGGCCGGGAAGCGCTTCAGGCAGATTCGAGTGTATGAACATCATTGCCGTATCTTTGTTCGCAGGATTCCTTGCGGCTAATACCAGCGAGTGATTGCTGAAGGGGATTTCATCTTTTCCTATACGCACCGATTCATCACTCATAGTTGCTTCATATGCAGATAAGGCTGAAATAAATTCTCTGAAAAATCTGTTTTCACGACCTATTACAGTAACTGCTTGATCTGAAGGCAGTTGTTTTATTTCATTGTCGAGTTTCACTTCTGTCTCATCCGGGCCTGCAGCGTTCAATGCCCTTGCAAATTCCTGATAAGCCTGAAGCATTGCCTTACTTGCTGAAGCAGGAAGGAGCACAAGCATCTTTTTTGAACCCAAGGCCTGTGTTATTGCCGGAGGCATTTCATCGCGACTGAGCCTTCTGAACAGGTCGAATTCAGGATCAATGTCAATTCGCAATGGTCTTGAGTTCAAATCAAGTTTTATCTCTGCCCTCTTTTCAGTAATGCTGACCACCATCTGATATGCAGCCTGCTGCCCTTTTAGAGTCACTGCAACCGGAACGCGCAGGTGAAATAATGTCCCCTGCTGCATCTGTTCTATGATCGCAGCAAGAATATATTTATCATTCTCCTTTTTTACATTCAGATCGCCCACCTTCAATTCAGGCGCGCCTTTCTTTTCTATCCATTGACCGAATTCTTCTTTCAGATCTTTTCCTGAAACATGTTCGAAGCTCTTTCTCAGTCCGGTAAAAGCAGCAAGCTTAAAGAGATTATCACGGTAAAATTCCCGGAGCCCTTTTAAAAAAACCTCATCTCCCAGGTCCTGTCGCAGCATATGGAAGAACATCAGGGATTTGCCGTATCCTATTGCTTCCGAGGATGTGCTGTGCCTTGAACGAAACTCAGTCAGCGCAAAATCCCTGCCTTTGAATACATAATCTGTATATTTCTGTAGCGTGGCCTGACGGTATTCCAGACCACCTCCCTGCTGTTCTTTAAGTAGATGATCCGAAAGATATGCAGTCAGCCCTTCCGACCAGTTTCCCCCTGCATAATCAGGGTAAACGCTGTTTCCCCACCAGTTGTGAAGGATTTCATGAGGGTAAGAAGAGTTAATGATAAAAGGGAAACGGATAACTTTCGGGCCAAGGAGTGTAAAAGACGGCATTCCGAATCCCGTCTCCCAGAAGTTTTCAATAAGGGCGAATTTCCTGTACGGATAGAGGCCTATGAGCTTCTCATACATGTCAATATAGCGGGTTGTTGCATCCAGATATTTTTCTGCAAGTCCCTTATCAGGTTTCCGGAGAAAGACCATGGCATCATACCTGCCTGAGGATTTTATGTATTCACTGAACCTTGCAGCTACGAGGAAGATCTCTTCCTGAGGTTCTGCAGAGCGCCAAAGAACACGGGTTATAACATCATCTTTAGTATGAAGTTTGCGCTCACCCTGGCTCACTGCATCCCAGTCCGGAGGCATTTCTATCCGGAGATCGAAAGTGAGAAACGATTCATCAAAGACCGGATACCAGAATGAACTTCCCTCAAGATAAACTCCTTCTTCATTTATAACCCCGGCAGTATGACTATACCCCCTTGCCTGCTCTTTTCCATGCTGTTTCAGGGGATGGTTTATTGCGCCGCCGTATTTCAGCGTGAAGGTATTCGTGCCTTTAGGGAGTTTGACCCTGTAGGATTCATAGATATCATCCTGCTTATCGGTTCTCTCTTTCGCCATGCCTGCGCCAATGGTCTGCAATAGCGGATTCATTCCTTTATGAAGAAGGAAATGAAATTCAGGAAGAAGATGGTCAGGCACTGTTATTGTGTCTTCTGCAATAAAGGAATGGTCTGCCGGATAAAGTACGACTTTAATATCGTGATGAATTTTCAGGTCTTTCAGAGAGATTTCGTCAGCTTGCAGACTAACAGGAATGGCTGTGAGAAAAAATAGAAAAACAGATAACAAGAATCTCATTCTGTTTCTCATACTAAAGGGCTATTCAACCCAGTCAGCGATGAATATGTCTGTTGCCCTTGGTTTTTTGGGGTTCCTGTTTGAGGCAAAGACCAGTTTTTTCCCGTCCGGCGAGAACATGGGGAAACCGTCGAAAACCTTATTGTAGGTTAATCTTTCGAGACCGGTGCCGTCAATATTGATAAGATAGAGTTCGAAGTTGTGGCCGTACCTCTTTGTGTCATCGCGCCAGTCGTCCATATTGCTTGAGAAGATCAAACGCCTGCCGTCAGGATGCCATGAAGGCGCAAAATTTACAGCTCTGTTATGCAGTATCATTTTTTTATTCGTTCCGTCAGAATCCATCACCCAGAGGTCAAGGGGTACAGGGACAATATAGTTATTTTTCATACAGTCACGCCATTGCGCCTTTTCCTCTTTGGTTTCAGGATACCAGGCCCTCCATGCTATCTTCTTTCCGTCAGGAGAAAACCACGGGCCGCCATCGTATCCAATCCTGTCTGTAAGCCTGCGCACATTAGTGCCGTCAGAGTTCATTATATAGACATCAAAGTCGCCATGCCTCTGAGAACCAAACACAATCTGTCTGCCGTCAGGAGAGACAATAGGTTCCGCATCATATTGAGGGTTGTCAGTAATCTTCTTAAGGTTAGACCCGTCAAGATCTGCCACAAAGATATTATAAGGGTACAATGGCCAAACATGACCGGCGGCCTGAGGCATCACAGGTTTTGGCGGACAGACGCCCGGGAGATGACTTGTAGAAGAAAAAACTATCCTACGGCCATCAGGGAAAAAGAAAGAGCATGTATTAGCCCCATGGTCCGGACTTACCATATGCTTGTCTGAACCGTCTGTGTTCATAATCCAAATCTTGTCGCATGCGTATATACCCCTGTTTGACTGGTAGATAAGTTTGCGGTTGTCAGGGCTGAAATAGGCCTCGCCATTGTCACCGTCTAAGGTAATCTGAGTGACATTTTTTATATGTTTTTCTACCGGTGGAATTTTCTTTACCGGTTTGACGTTTTCAACACACCCTGAAAGTATGAAGACTAAAGATATGATGAAAAATATTATTCGCATTTTATTCCTCTATTTTATCTCATCCAGGCTCTTATAATCATATCCCATAGAATCCGCAAGGGTTTTATGCACAATAAAACCCTTGTAGGTATTGAGTGCGGTTCTTATAACAGGGTCCTCAGTGACCGCCTTATCAATCCCTTTATTAGCTAAAGTTTTGATATAGGGGAGTGTGACATTAGTTAATGCAATGGTCGAAGTCTTCGGATACGCACCCGGCATATTCGCAACTGTATAATGGAGAATCCCTTCGACCTCGTAAACCGGAGCATCGTGAGTAGTCGGATGAGAGGTCTCAAAGCATCCTCCCTGGTCCACTGAAACATCTACTATGACAGCCCCTTTTTTCATTGTCCTGAGCATGTCTCTCTTTATAAGCACAGGAGCTTTTCCGCCCGGTACAAGAACAGCGCCTATGACAATATCAGCATCCTTAATCTCTTCTTTTATATTATGTATGGTAACCGGAAGTGTCTTTACTCTTCCCGGAAACATCTCATCTATCTTCTGCAGCCTTTCCATTCTTATATCCATAACAACCGTATCCATTCCGAGGCCTACACAGTCACGCACCGCATTTATCCCGACAACGCCTGCGCCGAGTATAACCGCTTTTGCCGGTTCTACACCCAATACCCCTGTCGGGAGAAGCCCCTCCCCTCCGTGAATCTTCTGGAGATAGTATGCAGCCATAATAGGCGCCATCCTTCCAGCGATCTCACTCATGGGCGCCAATAAGGGCAAGCTGCCATCTTTTTGCAAGGTTTCATATCCGAGACCGGTTATTTTTTTCTTAAGGAGGAGATCGATCAGTTCCTGGTTTGCTGCCAGGTGCAGAAAGGTGAATATAGCCTGATTATCTCTGAGCATAGCATATTCCCGGAGTAGCGGTTCCTTAACCTTGATAATGAGGTCTGCTTTGCCAAATAAGACATTTCTGTCGACTATCTCAGCGCCTGCATTCCGGTATTCATCATCTGAAAAATAACTGCCTGTCCCTGCATCTGTCTCGATGAGAATTGTGTGATTATCAGGCTTTAGGTCTTCAACTCCATAAGGCGTCATCCCGACCCTGAACTCCCCCTTCTTAATCTCCTTCGGAACACCGATGATCATCTAAGTCTCCTTAAAAACATACAAGGACAAAGCGCTTGACCAATTATATCAAAACCACTATAAAACATGTGCTACAATATTTACCGATGATTACTTTAAGGCAGAGTAAAGAACCGGCAATACTCGACACACTGAAGACAGTCTTCGGGTTTCAGTCATTCCGCCCGGATCAGGAATCCATCATTCGAAGCATTTTAAACAAACAGGATGTTTTTGCAGTAATGCCCACCGGCGGAGGAAAGTCTCTCTGCTATCAGTTGCCTGCAAAGATGATGCAAGGGACCACTATTGTTATCAGTCCGCTGATCTCCCTGATGAAAGACCAGGTTGACGCTGCTTTAGAAAACGGGATATCCGCGGCATTTATGAACAGTTCACTGGATGCACATGAGATTGCCGATATATACCGCATGTTGAAATACAATAAAATAAAACTGCTCTACATTGCGCCTGAACGTTTTGCAATGCCGCATTTCCTTGAGACACTAAAAACCGTTCCCATAGCGCTTTTTGCCATAGACGAAGCCCACTGCATTTCCGAATGGGGCCATGATTTCCGTCCTGACTACCTCAGCCTGTCTCTTATTCCAAAGAATTTTTCAGATATCCCGATTGCAGCGTTTACGGCAACAGCTACACAGAGAGTCCAGGAGGATATCATCAGCAGGATCGGACTGAGATCTCCACATATTATCCGTGCATCATTTAACCGCCCCAACCTTTTTTATCAGGCAGAAAGAAAGACAAGGGTGGATTTGCAGATACTTGAATTTCTCAAGGAGCATTCCGGCGACTCAGGCATCATCTATCGCACAACCCGCGACTCTGTTACGGATATGGCTGAGTTTTTAGTATCAAAGGGAATTAAAGCTCTGCCTTACCATGCTGGATTAACAACAGAGGAAAGGACCAGGAATCAGGAGGCATTTAACAGGGATGAGGCGTCAGTCATTGTAGCGACTATTGCCTTTGGTATGGGCATAGATAAATCCAATGTCCGGTTTGTAATTCACGCGGATCTCCCCAGGAATATTGAAGCTTATTATCAGGAAACAGGCCGTGCAGGCCGTGACGGAGAGTTGGCCCGCTGTCTTCTTTTTTTCAGCAGGGGAGATATCCCGAAAATACGCTATTTCATTGATCAGATATTAGATGAAAATGAACGCTCCATTGCTTTGCAAAAACTCAACCAGATGGTAGGTTTTGCTTCACATAATGTATGCCGGCGCAAACACCTTCTTGGTTTCTTTGGGGAGGAGTATCCGGAGAATAATTGCGGCGCCTGCGATATCTGTTCCGGAAGTCTGGAACAAATCGACATCACCACAGATGCTCAGATACTCATGTCAGCCATTTCGAGGACACAGCAACGGTTCGGAATCGGCCAGATTATAGATATTGTGACAGGCGCTGATACAAAGCGCATCCGTGAGCTTCAGCACGACAAGATTAAAACCTATGGCGCGGGAAAACACCAGGATAAGAAATACTGGCGGTTTCTTGTTGATGAACTCCTGGCACAGGGTTTTATCCGTCAGGATGGTGACCGGTACCCTGTTCTCAAGATTACAGAAAAAGGCTCTAACGTGCTCTATGGGAAAGAACAGGTCACAGCATTGAAACAAGAAGAGAAAAAGGCCAAGAAACAGACTGTGAAAGATCTTGACATGGGGCAATATGATATGTCTCTTTTTGCAAGGCTCCGTATCATCCGGAAAAATTTTGCAGACGAGCAGCAGGTCCCCCCATATATCATATTCTCAGATAAAACATTGCATGAGATGTGCAGACACTATCCGGCGACATTATCCGATATGAGAAAAATCAGCGGAGTTGGCGAAGCCAAGCTTGAACGCTATGGAGAATATTTCATAAATGAAATAAGGAAGCACCTTGGGAAGAAGAAAAACTATGAATAAAAAGACCTTAAAGATTATCCAGAGGGTTCATGAGCTTTTTAATAAAAATAACTTAACCTGTTCAGTTGCGGAATCCTGCACTGGCGGACTTATCAGCCATTATATAACAGCGCTTCCGGGTGCGAGCAACTTTTTTGAGGCAGGAGTTGTTTCTTACTCGGCAGAAATGAAAAAGGAGATTTTGGGTGTTTCATCTGCTATCATTTCTAAATATGGAGCGGTAAGTGAGGAAACTGCACGGGAGATGGCTGAAAAAATAAGGGCCCTGACGAAAACAGATTTTTCAGTATCAACTACCGGCAATCTTGGACCTGATGTTCTTGAAGGAAAAGAAAGGGGACTTGTGTATATAGCAGTAAGCAAAAAAGGCATGACTTTTTCAAAGGAATTGAGACTGACAGGCAGCAGAGAGGAAAATAAAGAGGAGGCTGCTTTAGAAGCATTGAGGTTTCTTGTAGAAATAACAGACCAGTAGCATAAAAAAGATAACTCCATGCAAGATAAGATAACCGAACAAATCAAGCACGAAACCGAAAAACTTGTTAAAGACCTGAACTACCACTGCTACCGCTATTATGTCCTCGACTCTCCCGTTATATCTGATGAAGAGTATGACAGGCTCTATTTTCATTTAAAAGATTTAGAAGACAAATATCATTATATCCTGCCTGATTCTCCTACACAGAGGGTAGGAGCGCCGCCACTCGATAAGTTCGAGAAAGTAAAACATACGGAACCGATGCTATCGCTTGATAATGCCTTTACATATAATGATTTGGAGGAATTCGACAAGAGAATTAAGAGGCTCCTCAAATCTGATGAGGATATTGAATATACGGTTGAACCGAAGTATGATGGACTTGCCATAGAGCTGACTTACAGAGACGGTCTTCTTTTCAAGGCCTCTACGAGAGGGGATGGATATGAAGGAGAAGATGTTACCCGTAATATCAAAACAATCAGATCTGTCCCTATGAAAATAGGAGGGGTTGGTATCATCCCTGAAGAAATTGATATCCGGGGAGAAATGTATATGGACATCTCAGAGTTTGAAAAGCTTAACAAGGATAGAGAAAATAAGGGTGAGCCCCCCTTCGCAAATCCGAGGAATGCTGCAGCCGGATCTGTGAGACAGCTTGATTCCTCGATTACTGCTTCACGGAAACTCCACCTGGCCTGCTACGGGATGGGAGCGATAAAGGGAATTAATTTTCATACACAGTATGAGTTTATTCAGTGGCTGAAAAAAGCCCGGTTTCCTATACCTGACATAACAGAGGAAAGAGGTATTGAGAAGGTGATGCACGCGGTAAAAGAGATAGAGGATAAACGGGTTGGTTTTAAGTTTGAGACTGATGGCGCTGTGGTAAAGGTAAATGATTTTGGATTGCAAAAGCAGCTCGGGATGAAGACACGTGAGCCGCGCTGGGCAGTAGCGTACAAATTCGCTGCCCATCAGGGCATTACAAAGATAAAGGATATACAGGGTAGTGTTGGGAGGACAGGGGTTATAACACCCTTTGCCATTTTTGAGCCGGTAAGGATCGGAGGAGTTACTGTTTCGCGTTCCACTTTGCATAACTGGGATGAGATGGAGAGAAAGGATATACAGATAGGCGATACAGTAGTTGTTGAAAGGGCCGGAGATGTTATTCCGCATGTGATATCTGTTATCAAAGAAAAGAGGACCGGCAGGGAAAAGCCCTTTCCTGTCCCTGAGAAATGCCCTGTATGCGGATCAACAGTCTTAAGGGAAGAAGGTGAAGTAGCTTTCAGGTGTATCGGCCTTAACTGCCCTGCTCAGGTTCAGGAGAAGATATTCCATTTTGCCTCAAGGGGAGCAATGGATATCGAGGGGCTTGGCGAAAAGAATGTAGAGCTTCTTTATTCAAAAGGGCTCATAAACCATTTTATCGATATGTACAGGCTAAAGAAGGAAGACCTGCTGCAACTCCCGAGGTTCGCCGAAAAATCTTCACAGAACCTGATTGATGCTATCGAAAAAAGCAAGCATACAACCCTTGCAAGATTCCTCTATAGCCTCGGCATATTGCATGTGGGTGAATATGCTTCAAAACAGCTTGCAAAGAATTTCGAGAATCTCGAAAACCTGTATCATATAAAACCTGGACAGATTTTAAAGATTAAACAGATGGGTGACAAGATTGCTCATTCAGTATCTGACTTTTTCAATGACCGGGAAAATCTTCATATTCTCAAGACACTGAAATCTTTGGGGCTGAAGTTAACCAATCCGGATTTTGAGGGCGAGGAGAAACAGATCAAGCCTTTGGATAACCTCAGCTTTGTCATAACAGGGACTTTGCCAAAACCAAGAAATGAGGTAGAAGACCTCATCGAAAGCCTCGGCGCACATACCACATCATCAATATCAAAAAACACCAGTTATCTCGTTGTTGGAACAGACCCCGGATCAAAGCTCCGGAAGGCAGAGTCTCTTGGGGTAAAAATTATTTCCTATACCGAGTTGTTACATCTGATAGAGCAGAAAAAATAATCCCCTCATTTATGCTGACCTGCTAAGGATCTCATTTTATAACCCGCCTTCGCATAAGCCTGAAAGAATATGGAGCAAGCAATACAACGACTACCAAAATCCACACCGTATCCCATGTACACAGAGCCAATTGTCCTGATGCCAATCCCCTGCAGATGTTCACAAGATGATATAACGGCGTGAAAAAAGCGATCTTTGAAACGATCGGGGAAAGGTTGTCTAAAGGGAAGAAGATGCCTGAAAAAAGAAACATTGGTGTCATGAACAGGGTATAGAAATAATTAAAAGAGTCTATGCCCGGCACAAGGGCCGTAAATATTACTGATATCTCGGCAAAGATCAGCCCTGTTATAAAGAGCACAGGAATAACAAGTATGATAAGCGGGGAATCCACTAGTCCAAACAGCGATATTACAATTATGATTATTGTGCCGTAGAGCAGGCTTTTTGTGGCTCCCCACATAAGTTCACCTGCTATAAGGTCATCAATACCAACAGGTGTTGCAAGGATTGCATCGAATGTCTTCTGATAGGTCATCCTGACGTATGTGCCGTAGGTGCATTCATAGATTGCAGCAAACATCGAAGAAGATGCAATGATACCCGGTGCAATAAACTTTATATAAGGCACCCCGTTTATCTGCTGCACGAATGCCCCCAGTCCAAGCCCAAGGGCTGCAAGATAGAGTATAGGCTCAACAAAATTCAGGGCAAGACTCGATTTATAGAGCTTCGTGTAAACCGTGAAGTTCCTTTGCCATACCCTGAATGCCCGTTTCAGTTTCATCTTTTTTATTTAACCTTATTCCGGCAGAACATAGTATTGTCGCGGCTTCTTTTGCTGATAGTCAGATAATATATCAATGATAAAGAGGCAAAAGCCTCGGAGTCCCGAAAGTATTCGGGACGAGAATGAGCGACAATGCCATGTTCTGCCGGAATAGCCATGATATCAATCCTTCAGTGCCTTCCCTGTAAGCTTCAAATAAACATCCTCGAGATTCCCCCCATGCAGTTTCATCAGATTTAAAGGGGTATCTATTGTTAAAATCTTTCCGGAATCCATGATCGCCACCCTATCGCACAATATCTCAGCCTCTTCCATATAATGAGTTGTGAGTATCAGTGTTGTATTTTTGGATTTCAGATAATTAAGCTTATCCCATACCGCATGCCTGCTCTGCGGATCAAGGCCGGTAGTCGGTTCATCAAGGATTAAAAGCTCTGGATTGTTAATCAGTGACCTTGCGAGCACGAGCCTCCGCTTCATTCCTCCTGACAGGTTCCCTATCTTTACAGTTGCCTTTTCCCTTAATTCGACAAAATCGAGGAGTTCCCATGCAAGGGGCGATGATTCTTTTTTAGGGATATCAAAATACCTTGCATAGACAATGAGATTCTCAAACACCGAGAGATCAGGGTCGAGATTATCCTCCTGCGGCATAACGCCGATGCATGACTTTATCCTGCCCGGGTCTCTGGTTACATCAATATCGAATACCTTCACTTCACCGGAGCCCGGCGGCATGAAACAATATATAATGCGCATTACTGTTGTTTTGCCTGCGCCATTCGGGCCGAGAAAACCGAAACATTCACCCTTTGTTATTTCAAAATCTATGTTATCAACCGCTCTCAGAGAGTTATAGTCTTTTATTAATCCTTTTGCAGTAACGATATTCATAGATTTAATTTTAGCATGAAATAAAAAGTCTGGAAGGGCATCCAAAATCTTTTTTTGACAAATGTCATGCAGAAGAATTATTTTTATACTTATGATATGCGATATGAATAAGACGATTACTGTTTCAGCAGCCGTGTTTCTTCTTGTCTTTCTGTTCTCCTGTATCACAAAGGAAATTCTACCCCCGGCAAAGCAGGCAAAGATTGCAGTGGTTCTGGGAGCAGGCGCAGCAAAAGGGTTTGCCCATGTCGGTGTGCTCAAGGTTCTCGAATCAAACAAAATCCCTGTGCACATGATAGTCGGCACAAGCGCAGGGAGTTTTGTGGGTTCCCTGTATGCCTACGGCTTTAATGCATTTGAACTTCAGAAGCTTTCTTTTGCGATAGAGAGAGACGATATTATTGACCTGACAATCCCTGACAATGGCTTTATTAAAGGAGAAAAGCTCGAAGGATATATAAATTATATCCTGAGAAACACACCGATAGAAAAATTAAAAATCCCTTTTTATGCTGTTGCAGCGGACATTCAGAGCGGCAGGGAGGTCATATTCGGAAGCGGCAATACAGGCACAGCAGTAAGGGCAAGCTGTTCAATTCCCGGAGTATTCATGCCGGTAAATATTTCCGGCAGGACGTATGTTGACGGCGGAGTTGTAAGTCCTGTGGCTGTTGATGCAGCAAGAAGGCTTGGGGCAGATATTGTTATTGCAGTTGACATATCAAGCGACCTTGATTCATCCGTCCCGAAAGGGACTATTGATACGATCCTTCAGTCAATAATCATAATGCATTCTAAACTATCCGCTATCCAGCTCGCAAACGCAGATGTCGTGATAAAGCCAAAGGTCGGTTTTATCGGCAGCTCCGATTTTACAAAGAGGCATGAAGCAACGCTTGAAGGTGAAAAAGCAACGCTCGAAGCATTGCCGAAGATAAAAGAAATAGTGAACAGGTTAAAGCAGGAAGGAAGGCTGAATTAAGCGATTTCTAAACCCTGTCACTGGGGCGGAGGGAAATACGTTCCAGGCTTTCTTCATCCATTTCATTTATATATTCTTTCAATGGGAATTTGTTACCGCAGTCCATGCAGTTTAAGGTTACCCGTCTTCAGGCAATAATGAGCTTTATTGTCCCGCCACATTCTCTGCATTTCATAATATTAGTATAACTGGATTAGCATCCAAAATTCCAAAGCTGAATTGAAGCCCGGCACCATATGGTATTATTTATAAATGATATCCTCCGGAGAAGAAAAGGCATGGCAGACACTGAAAGGGCTTGATCCCGCAGAAGTATGCAAAAATGCCGCTGTGCTCTATGACGAAAAGCACGGCAATTACATTGTAAAATCCTTCTGCACAGATTTTCATGTGAGTCCTGAAAAAAAGATTATCAAAATCACAGATGCGACAGGAGAAGCCGTTATAAAAAGACACGGGTACTTTTTCATCCATTCCTGCCTCTGGTACCTTGTTCATGCAAAGCACATCCCGTTTGCAGGGAGACTTTTGAAACCAGTTAATATAAAAGGCGGAGAGATATTCTTCAGAGGGAGCCATGTCCTGCCTTTAGACAACCTTGCAAAAAGATTTGGAGATGATAAAGAGGGTTTTATAAAGAGGGGGAAAGAACTCTGTGCTGAAGCACTGGCTTACGGAGATGCTTCCTGCAAGCTGTTTCCTATGCCCAGGATACCGGTAACAATCATCCTATGGCTTGCAGATGATGAGTTCGAGCCAAGAACAGACCTGCTTTTGGATTCAACATGCGAAATTCAGCTTCCCCTTGACATCATATGGTCAATAGCCATGCTAAGTGTATTGGTGATGATGTGAGCCGGAAACTTAGGGAAAGAGCAGACTTCCTGTTATCCAGAGAAAAAGGCACGGCTTATAAAGATCCGGGAGGCAGGATTACTGTTGCCCTTGTTTACCCGAATACATACCACGTCGGGATGTCCAACCTCGGTTTTCAGGGGATTTATGGTCTTCTGAACAACATGAAAGATATCGTCTGCGAAAGGGCATTCCTTCCCGATGATAAAGATATACATGAATATGCAAGATCAAATACTGAACTCTTTACATTAGAATCAAAGAGAGCATTAAGCAGATTCGATATCATAGCCTTTTCAGTCTCATTCGAGAATGATTATCCAAATATCGCAAGAATGTTTGAGCTGTCGAAGATCCCTCTGAGAAGCCGTGAAAGAAAGCCACATCATCCTCTGGTTATCATGGGCGGGGCATCTGCCTTTTTCAATCCTGAACCGGTTTCCGACTTTTTTGATATCTGCTTTATCGGTGAAGCGGATGAGATGCTTCCCGAATTTATTGAATTATATAAGTCTTCTGCCGACAGATCCGACATCCTTAAAAAGTCTGCGGCCATTGACGGCCTTTATCTGCCTCAATTCTACAGCGTTTCGTATGAAAATGATGGAAAAATTTCAGGAAGACAAAGATCGGATAATGCGCCTGCGACTATTAAAAAACGTTACCTGAAAGACATATCATTATCAAAAGTCCGGACTTCTATAATTACCACTGAAACAGAATTTTCAGGAATGTATCTTATGGAAGCAATGAGGGGATGTCCATGGAATTGCAGGTTCTGCGTTGCAGGCAAGATATACAACCCTCCAAGAAAGAAAGAATTAAAGGCAATCAAAAATGAGATTCAGGCAGCTATAGCTACTACAAAGAGAATCGGCCTTATCGGGCCATCACTTTCAGATTATCCGCATATCAAAGACGTTCTGAATATACCTGGAGTCGATTTTTCGATTACATCACTGAGGGCAAGTACAAAGAGCGCTGAACTGGCCGACCTGATGAAAGGTCATAAAAGCGTCTCGATCGCACCGGAAGCAGGGACAGAACGTCTGAGGAAAGTCATCAATAAAAGGATTACAGAGGAGGATATTCTGTATACCTCGGAACTTCTTTTTGCTGCCGGCATCGAAACCCTGAGACTTTATTTCATGGTCGGCCTGCCGACAGAAACAGGAGAAGATATTGAGGGGATAATAGATCTTGTTAATAAAATAAGGACTGTTTCAGCAAAAAGATATATTACCCTCAGCATCAGCACCTTTGTCCCAAAACCATTCACGCCGTTTCAGTGGCACCCAATGGAGAATCCCGCTGTAATAAAAGAGAGGTTCGGGATAATTAAAAAGGGTCTTTCACACGTAAAAGGCATTAAGGTATTTCACGATGTTCCAAAATATGCATATATGCAGGGGTTGTTCTCCATGGGAGACAGGCGCATATCAGAGGTAATAGAAGAAATGACAAAAACCACTGACTGGATGAAAGCAGCAGAGACAGCCGGAATTGACAAGGACTTTTACATATTCAGAAAAAAAGAATTCAGCGAAATCCTTCCCTGGGATTTTATTGATATGGGGGTATCTAAAGATAAGTTATGGGATGAATATCAGGATGCCCTGTCTTTAAAATAGACAAGAAAAGCATAATTTTATTCACAAAAATTGCCCTAATAAACTTTCTTCCTGGAATCAAACCGAATCAGAGTGCTTCCTCTTGATGAAATAGTTAAGACCCTGTGATACTATATTATTCATTAAATTTGACTTATCACATGAAAGACATTAAGATCGGAACAATTAATTCTTTAATTCTTGAGAACATCAAAAATATTTATCGAAAAATCTCATCTGCTGCCATTAGGTCAGGCAGGAATCCTTTTGATGTAAAACTCATCGCAGTCACAAAAACCGTCGACATCGAAATAATAAAGGAGGCGGTATCTTTTGGGCTGAGAGCGCTGGGGGAAAGCAGGGTGCAGGAAGCTCAGAAGAAAATTGCAGACTGCAGAGCGCAGTGTGCAGACTGTGATATAGAATGGCATATGATCGGGCATCTCCAGAAAAACAAGGCAAAGGTTGCCGTAGAGCTATTCGACCTGATTCAGTCGCTCGATTCGATCGAACTTGCAAAAGAGTTAAACAAACACTCTGAAAAAGCAGGTAAAATACAGAGGGTTCTGATAGAGGTAAAACTATCGGAAGAAGAGTCAAAATACGGAATTGCAAAAGAAAGCCTTATGGATTTAATAGAATTCGTTTCAGAAATGAAAAACCTTAAACTCGAAGGCCTGATGACCATACCTCCGTTTTCTGATAACCCTGAGATTGTAAGGCCGTACTTCAAAAAGTTAAGGGAATTGAGAGATCAGGCGGAAAGGAAAGGATACAGTCTGCCGGAACTCTCTATGGGCATGACAAACGACTATGAAACAGCTATCCTCGAAGGCGCTACAATGGTAAGGATCGGCACAGGGATATTTGGAGAAAGGAGATGAGTTGATGATCGGATTTATCGGCGGCGGGAATATGGCAGAGGCTATGATCAAGGGAATAAGGCAGAGCGGGAAGAAGGATATAATGACCTCTGAACCAAGGGCTGACAGGCGCGCATATCTCGAAAAGACATACGATGTAAAAACCACATCAGACAACAGAGAAATTGTAAAAAATTGCAATATCATAATACTTGCTGTCAAGCCGCAGAATATGGATGATGTCACCGGAGAGATTGGGGATTATGTATCGGACGACAAGATAGTTGTATCAATAGCTGCAGGCATAACACTTTCGTATCTGTCATCAAGGCTGAAGACCTCAAAGATAATACGTGTAATGCCGAACACACCTGCTCTGGTACTGGAAGGGATGTCTGTGCTGTCCATGTGTGAATGTATACATGATAAAGACATGGGATTGGTAAGGGATATTTTCATGTCTATTGGGAAAGTCATGGTGCTTCCTGAAAAATATATGGATGTCGTAACTGCGTTATCCGGAAGCGGTCCTGCATTTATAGCGTTATTTGTAGAAAAAATGATAGACTCAGGCATTCAGGCCGGATTAACACGGTTTAATGCCTCTGAACTTGCAATACAGACATTAATAGGCACTGCAAAACTCCTTGAAAGCGGCATGCCGCCTGACAAGCTCAGGGAAATGGTCACCTCCCCCGGAGGCACCACAGCAGCAGGACTTAAGATATTTGAAGAAAAAGGTTTTTCAAATATTATAAACGCTGTTATTGAAGCAGCAGCAAACAGATCAAAAGAATTGGGGAAAAAAGAATAATGTTCATCTTTGCAAATCTTTTACTTGCAGCAGCTAATATACTTGACATATTGCTTACCGCTTATATGTGGATAGTAATCATTTCAGCTTTAATAAGCTGGGTAAACCCTGACCCGTATAATCCGATAGTCAGATTCCTTCATACTGTCACAGAACCTGTATTCAGGCGTATCAGAAAGATTATAGGGTTCAGGCTGGGCATTGTTGATATCTCACCCATGGTTGTAATACTTGCCATATTGTTTGTAAAGTATTTCCTTATACAGTCTTTAATAGAGTTTGCCTATAAATTGAAAGGAGGCGCCATATTATGAGGATTACGCCGCTTGACATCCAGCAGAAACAGTTCCCCATGAAGTTCAGGGGATTCGATATTGAAGAGGTCTATGCATTTCTTGAGATAATCAGGGAAGAGATGGAGGACCTGCTCAGGGAGAATGCATCCGTCAAGGAGAATGTACAGAGGCTGGAAAATCAGATCAAAGAGTACAGGGACATGGAAACCACATTAAGAGAGACCCTCCTGACCGCCCAGCAACTGGTCGAGGACTATAAGACAAACGCACGGAAAGAAGCAGAACTTGTTGTGAGAGAGGCAGAATTAAAAGCAGACTCTGTCCTTAAAGAAGCACAGGAGAAGGTTATAAAGATACATGAGGATATCGTTGACCTTAAAGGGATAAGACGCCATTTCAAGGAAGAGATAAAGAGGATGGTCGAAAGCCACATGAAGATGCTTGAGTTTGACAAAGAGAGAGAGGAAGAAGAGGGAGGCATGAAGGAGGAATGAAATATAATGCCCTGAAGGGCGTGCATGATATTTTCCCTCCTGACATTTATATATGGCAGAATGTTGAGAAAATTGCCAGGGACATATTTTCCGTTTATGGTTTTCAGGAATTAAGGACGCCGATCATTGAATCCACAGATATCTTTATCAGAAGCATAGGTGAGACTACAGATATTGTAGAAAAAGAAATGTACACCTTCTCTGATAAGGCAGACAGGCGGATTACGCTGCGGCCGGAGGGCACAGCGCCTGTTGTCCGGTGCTATGTTGAAAATCATCTGTACAACCTTCCTGCTCCGCAGAAATTCTTTTACTCAGGCCCGATGTTCAGATACGAAAGGCCGCAGGCAGGACGTTTCAGACAGTTTTTTCAGATAGGGGCTGAGGCTTTCGGCGCCGGAGAACCGAAGATCGACGCAGAGATACTCTCCATGCTCAGGCTTTTTTTCGAAAGGCTCGGGTTACAAGATCTTAATTTTGAGG
>Ga0194126_10003451_pt1 | contig 24947 bp, 9 predicted proteins | sample TA2KigC150mmetaG_FD_148641 | JGI IMG/M metagenome (GOLD analysis project Ga0194126, IMG submission 148641) | Freshwater microbial communities from Lake Tanganyika, Tanzania - TA2015035 Kigoma Deep Cast 150m | ecosystem: Environmental > Aquatic > Freshwater > Lake | place: Tanzania: Lake... | reverse complement strand
GTTACGAAGCGATGGCGAAACCCTTCGAGTGGAAGTTCACCCGAAACGACCTCGCCCAACTCATGCAGCGCCTCGCCCCACACTCACCAACCGAGAGTGCACTGGCCGCCTAAGAATACGTGGCCGGATTTATGAAACGACCCACTAAGGGATTGGGGGGACGGAAGGGGCCTAAGGGACCTCCAGGGGCTAGGGGCCGTGGGTGGTCGGGGCTGCCGAGGGGCGAGACCCCGCGGCCGACCTCTGCTCGACCCGCCGCCGCTGCCACTGCCGCCACCCAATCCCCACCAGACCCAAAGCCACAAACACCCCTGCCGGCACCGCCGGCTCGGGAATCAAATACACATACTCCAGCGTCACATCCGCTTGCACATCCGCCAGGTAGCTCCCTTCACCCGTCTTGCCCGTGAGCGGAATCACGCTGAAGGTCCCCACCGCCCCGGCCACCCCAACGTTCACCAGCCCGCTGCCCTTGAACGGATTGAGATGCGTCATCTGCGCCGAGTAGAACTTCGTGTCCGTCAGATCCAAAAAACTCTGCGAACTCAACGGCGGCAACGTCGCCGTCACCGATACCATCGGATTGACGAAGATCGGCGCGTTGGCCGGCGGCGATGCCGCGATCACCGTCGAGTTGAGCGTCGCCAGCAGCGTGTTGTTCCCGTTAAAGGTGTTCTGCAAGAGCAAGTCCGCCCGCAACGTCCCGCTCAGACTCAACCGCACCTCCAACAACTCCCCCAGGACTACCGGGTCGAACTGCGGAAACGCCAAGCTCCCGCTCAGCGGATCCCCAGGCCCCAACGAGAGGGTGTAACTGACCGTGTCGGCCGCCCGCACCGACCCCACACTCAACACGACCCCCAACCCAACCCCAACCATCCACTTGGCTATGTGCTTCATCATGTACCTCCCTTGATCCCCTTAAAACCTCGATGGCCCACCGCCCGCCCGGCTCCCCTCAGTCCCCTTGAGTCGCAAGGCCGGATCCCCTAGCAAGTTGTACACCCACACCGGCGTCGCCCGGCCCGCCTCCGCCGCGTAACCACGCTTCGCCTCGAGGATCAAATCCCCAAGACACTCCCCACCCTGCCCGCGTAATCCCTGCAGCAGTCGCATACTCAGACGGTTGGCGTCTCCGTTCTGCGACAAACCCGTCGGCGCCCACACCGCAATGGCCCCGCCCTGTTCCTTGAGCAGCAGTTCTTCGCCCAGGCAATCGATGCCCGGCACGGCGTACTGGCCCGCCAAGCAGGTCATCGCCAGCACGATCGGCAGCCGCCGTCCGTTGGTCAACCGGCTCACGTCTTCCCGCGTCAGGTAGCCGGCGCTGCCCAGCCGGTCCAGGGCGCCGTGCCCAACGTAATTGAGCAGATCCACCCCTTCCCGCAGGCTGGCTTGGATCGCCGCGCGCATCGCCGGCAACCCAACCTCCTGGGTAGGATGCAGCAGCTTGGTCTGGAACCGCCGGCCCAGCGCGCCGCGCGCCAGTTCGATGTCCCGCAGGAATTGACCGCCGCTGTCGGCTTGATCGGCGACGAGCAGGGCCTGCGGGTTAGCGGGCCAACCCTGAGCCTCGAACACCTTCATCTTGGCCAGGATGGTTTGCAGCTCGGCCGCGGTCATCACCGGCAGCCGGCCCACCGCCAGCTCGGGTCGGCCGTCCCCGTCCAGGTCGCCTAAGGCGCTATCGCTGGGGAACAGTCCGGCGCTGGTCGCCACCATGAGGGGCGGCACCAGGTTGTCGGCCTGTTTCTGCCGGTCTTTGTAGTCGTAGGTGCCGTCGCCGACCAGGACCACATAGCGCGGCTTGAGCGCCCAGCGCGCGTGGGCGGTGGCCAGGAACTGCCGGATGGCGTGTGGGGTAAGCGCCCCGAATCCGAATTCATTCCGGATGTCATCGAGACTGACGATCTTGGGGGTGAGGCCCTGGGACTGGCGGTAGGCGGCGAGGTCGGCAGCGGCGCCGACCAGTTCGGGCGGAGCGACGATGAGGTAATCCGCCTTTTGGGCCGGGTCGGCCAGGCCGGCGAGTTGGACGAGGCGTAGGTCGCGCACTTCGGTGGCGGTTTGGAGTTCGAGGGCGAGGTAGCGGCGGTTGGGCGACTCGGCCCGGAACGAGGCGCGATAGCCGTCGGAGGCAGGTTCGAGGTTGACGTTTTGGACCAGGCGCAACTCGCGCGGGACGGCCACGTCAAAGACACCGATGAAGCTGGTGGCGAAGCCGGAGACGGTCAGGACTTCATGATCCTGGACGGTGCATTCGAGCTGGCCGTGGGCGGCGTGGTAGGCGCGCGGATAATCGACGGCGAACCGATCGAGGTAGACTTGACTGCCGAGGGCGCCGGGGGCCAGGGTGGCGCGGAGCACGAGTTCGTTCTTGCCTTGGCGCAGCGCGTTGAGTGGGAGATCGACCTCGAGATCGTAGGGGCGTTTGCCGGACCAGGTTGCGGGCGGGGCGGCATGGCCATTGAGGGTCGCAGTCAGGGTGTGCTGGCTGACGCTACCGCCGTAGAGCCGCAGGCGGAGGCGGCCTGGGAGCCCGGTGCTCAGAGCGAGGTCGTCGAGCTGGAAGCTGATGCGCTTGCTGTCGAAGACCCCCGCGCCCGCGACCAAGCGCGCCCACATCCAGTGATCGTCCTCCGGGTGCAGATCGAGCGAGGTGGCCAACTGAACATCTTGCTCGATGGTCAACGTGTTCAGGAAAGCCAGGCCACCCACGGCGGTGGGCGCCTGACCGTCGTCCACGCGCACGGGCAGGTTGGGAGTGCTGGTCAGCCAATAAACGTTCTGGTCGGTGTAGTTGTCTTTCTGCTGCTCGGCGTAGAAGTACAGGCCAAAACCGCCCTCGGCCGGGACATAGGTGGTCTGGCCGTCGCGGAGGAACAGCCCCAGGTCGCCCGCGGCAATCCAGCCCCGGACGTCGGTCTCCGGCCGGCGGAGCAACTGGGCGAGAGTGGCAGCGCGCAGGAAGTGCAGCCCTTTGGCCTGCGTCACGAGTTGGACGTGGTGATACGCATCGAGCGTGACGGCCTCGGTTTGGGCTTGCTGGACCGCGGCGAGGCGGACTCGAGCGCGAGTTCGCTTTTGGGCGGTCGCTTCGGCGAGGGCGATCTGACGCGGCGCCTCGAGGTTCTTGGCCGGTCGAGCCGTCACCGTGAGCGGGTACGGACCGTAAGTGCGGCGCGCGCCGGTGTCTTCAAACTCGACGAGCAGATACGTCGCGGTTTGGCCCAGGGCGACCGCGGGATCGGCGACGCGGTAGAGACCGCCGGTGAACGAGTTTGCGGCGGCGACCGGGGACGAGTTGACGCGATGCCAAGCGGCCGCGGTGGCGTCCCAGCGATAGAGGTCGAAGGCCACGGCGCCCACCTCGGACGCGGTCAACCATTCGACCACGGTCTCGCCGTTCTGGGCGTGGGTCTGGATGGCGCCGAGGACCGCGAGGGTCGGCGTGGCGAAGAAGCCGAAATCGACTGTGAGATCGTCGTTGGCGTCGCCGGTCGGCCCGTGCGCCCCGGCGCCTGAGCCGGTCACGTCGGGCTCGCCGGTCGGTTGCAGGCCGGTGCCCAGACTGAAGTCGTCGCTGCAGATGCCGTCGGTGGCTGGGTTGGCGTCGATACCATTGTCGCGTTTGTCGGTGCCGGCGGTGGCGCCGTTGCTGCTGACCGTGCCGTTGAGGGGGCCGCCGGTGCCGAAGTTCGAGGCCGGCAGGCAGATCTTGTAGCCGGTGCCGGCGGGGACGTTATCGAAGCGGTAATAGCCGGCGCCATCGGTGGTGGCGGTGCCAATGACGCTTCCGCCGTTATCCAGGAGTTGCACGGTCACGCCGCTCACGCCCGGTTCGTTGCCGTCTTGGAGACCGTTATTGGCCACGCCGCCGCCGGCGCCGTTGTCGAGCCACACGCGATTGCCGACGCTGAAGGTGGGCGGCGGGGCGGTGACGAAGCCGAAGTCGAGGGTGAGGTTGTCGTCGGCGTCGCCGGTTGGGCCATGACCGCGCGGCGGGTTGGCGCCCGGCAAGCCCAGATCGGGTTCACTCGTCGGCTGGAGGCCGGGGCCGAGGTTGAAGGGCAGGCTCGAGATGCCGCTCACGGTGGGGTCGGACTGGTCGACGCCTTTGTCGGCGCTATCCCCGGGCTGCGTGCCGCTGCTGCTGAGCAGGCCTTGCAGCGGCTTGCCGGCGGCGAAGTTGTCGGCGGCCGGTAGGAACACGGTGTAGCCCGAGCCGGTTGGCACGGCATCGAAGCGGTAGTAACCCTCCGCATCGGTCGTGGTAGTGGCGATCACCGCGCCGCTACCGTTGCGGAGTTGGACCGTCACACCCGCGATGCCGGGTTCGGTTCCGGTTTGGAGACCGTCGCCCGCGGTGGCTCCGCCCGCGCCGTTGTCGCGCCAAACGCGGTTGCCGACGCTGAAGGTGGGTGGTTCGGCGATCGTGACCAAGTAATCCTCGACCTCGCCGTCGAGGGCAGCGCCGGTCGGGCTGAGTCCGGTTTGGGTGCCAAGCCGGAACCGGGCCCCGAGGGGCGTGCCGGTGACCGCGGTGCTGGGCACATTGAACGTGAGCACATTCGGGCCGTTAACGACGGCGACGTCGAGGGCAAGCTGCTCTCCTGCATCGGCGAAGTCGCCGTCGTTGTTGAAATCGATCCAAGCCTGGAGCCAGGCGTTGCCGGCGGTGGCGCCCGCGACGGTCGCCGTGAGGGTGGCACCGGTCTGGCCGCGCTCGAGCGGGTTGAACGCGATGCCCTCTTCGTCGTCGGGCGAGCCGGCGAGGTCATCGCCGGTGGCCGTGCTATTGGGTTGACCGTCGGTCTCGGCGTCGACCGTCGAGCCCAAGAGCAGGCCGGTGCCGAGGGCATGGCGCGGGCCGTTGTCCGAGAGCAGCGTCTGGTAATTGCCGGGCCCGGTGCCGGCACTGGGGTCGGGCAGGTCGCCGAAGTCCAGCGGTTGAGGACCGACGAAGCCGAAGTCGAGGGTGAGGTTATCGTTGGCGTCGCCTCCGGGGCCATTGCCGCGGGGCGGGTTGGTGCCAGGCAGGCCCAGGTCGGGTTCGGCGGTCGGCTGCACGCCCGTGCCGAGGGTGAAGGAGGCGCTGGCGATGCCGTTGGCGGCAGGAGTGGGATCGTCGAGGCCCTTATCGCGTTGATCGCCGGTCAAGGTGCCGGTGCTGCTGGACAAGCCGACCAGAGGGTTGCTGGCCTGGAAATTCGTGGCGGGGATGCGCACGCGATAGGAGCCGGCGCTGAGGTTGTCGAAGCGGTAATAACCGCTGGCGTCGGTGGTGGTGGTGCGGATGACTGCGCCCGTGCTGTCGAGCAGTTGCACGGTGACGTTGGCGATGCCCGGCTCGGAGCCGTTGCGGATGCCGTCGTTGGCGGTGCCGCCGCCGGCGCCGTTATCGCGCCAGACGCGGTTGCCGACGCTGAAGTTGTTCTGCGGCTTGCAGAAGTCCAGGTAACGGAGCTTGAACCAATCGTCGGGCGTCGCATCGCTTGGCCAGGCGGCGATCACCAGGGCGTTGCCGACCGCTTGGCCGGCGTTGAGGTCGGCCCAACGGGTCGAGGAATTGCTGGCGAGGTTGTCTTCGGTGAAGCCGAAGCTGGCCAGGACGGGATCGTTGAGGGTGAGATGGTTGTTGAAGGGATCGTTGAAGGTGCCGATCCAAGCGGTGAGATCGCTGTCGGTCACCACGTAGCCCAGGTACACCCGGTCCACGAGCACCGGCTCGGCGAACTCGAAGAGGAGATAGTTGTCGCGGTCCACGTTATCCACGGTGTGCGTGTTGCCGGCGCCGCTGCCTTCGCCGTTGTCGGTCACACCTAGGCCCCCGCTGTACTGACCCACATAGGCGGTCTCCCAGACTCCCCCGGGCTTGGTCCGACTGAAGCCGCTCACCTTCACCGAGACGCCACCGACCGTGAAGGTGCGGATATTGCCGGGCGTGCCGGACGTCGAGGTGCTGCCGTTGAAGTCGAACGTTCCTTGGACACACGCGCCGCTGGGCGGGACGAACCCGAAATCGAGCGTGAGATTGTCCGAGGGATCGCCGCCGGGGCCATTCCCGCGCGGCGGGTTGTTGCCGGGCAGACCGAGATCGGTTTCGCCGAGGACGGCCACGCCCAGGGTGAACAGGGCGCTGCTGATGCCATGGACGGCCGGCGAGGCATCGTCGACACCCTTGTCCCGCTGATCGCCGCTGGCGGAGCCGGTGCTGCTGGTGTAGCCGGCCAGCGGCCCGCCGGCGGCGAAGTTGGCCGCCGGGATCCGGACGCGGTACGTGCCGGCGGACAAGGCATCGAAACGGTAGTAGCCACCGACATCGGTGGTGGTGGTGGCGACCACATTCCCCGCGATGCCCAACAACTGCACGGTGGCGCCGACGACACCCGGTTCGTTGCCATTCTGGACACCGTCGTTGGCGGCGCCGCTGCCGACGCCGCTGTCGAGCCAGACGCGGTTCCCGACGCTCAGCGGCCCCGAGACGCAGGCGGTGGGGACGAAGGCGAGGTCTTTGGGTCCGCTAATGCCAGTGGCGAAGTCGCCCATCAACGCGCCGGTGGCGCCGTCGAACTTAAAGATCTTGTTCTTGGTGACGGAGCAGACGTAAAGGTGGCCATCGGGGCCGAAGCCCAGGCCGGTGAACTGCCCGTAAGCCGAGGAGTTCGACGGGACGAAATGGCTGAGGAACGCGCCGGTGGATCCGTTGTACCGCGACACGCGCGCGTCAACGTCGAAGGCGACGTAGAGGTGGCCGTCTGGGCCAAAGCGCAGGCCGCGCGCGTTCGAGCCTAGGCCGGTCGCGAAGACGCTGACAAAGGCGCCGGTGAGAGGGTGATAGCGCAAGATCCGTTTGTTGGCCTGGTCGGCCACGTACAACAAACCGTCGGGCCCGATCGTGCTGCCTTGGTGCAGCGTGTACGAGTTCGGCGTCGGGAGAGTCCCGCTGTTGTCGCCCAAGAAGGCGCCGCTATCGCTGTACCGTTTGAGTTTCTGGTTGCCGAGGCTGTTGACGTTCAGGACCGAGCCGTCCGGGCTCCAGACCACGCCGCGCGGATCGTTCAGACTACCCGTGCCGGATGGGACGAAGGGGCCGAGGTAAGCGCCGGTGGCCAAGTTAAAGCGCAGGATGGCGTTGGGCGTATTCGGGCTGGGCGACCCGTTCTGGCCGCTGCTGGTGACATAGAGGTGGCCGTCCGGGCCGAGAGTCATGCCGTAAGGACCGTTGAGGCCGGAGCCGGCGGTGTTCGGGCCGGCGAGGGCCGCGCCGGAAAGGTCGAACGCCTTAACGTCATTGACATAGTAGGCCGAGACCAGGACCTGCGCCGTGCAGGGAGCGAAGAACCCGAAATCGATCGTGAGGTTGTCCTTCGCATCGCCGTCGGGCCCGTGGCCGCCGGCGCCGGCGCCGAGATCGGGTTCGTTGAGCGGCGGTTGGCCGGGGGCGAGCGTGATCAACCCGCTCCGAATGCCGTAAGCGGCCTCGAGTGGGTAGTTATCCAAGCCGTTGTCGCGCTGGTCGGTGCCCACGGTGCGGCCGGTGCTGCTCGTCAAGCCCACCAGGGCCCCGCCCCCTGTGAAGTTCGCGGCGGCGACCTGGACATAGTAGGTGCCGGCGGGCACGGCGTCGAAGCGGTAGAAACCGTTGGCATCGGTGGCCACCGCAGCCACCAGGCCGCCGCTGCTGTTGCGCAGTTGCACGGTCACACCGGCCAAGCCCGGTTCGGTCCCGTTCTGGAGCCCATCGTTGGGCACGCCGCCACTGCCTTGGCCGTTGTCCAACCAGACGCGGTTACCGATGCTGTAAGTGGTGGGGGTGCAACCCAGTTCCTGGTGAATGGAATAGAATGTGCCCGGCGAACTTTGGTTGTTGTATTCGGTCTGGATCCAGCAGAGCGAGCGCACCACGCCGGCGAGGCGTAACTCATCCAAGCGCCCGTCAAAGACGCGGTCGCAGGCGGAACGATCGCCCAGGAACGTGCTCGAGCCCGCGACGGGCGTGCCGGAGTTTTGGTTGGCGGCGCCGCTCAAGACGCCGTTGACGTAGATGCTCGCCACACCCGAGGCGTCGCGCGTGACGACCACGTGGTACCAGGTCCCCGCCGACCAGGCGCCGCTAGCCGAGGCGATTTGGGTCGAGTAATTGCTCGAAAGCTGGATTCGGCCCTGGGTATCGACCATGACGAAGTACTTGCCGTTGTCGATCACTCGGCCAAACCCGCCTTCGCCGGCGCTGTCCGGGTTCATCCAGAACGAGAACGTCACGGGACCCGCGCCGACAACGTCGGCGTTGACCTTGAGGTAGCTGCTCGAGCCGTTGAAATCGAGGCTGCCGTCGATCTGGCCTGAGACTTGCGCGCCGGCGCTGAACGAGCTGGCGCTGGCGTGCCGGGCGTTGGCTGTGCTGTCGCGGACCTGGGAGGTGGTGCCCGGGTCTTCGCGCAAATGCCACACGGCGCCGAACGCAGCGGGCCAAGTGTTGACGGCGTCCTGCTGGTCGGCCGCAGCCGGGTGACCGTAGTAGAGGTAGAGGACCGTGTCCCGCACGCTGGAGAGCTCCGGCACCTTGACCCAAGCCACCAGCGTGCCGGCGGCGGAGGTGTAGCGCTCGATTTCGTGGGGGAGCTTGGTCAGGCCGTCGGCCCCGGTGAAGAGGAGGTCGTTGCCGGTCGCTTGGGTGTGGTCCCGCAAATGCGCATCGGTGAAACTGATCAAGACCGGGAAGTGCTCGAGGTCGCAGGCGATCTTGGTGTGATCGATGACGATGGCCTTGCGGTAAGCCCAGGCACAATCGTACCACGCCACCGGCGCCGCGGTGGTGAACGTCACGCTGGGCTGTTGGTTCAGGACCGTTGGCGGTGTGGGCGGCAACGTGCTGGGCGTCACGCTAGCCGTGTAGGTCGTGGTCTCCGCAGTCGTGTTGCTGACCAGGAAGCGAGCCACGCCGTCGGCGTCGGTGACCGCCGTTGTGGGCGTGATCAGGGAGTTGCCCGTGTCTTGGCCGAGCGCAACGGTCTGGCCGGCGGCGTAGAAGCCGCTGGTGTCGCGCAACGTCACGGTGGCGCGCGAGACGGAGAAACCGTTGGCGGGAACGGTCAGGGGACTGGCTACGACCGTCGAGTCTGTGGCTGAAATCGGCCCGGCGAACCAGCCCAGATTGTTGCCGGCGTCCACCGAATAAGCCGGTGCGATGAGCTGAGGGTGGAGGTTATGGCCGTCCTGGACGTTGACGAACGATACCGCGCGGTTCGCCCCAGGACTCACCTGCCAGCGTGTGCCCGGGTTCGAGGAGCGGAGCAGGAGGAGTTGGCCGCCGGCGCCTTGCAACGTCAGGGTCCCCTGCACCGTCTGGGTCGCCCCGGCGGGGAAGGTCAGGGTAGCGCTCGCCGCGGCGGTCTTCGTCAGGTGATGGAAGGTGGTAGCGCCCGTCAGGCTCTGGCTGCCGCCGTTGAGCAGAACCGTGCCGGCGTTGGGGTTGAACACGCCGCCCGTCCGGATGAAGTGCCCCCCCACACCGAGCGTGCCCGAAGGGGCGTTAAAGGTGCCGCTGGTCTGGGTGAAATGGCCGCCGAGCGTTAGGTTGTTCCCGGGCGGATTAAAGGTGGCGGCCCCAGCAAGGGTGAGATTCTGATACGGGTAATCCTTCAGCGCCACCGTCCCGCTCGACCCGGTGTAGGTGACAGTGCTGCCCGCATTCAATACTGGCGCCCCGTTGAGAGTGAGGCTTTCCCCGCCTTGGAGTTGGAGGTTGCCCCCACTCTGCACGGTTAGATTCGCCCACGTCCCATTGACGGTCAGGGCATGGCCGTTGAGGTCAAAGGTGCCGCTGGTGACGGTCAGATGCTGGTTGGACAAGAACAGCGCCAACGACGACACCAACCGCACCGCTCCACCAGTCTTGCTCACCGTGACGGTCCCTTGGAAATAGGCTGCCGTGTTGAACGTGGCGTCGGCGCTGCCGCTAAAGACCAGCGGGAGGTTCCCGCCGTCCCAACTGGGACCGATGACCACGTTGCCCTGGGCCTCGAACTTGGCGTTGGCCCCGCCTTGCGCAGCGGCTCCATCCACTAGGTTGAGCGTCCCCAACGCGCGCAGGGTGTCGCCGCTCGCCACGGTCAGCGTCTGGCTCCCGTTCAGGCTGACCGTCAGGTGGTTGAACGTCTCCAGTCCCGGCACGTCCGCCGTCATACTGTAGCCGTCCAACGTCACCGTGCCGTTGTGGTGATTGAAGATGCCGCCAGTCCGGGTCCAGTTGCGCCCGACGAACAGCGTGCCGGCGGGAGCGTTGAAGGTGCCCGCCGAAAGAGTGAGCGCGCCGTCGATGTCCACCGTCGCGCTGTTGGCTGTGAAGGTCGCCCCGGACGCGTTGAGTGTGAAGTCGCCGTAGGTCCGCAGCGTCGCCCCGCCACTGAAGCTGAACGTGCCGGCCGCCGTTTGGCTGTAATGCATGCACCGAAGTTGGCCCGCCCCGGCGACGGTAAACGTGCCGTTGGCGACCAAGCTGCCGGTGCCGCCTCCCGAGAAATAGACCTCGACGACCCGGCCGCTGAGGTCGAGCGTGCCTGCGGTCAGCGTCAAGGTCTGCCCGCTGTGCGCGAGGTAGAGGTCGGAGAGCATCGTGACGGCGCCAGCGCTCTTGTTGACGATCACGTGGCCGCGGAAGGAACTGGTCGCGCTCGTGAGATCGAAACTCTGGGCATTGCCGCCAGCAAACCGCAACGGGAGATTGCCCCCGTCCCAAGAACTGCCCACGACGACGTTGCCGTGGGCTTCGAATGTGGCGCCTGAGGCGTTTTGCGCCGCCGTGCCGTTGACCAAACTCAGATGGCCCAGGACGCGCAAGGTGTCGTTGAGCGCGACGCTTAACACGTGACTGCTGCTGCTCAGGTTCACCGTCAGGTGCTGGAACGTCTCGGTCGTCGGCACCTCCACAAAGCTGCCCGCTCCATCGAAGACCACCGTGCCGCTCCCCGCGTTGAAGGTCGCCCCCGTTCGGCTCCACGCGCCCCCGACGGACAAGGTGCCCGTTGGCGCGTTGAACGTCCCGTTCGCGAGCGACACCGAGCCATCGATGTCCACCGTGGCGCCGCTGGCGTTGAAGACGGCGCCAGAGGCGCCCAGCGTGAAACTGTTGTAGATCCGGAGGGTCGGCGTGCTGCTGAAGCTGAACGTGCCGGCCGCGTTCTGCACAAAATTGTACGCCCGGAGTTGGCCCGTGCCCGTCACGGTGAAGGTGCCGTTGACCGTCAGCGTGTTGGCGGGTGCGCTCGATGTCCAGACCTCGACGACGCGGCCGTTAAGATGGAGCGTGCCCGAGGTCAACGTCAGCGCCTGGGTGCTGAACGAGTTCAAGTACAGGTCCGAGAGCATCGTGACCGTCCCCCCGGCCTTCTGGATCGCGATGTTCCCGCGCCAGTATGAGGTGGCGTTGGTGAGATCGAAGTCCTGGTTGGCCGTGCCCGCGAAGAGCAGCAGCGCGTTGCCGCCGTCCCAGCTCGACCCGACCGCCACGTGGCCGCGCGCTTCGAGGGTGCCGGTCTGGACCTGGCCGTTGCTGAGCGTCAAAGTGCCCAACACCCGCAAGGTGTCGCCCGCAGCGATGGTGAGCACCGCCGAACTGCTGTTGAGGTTGACGTTCAGGTGATGGAAGATCTCTGTCGCGATGACGTCCGCGGTGGCGCTCCCGCCGTCGAACACGACCGTGCCGTTGTTGTGGTTGAAAGTGCCGCTGGTGGGGTGAGTCCAGTGACGGCCCACCCACAGCGTGCCGGCCGGGGCGTTGAAGGTGCCCGCGGCCAGAATCAGATCGCGGTCAATGTCCACCGTGGCGTTGTTGGCCGTGAACACCCCGTTGGCACTGGTCTGCAACATGAAATCGTTGAACGCGCGCAAGGTGGCCGTGCCGCTGAAACTCATCGTGCTCGCTGCGTTCTGCACGTAGTTGTAGGCGCGCAGGTGGCCGGCGCCCGCCACCGTGAAGGCGCCGTTGACGGTCAGCGCGTTGTTCGGGGCGCTGGCGAAGTACACCTCGACCGTGCGCCCGCTCAAGTCCAGCGTGCCAGCCGTCAAGGTCAGGGCCTGGTTGCTCGATGAGTTCAAGTACAAATCCGAAAGCAGGGTCACTTGCCCCGCCGGCTTGTTGATCGTGACGTTGCCCCGCCAATACGAGGTGGCGCTGCTCAGGTTGAAGGTCTGATCCAACGACCCGCAGAAGAGCAGCAGCGCGTTGCCCCCGTCCCAGCTCGACCCCACGACCACGTTGCCTTGGGCCTCGAGCGTGCCGGTCTGGGCCTGACCGTTGCTGAAGACGAGCGTGCCCAACACCCGCAGGGTATCGCCGGAGGCGATGGACAAAACCGCCGAGCTGCTATTCAGATTGACCGTCAGGTGATGGAACACCTCGGTGGTCATCACGTCCGCGGTCGCCGTGCCGCCGTCGAAGACGACCGTGCCGTTGTTGGGGTTGAAGGTTCCGCCGGCCGTGTGGAGCCAATGGCCCGCCACGTACAGGGTGGTGGCCGGGGCGTCGAGCGTGCCGTTCGAGAGGGTCAGGTTGCCGTCGATGTCCACCGTAGCGTTGTTCGGCGTGAACGTGGCCCCAGCCCCGTTGAGCGTAAAATGAGCGTAGGTCTGTAGCGTCGCGGCGCCGGTGAACGTCATCGTGCCCGCCGTCTGCAGGTAATGGTAGGCCCGGAGCTGGCCGCTCCCAGCCACGGTGAAGTTGCCATTGACAGTGAGGAAGTTGTTCGGGCTGCTCGAGTAGTAGACCTCGACCGTGCGGCTGTTGAGGTTGAGCGAGCCGCCCGTCAGGGTCAGGCCCTGGTTGTTGTACGAGTTAAGGTACAGATCCGACAGCATCGTGACCGTCCCGCCGGGCTTCTGGATCGTGACGTTCCCGCGCCAGTACGAGGTGGCGCCGCTCAAATCGAAGTTCTGGTTGGCCGCACCCCCGAACAGCAGCAGGGCGTTGCCTCCGTCCCAGCTCGAGCCGACCACCACGTGGCCTTGAGCCTCGAAGGTCCCGTTGTTCACTTGCCCGTTGTTGAACGTGAGCGTGCCCAACACCCGCAGGGTGTCGGCGGCCGGGACACTCAACACGTTGGAGCCGCTGCCGAGGTTCACCGTCAAATGCTGGAAGATCTCGGTCGTCGGGACGTCCGCCGTCGAACTGCCCCCGTCGAACACCACCGTGCCGCCGTTGTGATTGAACGTGCCCCCCGAATGGGTCCAATGCCCGGCCTGATAAAAGGCTCCGGTCGTGGCGGTGAACCCACCGCCGGACAAGGTGAAACTGCCGTTGTTGTCAATCGCCGAGTTCCCCCCGATGAACGTCCCCGAACTCTGGGTCCAACCACCCGAGCCGACCGTCACCGAGATACCGCTGGCTTGCGCGATCGTGCCCGTGTAGCCGCCCAGGTTCATGCTGGCCACGTTCACACCCGCGTTCAGAGTGCAGTTGCCGTTCCGCGCGCTGGTGAAAAACACGTCGTCCCCCGAGCCAGGCACACTGGCGCCGCCGCTGCCCCCCGAGGTGGTTGACCAGTTGGCCGCGCTATTCCAGTCACCGGCACTGGTGGCGACCCAGTAACGATTGGCGGCCGTTGCCTCGAATAAGGGCCAACAACAGGCGGCCAGCGCCAACCAATACGGCGCCCGACCGCTCCGCCCAACGTGCCGCGCCCGGTGGACTCGTAAGCGCTGAATGCTTCGGGAATTCATCACGCGGTAGTAGGTGTGGATAGGTAGTGGTAGAGGTGGTAGTCAGACATCAGTATCGAGCCAGAGATCTCGGCCGGGCAGGAGGCCTACGCTCGGACGAGGAGCGCACTCTGAAACCGGGCCGAAGATGGCACAAAAGCGGTGTGCCTGCCAAGCCTAATAGGCCGTAGAACCACGCCGGCGTCGCCGCCTTTAGACCCCACGCCGCACCCGATTCGATAACCAGGCCCATTCCCCATGCCGACAGTTCATCCTGTAGACCCATTGATGCCTTTCAACAGGTGAAGCAGCCCGGCAGGAGTGCAACCGCACCTCGTGCGCGAACAAGTACCCCACCACCCCGCATGTGTCAAGGCCGAGCTTGGCCAAGCTAAGCTGCGAAGCTGGGCCATCAGTCGGCTAACCGGAAGCTGAGTTCGGCAGTGGCGGGTAGAAGGGCCTTGTTGAACGCTGCCGGTCCGAAATCGGACCGCCGCTAACCTCTCAGCTTGAGGGCCGCCTCATGCTTCATGCGCCTTCTGCGTTAAGGGCCTGTGCTCAGTGCTCAACCCTCACTCATGGGTCCTTATGATGTCACCGAGAGAGCCGAGAAGTCGGCTGGCGGCGAGTGGGCAACGGGGCTTGCCTCCGAGTGATGGTCAGGTTGGGCGTGGCGGGCTTGTATTCGCTGGCATATCAGGTGATCTGGACGCGGATTCTGTTGTTTGTCCTGACGACAACCGCGTACGCGTTCGCCACCATGCTGACGGCGTTTCTGACCGGCATTGCGTTGGGCAGTATGATTTCGGCGCGTTGGCTGGTGCCTCGGCTGCGGCGACCGCTGCTGTGGTTCGGGGTGTTGGAGATTCTACGCCGTTCGGCTCAGCGTTGACCGACGCTGAAGCGGACGGTTTCGAGGTACCGCAGGCTCACGGGCAGTTGTTCCTCGACGGTGGGGGCTTCGTCCTCCAGGAAGTACCACTTCACACCGGCGCGCCGCGCCGCTCGGAGCACTGCTGGCATGTCGATTTGGCCGGTGCCCAAGGCGACGTCGTTGCGGACGTCAGTGCTGCCGGAGAGCGAACCGAGGGCCAGACCCTTCTTCATGTCCTTGAGATGCATCAACTCCCACCGCGCGCCGTACCGTTCGAGGAGTTGAACGGGGTCTTGGCCCGGGAACACCGCCCAAAAGACGTCCATCTCGTAAGCCACAAACTGGGGATCCGTCTCCGCCATCATCAGGTCCATCAGGGTCCCTGACCCGTGCGGGTGAAACTCGTACCCGTGAATGTGGTAAAAGAACCGGATGCCGTGTGGGGCCAACGCCGCCCCGGCGCGGTTGAAGACCGCGATGGCAGCGCGGCATTCCTGCTCGTCGAATGCGTCATGGTGGGGGATCCAAGCGCAACCCGCATAGCGCAAGCCCAGCGTCTTGGCCTCGGCCGCCACGCTCTCGGGGTCGTCTCGGAGCTTCTCGAACGGGAAATGGCCTGCGATGGGCCGCAGCCGGTGGGCCCGGAGCAGTTTGCGGAACTCGGCCGGGGCGAGGCCGTAGGTGCCAGCGAGTTCGACATTCCGGAAGCCGAGTCGGCGGGCTTTGGCCAGAGTGTCCGGCATGTCATGTTTGAAGGAATCGCGCAAGCTGTAGAGCTGCAAACCCAGCGGCCCTTTGAAACTGGGGCCAATCCCAACCTGGGCGGACGCGGTGGCATCGGCGGCAGCTGAACTCGGCGCCGCGACGCAGCAAGCAAGGGCGGCGGCCAGGGCGGAGAGCGGAAGGCAGCGACAAGTGTGTTTCATGGGCGCATTCAACCACAGGACCGGCGGTTTGGGAAGTGGCAGCCGCGCGACGGCAGTGGCCGGTTGGCCGCAGCGCGGCGCGCACCTGCAACCGAACGCCCAGGCCCGGGTCCGAGGAGTGGGAGCCGGTTGGGAGCCGACTTGCACTTTGGCCCGCGGCCGGTTATGTGACGGGTTGCCGCCGTCGTACCGGCGGCACTGCAACGCAACGTTCAAGAGACTGGATCGACATGCCGCCGCTCAGACAACAAGCCGCCACCGCCTACCGCCTGGCCCGCGCGCGCTACGCCGACTTGGGCGTGGATGCCGAACGCGCCCTCCGCGTGTTGGCAGGGATTCCCATTTCAATTCATTGCTGGCAGGGGGACGACGTGGGTGGGTTCGAGAGTTCGGGGGGCACGCTGGGCGATGGGTTGGCGGTCACCGGCCAATACCCCGGCAAGGCGCGCACCCCAGCGGAACTCCGCGCCGACTTCGAGCAAGCGTTGGCGTTAATTCCCGGGCGGCACCGGTTCAACCTCCACGCCAGCTACGCGGAGACCGGCAGGCGAAAGGTCGATCGCGACGAGCTGAGCGTACATCATTTCCGGGAGTGGATCGCCTGGGCCAAAACCCTCAAGATCGGACTGGATTTTAACCAGACCTACTTCGCCCACCCCAACGTGCAACGCGGCTGGACCCTCACCCACCCCGATCGCCGGATCCGCCGGTTTTGGATCGATCACGGCATCCGCTGCCGCGAGATCGGGGCGGGCATGGGCCGGGCGCTCGGCACACCGTGTTTAGCCAATCTCTGGATTCCCGACGGTATGAAGGACACGCCGGTGGACCGCAAGGGACCACGGGAACGACTGGTCGAAGCACTGGATGCCATTTTCGCCAAGAAACTCGATCCGCGCCACACCGTGGACTCGGTCGAGCCGAAGCTCTTCGGCATCGGCGCCGAGAGTTACACGCCGGGCTCGCACGAGTTTTACCTCGGCTACGCCGTGAGCCGCGGGGTGTTGCTGACGTTGGACGCCGGCCATTACCACCCCACTGAAGGCATCGCCGACAAGATCTCGTCGGTGTTGTGCTTTCTGCCGGAGATCGCGCTGCACGTCAGCCGGGGTGTGCGCTGGGACAGCGATCACGTGGTCACGCTCACCGATGACCTGGCGGCCATCGCCCAGGAGATCGTCTGGGGCAAGTTCCTGGGCCGGATCCGCATCGGACTGGACTACTTCGACGCCAGCATCAACCGTGTGGCGGCGTGGGTCATCGGCACGCGGAACATGGTGCGGGCGCTGTTGCTAGCCCTCTTGGCTCCAATCGAACGGTTGCGCGCGGCCGAACGGGCTGGCGATTACACCACCCGCCTGGCGCTCCAGGAGGAGATGAAGACCCTGCCGTTCGGCGCCGTGTGGGACGAGCATTGCCGGCGGCAAGATGTGCCCGTGGGTGAGGCCTGGTTGGCTGAGGTCCAGCGCTACGAACGCGACGTGCTGGCCCGGCGTTGAACCCGGCGCCGGGTCGAGGTCGGGGCCGGCGGCAGGGCGAGCAGTCCCCGGCGCGCCGCCTCGCGCGGCCCCCATGGTCCCCGGCGCGCCGCGGGTCGTCTATCCCGAGGTCGCAGCAGTCAGGCCGGAGGTGGTCGATTTGCGGGTGATCGATTTGCGGGCTTGATTCGGTTGCGCGGTGCCCGTATGCAGTGGTTTCACGGCGGAGGCACGCGTCCGGCTTTCAGAGCTCGAGCCGCGTGACCTTGGGGCCGGTGCTTTATGCTCGACGAAGATCGCAAACAAGACCTCGCCAATCGGTTCCTTTATTTCCCGCTGGTGCGGCTCCTGTTGTTCACGCGGTGGTTCCGCATCATGTTTGTCATCCTGGTGCTGTTGGCCCTGGTGCTGGGCTTGTTGTTCCCGCGCCTGTGGCGGGTCTCGCCCGACGGGTACCATCCGCCGGTCAAGGTCAGCCTGCTCAACCTCATCCAAGTCTGGAACGACCGGCGCACAGCCGAGGCGCAGATGGCCGAGGGTCGGGCCCAGGACTCGCTCCAAACCTGGCGCAACGCTTTGGTGCTGAACCCGGCCAATGCCGGGCTGGTCCGGGGCCTGTTGCGGGCCGTCACCGCCGTGCCGGAGCCAGCGGCGTACACCGTGCTGGTGAATGAACAGGCCAAGGCCCTGCTGCGGATCACCCAGACCAACCAGACCGACCTCGAATTGGTCGCCCAGGTCTTCGAGAAGTGCCGGCTCACCTATGCCCTGGTCAACTTGCTGTCCCCGCTCGAAAACCTACTCCCCCCGTCGCTCGACCCGGCGTACCTCAAGGCCCTGTTCCGTAATCAGGAGCTCGCACGCTTCCATCAGCGGTGGGAAACGGTCCAAGGACGACTGCCGGAAGACGCCGCCCTCGCGCTCTACCGGGAAGCTTACCTCGCCGGGTGGGGGCCGGCCGACGGCAGACCGGAGGCGCGCCAGAAACTCGAGGCCGCAGCGGCGGAGGGCCCGCACCGGGACTTGGCCAATCACCTCTTGCTCCAGGTGTGCCGGCAACAGCGGGACTTCGCCACCGCACAGCGCGCGCTCAACGCATTGGTGGACGCGCAGGCGGACGAACTCCGCGACCACGTCACGTTCTGGCGCCTGTTGGCGGCCGAGGGCCGGAACCTCGAGGCCGCCCAACTCCTGCAAGCCTGCCAACTCAGGCCGGCCAGCCCGTTGGATGCCGCGGATTTGGTCGACTTATGTTTTTCGCTGGCCCTGCAGCGGCAGGCGCAGCAGCAGATGGAATGGGCGCTGAACACCTTCGGTTACGATCCCTTGTTGTGCGCACGCTATGCCACCTTGCTGATCGAGACGCGGGACTGGAACGAGTTGCGGACTCGCGCCGTGCAGATCCGGCTGCAACCTGGGGTCACCAGCAGCCTCAGCGCCCTGAGCTACTTCATGGAGGCCCGCGCCGACCTCGGCGAGGGCCAGGTGGACTTCGCCCAAGTCGCCCTCGACAAGCTGAGCGGCTTCGAACTCGACGACCCGCTGTTGACTCTGACCGTCGTCAACGGCCTGATCGACGTCGGCTTCCCCGATCCGGCCGTGGCCATCCTGAGTCGAGTCGAGCCCAAGCTGGCGACCCGTCGCGATTACTGGCAGGCCCTCACCCGGGCGGCCTTCCTGCAACGGAACACCGTCACCCTCTTGCGGGCCGTGCGCCGCCTCTACCAGAGCGATCCCAACGACCTCGCCGCGGCGGCCGACTACGCCCTCGCCGTGATCATCCAGCGCGCAGAGCCGGACCAGGCCCTGCAACTCACCACCAATCTGCTCAGTCGCCTGCCCGATAATCTCATGGTCCAGGTCCGATATGGCGCCGCCCTGGCGTTGAATCGCCAGGCCCAGCAAGCCCAGAAAGTCCTGGGCCAGGTGAACCCTTCCTTGCTGAGTCCACCCGAGGCGACCCAGTACCATCTCGCGCTGCTCGAGGCCTTGCTCGACCTGGGACAAACCAATCAAGCCAGCGCCATCAGCGCGCGGATCGAAACCAACTACCTCTACGCCCCGCAGTTCCAATGGCTGCGGAGCGTGGCCACCAACCTGCCCCCGCCCCTTGCGTCAGCTAGCGGCGGACGTTGAAGCGGCCCGCAGCCCCGCAATCGAGTCCCCCGCCCATACCCCTCACCCCTATGAACCCGACGCCTTCACCTTCCACCGGCCACTCGAGCCGCCACACCGATCTGTCCGTTGACCGGCGCGGCTTTCTCGAAACCGTCGGCTTGGGCTCGCTGGGGGCACTGCTGGCCTCGAGTGCGGGCGGGCGCACGCTGATGTCGGCGGAATCCGAAAACAGCAAGGTCTGGCAGCCAATCAGTGACCGGAAAGTGCGAGTGGGGATCGTCGGGTATGGCGTGTGCCGGTTCGGTGCCGACTTTGGCTTTCAAGATCATCCCAACGTCGAGATTGTGGCGGTGAGCGACCTGATCCCCGAGCGCCGCGCGGGCCTGATGCAGGCCTGCCGCTGCACCCAGTCCTACGAGTCGCTCGAAGTCCTGGTGCGTGACCCGAAGATCGAGGCGGTCTTTGTGGCCACCGACGCCCCCAGCCACGCCCGCCACTGCATCGAAGTCCTCAACCACGGCAAACACGTCATGACCGCCGTGCCAGCCGTGTGGGGCTCACTCGAGGATGCCGAGCGCCTGGTCGAAGCGGTGCAACGGACGGGGCTCAAGTACATGATGGCCGAGACGAGCTGCTACCACGCGGCGTGCCACGCCATGCGGCAGATCTATTGCGCCGGCGGTTTCGGGCGCCTCGTTTACTCGGAAGGCGAATACTACCATTACTCCCCTACCCCGATCGCCTCGTTCAACAACTGGCGCGTGGGCAGCCCGCCGCTGTGGTATCCGACCCACTCGACCGCCTATTATGTGGGCGTGACCGGGAAACGGTTCACATCCGTCTCCTGCCTGGGCTTCCGTGCCGGCTTCCCGGCGTTCGCGCCGGGCGCCAATCGTTACCAGAACCCGTTTACGGACGAAATCGCCCTGTTCGAGACCAGCGAGGGGGGCGTCTCCCGCATGTCCATGTGCAAGTCGATTCATGGGCGCGTGGACGAAACCGGGCGCGTCTTTGGCGAGCGGGGTTACATGACCGGCCTGCAATATCACGGCACACTCGAAGAGCGACCGGACTTGACGCGACCAGCGCTGCCGCCCGGGGTGCCTCCCGGCGGGCATGGTGGCTCGCACGGGCAGCTCATGCACGAGTTCATCAGCGCTATCCTCGAGGACCGCCAACCTCTGGTCAACGTGCGCGACGCCCTGGCCATGACCGTGCCCGGCATCGTCGCCCACCAGTCCGCCCTCAGCGACGGCGAACGGCTGAAGATACCGCAACTGGGCTAGCGCAGATACTCCACAGACTTTGCGGCGAAACCGAGCAGTGTTGCGAGCCTGAGCACGCTGAAACGTGCACACCCATCGGATCGAGGGGGGCGCTCGGAAGGAGTAGGGTCGCATCGGCCTCTTCCTGTGGACCTGCGAAGCGGCGGCGCGCAGAGGACTGCGCGCCCTAGCGCTAAGGGGTGTCCAGCCGCTTGCGCCCAGGTTCAGCGAGTCCCTCGACCGGGCGGCGGTTCACCCTTAGCGGGCTTGGATGTCGTAAGCGCAGAGATCCGACAGGTGCCGGAGGTACAAGCGTCCGCCGCAAACGACCGGGTGGGTCAAGGTGTGCTCGCTATCGTTGCGTGGGAATTTGAAGCGGCTGATGACAGTTGCGGCTTGGGGCGTCGCCTTGACGAGCAGCATCTCTCCGTCGTTGTCCAGGCAATAGAGCAAGCCGTCCGCCCAAGTGAGGGACACCTTGCCGATCGCCTCGGCCCGATACTGGACCTTGCCAGTGGCGAACTCGACGCAGAGCAGACCCTTGTTGTACAGGCGGCAGCCGCTGCCATAAAGATAACCGTCGAGCAAAACCACGCCGCCGTGGCAGTTGTCCAGTTGAACCCCATGCCACACCTGCTGCGCCCGCACGGGATCGGCACTCAACCGAACCACTCGCGCCCCGGCTCGGTGTCCGCTCGAGACAAACACCTGCCCCGCACGATAAATGGGCGAGGTCACGTTCTGGTCGCAGAAGCTCTCGTGCGGATGGCTCCAGAGGAGTTTGCCGGTCTGGACCTCGACCCCCAGGACCGTGGTGCGGGCCAGGGCGATGTATTGCCGCACGCCGTTGTGCTCGGCCACGATAGGAGAGGAATACGCGTTTAGATCCGTGATCTCGGTGTTCGCCCAGAGTGTCCGGCCCGATTTCTTGTCCAGCGCCACCACCCGCCCTTCCGCGCCCCCCGGCATACAAAGCACACGGTCACCGTCCACCATCAGGTTCTCCGTGTAACCCCACAGGCCCAACCGGGCACTGAAGGTCTCGCGGATATTGACCGCCCACACCCGCCGGCCCGTGGCGGCCTCGAACGCGGCCAGGTCACCGTGCGGCCCGAGGTGGTAGACCAGGCCGTCGTCATACGTGGGCGTGGTCCGCGAGCCAGGTTGGGCGCCGCGCCAGGCCTTGCCGTTGGGCGCTTGCCAACGCAGCCGCCCATCCACATCCAAGGCCAGCACCCGTTCTTCGTCGCCGAAGTCGCCGCTGGTGTACAACAAACCGCCTGCCGCCGACACCGCCGCGTACCCCCGACCGCAGCCCGGGAACTTCCAAATCAGTCGAGGACCCTGGCGAGGCCATTGCTTGAGCAGGCCGGTCTCGCGCACCAGATTGTCACGCTGCGGCCCATGAAAGGCGGGCCACCACGGTCCGTCCGCGGCGGCCACTGCCAAGGAGGACAAGCAAAGCCCGGCCACACGGGCCAGGCTACGGAAGGACTTCGGCATAGCTCTCATCAGTCGTCGTTCGCTCGTCGGCGCGTCAAGGGCCGATGTCCACGGCGCGGTACACCCGTCTCGGGACGCTGGCCGAGCTGACATCGATCCAAAGATACGGCGTCTGAGTCAACACCAAGTTGGTGAGGGCCACCCAGGAAGCGCCGGGCGTTAGTTCGTCTTTCGACTCGACACGGTAGGTTCGGCCGACCTCGCCGGCGATCGTCAGGCCGGCGTACATGTCGATTCCCAGCGTGGCGCCGCCGGGCGCCACCATGCTGATCGCCGTGGCGGTATCGTTGGCCGCCACGGGGTCCGGCTCGACGGCACGGACCGAGGCGGTGTTGGTGAGAGTCCCGGCTTGGAGAGGAACCACCACGAGGGCGATCGTGGCGCCGGCGTTCTTGGCAACCGTTCCCAACTGGCAGGTGACCAGGTCGCCCTGGCGCTGGCAGATGCCCTGGCTGGGGGCGATGCTGACCACGTTGACGCCCGGGGGCAATGAATCGGTCACCGTCACCTCGGTGGCGGCGTGGGGTCCACGGTTCGTCAGGGCCAGGGTGTAAGTGATCTCCTGGCCCACGGACAGCTCGTTGGCAGACACGGTCTTGGTGAGGCCCAGATCCGCCGCCGGTGCCGGCGCCAGACCGCGAACGACCACGACCTTATCCCCGCCGCCAAACGTCGAGAAGAGATAGTCGCCTGTCAACGGATCAAGGGCGGCCCCCTCGGCACCGTTCAAGCCCGTAAGGAACGTCTGGCGAGAGGCCGGGATCGGAATGCCCGCGCCATCAAGCCGGTACGCGCCGATCGCGTTGGCGGAATACTCGGAAACCAACATGAACTGGCCATCCGAGAACTGCGGTGAACCCGGCGGCACGTAGACGAAACCTTCCGGACCCCCGGGTAACTGGGTCTCGAACCTGGCCTCCGTGAGGTCGAAGGTGCCGGCGCCGTCGGGTTGCAGGCCGGCCGTGTAGAACTGGCCTCCGGGCCAACTGACCATCTTGAGCGAGCCGGCGCCCGGATAACCCTCTGGCACGAAACCCAGCCCCCCGGGTGAGGAAGCGATCTGGAAGGGGCTCAACCCAATGACTTTGTCCGTGGTCGAGCTGCCAGGTTTGACTTGGCCGAGCTCGTTGACAGGCCAACGCGCCAGGAACAGCACTCCCGCGGGCCCATAGGCCACCCCGCCGTCGTTGTATGCCGCGTCGGCGAAGAAGACCGCTTCGCCCGCGAACCCTATGACATGCCGGTCTGCATCCCGGACGACACCGACCGAATAGAGTCTGCCTTGGTCTTGGTCCTGGTTGGCAACGCCGCCGATGATCAAGAACTCTGGATCCCCCAACAAGAATGTCAGCCCTCCGTACTTGGGCGGCAACCCCGGGACCTGTCCCAGGTCGTGTAGGGTGTAGTCTTGATCGAAGGGGGCCTGGACCACTGCTTGAGCCCAGGCGATCCCCCCCACGGGGAGGACAAGCCCAACTCCGAAGAGCAGGGCGGACCATTTCGGTTTCATTCCTTTGGTGGGTTGGTGTGGCGCGTCAAGCCCTCTGCTGTTCAGAGTGTTCAGTGTTTAGTGTTTAGGGGCTTGACAGACAAAAACACTAGCGATTTCGCGGGCCAGACGTCAAGCCCGAATCCCCGGCCCGAGTCCCCAGCACCCCAGCGCGCTGACGCGCAGACGGTCACCCTCACTCCCGCCGCGCGCCTCTGTCCCGTCGCGCTCCAGAAGCCGCCTGCCTGCCCGGCTTCACCTGGCATGGCACGCGAGGCTGCTGGCAACTCGTCCAGGATACGGATATCGCTGTCAACGTCTTTATGCCTGGCAAACAAAAACCAGAAGACGCGAGATACGTGAGATAAGATATTGGACCAACCGGCCCTCGGCCTTGACCTCTGGGAGTGGCCTGGACTAGAAGATCGGCCTGTGCGCAGGCTATGGCTATGGACGGCGGAGGACTGGCGGACTGGCGGATTGAGGGATTGACGGACCGAAGGATTGAATAGATGGCGAGGATGAGGTGAGGCGCGATGCGAGCAACGAGCAAGGTCTGGGTGGTCGTGCGGCTGGCGCTGGGGCTGATGCTGCTGCTTGGACCCGGGAGGGCGCAGGCGCAGATTGACCCGGAGAAGCGGAGCCTGCTGCAGTTTGGCTTCAACCAGCCGATCGAGGGACGCGGACCGATCGCCGGGTACGCCTTCTATTACCAGAACCAGCCCGAGTTCATCCGCAGCAACTTGACGTTGCGACTGGCGGTCGCGCCGGTCTACCTGGATTCGGAGCTGGGAGTGAGCGGGGCGTTGGGGGCGCACACGGATTTGGGTTTCAGTTTGGCGGGGGGCGGGTTCGCGAGCAGCTTTTCGGAAGTGCGCGGGGGAAAACTCTGGCGGGAAGAGTCGTTTACCGGCCACGGGGCGGAAGCGGGGGTGAGCGTTTACCACCGGTTCAACCCGCGGCAGGTGATCCCGCTCAACGCGGTGGCGCGGGTGGCGGTGGACTATGACACGTTTGCGCGGGACCCGGAGACGGCGGTAGGGTTCGAGTTGCCGGAAGATCGGGCGACGCTGCGTGGACGCACGGGTTTGCGATGGGGCGGGGCCGAACCGCGCGTGTTGCCAGCGGTCGCGATGGAGCTATCCCTGTGGTACGAAGTTGGGTGGCGGCAGGAATCGGGGCCGTACGGCTACGGTGGCGATCGCGCGGTGGAGGCGCTGACGCAGTTGTACTGGGGACGCGCGTTGCTGGCTTACACGTTTCCCGAGCTGCAGCACAACTTCTCGCTGAGCCTGACGGCGGGATCGAGCGTGGATGCGGACCGGTTGAGTGCCTACCGGCTGGGCGGTTTTTTGCCGTTGGTGGCCGAGTTTCCGCTGAACCTACCAGGGTACTACTATCAGGAGCTGAGCGCTCGGCGGTTTGCCTTGATCAGCGGTCAATACTCTTGGCCGGTAGACGCGGCCAAGCGGTGGGCGGTGATGATCGAAGGGGGGACGGCGGTGGTGGAGTACCTACGCGGGCTCGATCAGCCTGGAGATTGGCACTCAGGGGTGGGTGGGGGAGTGGGGTTTCGGTCGGCGAACGACCGCTGGC
>Ga0194126_10003449_pt1 | contig 24949 bp, 27 predicted proteins | sample TA2KigC150mmetaG_FD_148641 | JGI IMG/M metagenome (GOLD analysis project Ga0194126, IMG submission 148641) | Freshwater microbial communities from Lake Tanganyika, Tanzania - TA2015035 Kigoma Deep Cast 150m | ecosystem: Environmental > Aquatic > Freshwater > Lake | place: Tanzania: Lake... | reverse complement strand
GGATGGTGAAAGCACGCTCCAATCTCTTCCAATACATCTCTCGACTTCCTAACCGAGGTGCCTAGACTCATTCCTTCAGGCTCATTCTTGGATTAGAAAAGACTGGGGGTTATCCCTCCGAGGTTCCGTATTCTGGCTGGGATATGGCATGTTTGCATTGCCAACTATGCTGCATTTGTATAAGATAGTGCCACTCAACTGGCAGGAGGAGGTTATGGCTGAGACGATTGTGATGATTCACGGCATGTGGAGCAGGCCCTGGGTCTGGGACAACTACAGGAAGTTCTTCGAGAAGAAAGGCTACCGTTGCATCGTTCCTACCTTGCGCTATCATGACACCGACCCCAAGGATATGCCGGACCCCAGGCTGGGCACCACCAGCTTGCTGGACTATGCCCAGGACCTGGAGAAGGAAATCCGCAAGCTAGACGGCAAGCCCATCCTCATGGGGCATTCCATGGGCGGACTCCTGGCACAGATATTGGGCAGCAGGGGATTGGCTAAGGCATTGGTACTGCTGACACCGGCATCGCCAGCCGGGACCTGGCCGCTGACGCCATCGGTCGTCAGGAGCTTCTGGAGCGTACTGGTCAGGCCTAATTTTTGGAAACGGTCAATGCGCCAGAAATTCAATGAGGCAATCTATTCCATGCTGAACCTGCTGTCTCCCGAAGAACAGAAGACATACTACGACAGATTCGTCTATGAATCCGGCCGTGCCGCTAGCGAGGTCGGCTTCTGGTTCTTCGACCCCAGAAAAGCCAGCAAGGTGGACGAGTCCAAGGTCACCTGCCCGGTGCTGGTCATCGCAGGCAAGCAAGACAGGATTACGCCCGCCTGGGTGGTGCGACAGGTAGCCAGGAAGTATAAAGGCGCAGCCTACAAGGAATACCCAAACCACGCCCACTGGGTGCTTGGTGAGCCAGGCTGGCAGGAGGTGGCTGAGCACGCCGCCGATTGGCTAAGCAAAGCCCTGGCCAAGGGCAAAAAATAGAATCCTGAACACATGACCAGCACAGCACAGCGGACCGGAATTGCCAATTTACCCCTGCATTATGGCAATTTTTACGTGTCACCCGCCTACGGGTGACCGGTCATGCCTTAATGCTGTTGCCTTGGGTGGGAGAATCAGGAAGACAGAGTAGGGTCACCTGTCCTTCCCACGAAGAACCTGTGGGCAGGTGACACCTATGAAAGGTAAATTAAAAGAAGCTCCGAAGCGCTCAATTGAGGTCAGCGCATAGCACCGCTGCCCATCGTGCTATACTGACCACATGACCAACACAGCACAGCGGACTGGAATTGCCAACCTGCCGCTGCATTACGGTAAGGCGCCGCGGTGGCTTTTCGACCGCATGACCAAACTGGCGCGGGAGATAACCATCGCCATCACCGCTGAATTCGGGCCACAGGAGATGCTGCAGCGGCTGTCCGACCCATACTGGTTCCAAGCTTTCGGCTGCGTGCTGGGTTATGACTGGCACTCAAGCGGCGTCACCACCACCGTCTGCGGCGCCCTCAAGGAAGGCGTCAAAGGGCTGGAAAATGACCTGGGCCTGTTCGTGGCCGGCGGCAAGGGCAAGACCTCACGGAAAACACCGTCTGAAATAGAGAGCTTCGGCGACAAGCTCAATGCCGACCCATCGAAATTGGTCTATGCCAGCCGCATGTCGGCAAAGGTGGACAGCTCTGCCGTTCAGGACGGCTACCAGCTCTACCACCACGTCTTCGTCTTTACCAAAGATGGAGCCTGGTCGGTGGTGCAGCAGGGCATGAACGAAAGCAACCGCTATGCCCGCCGCTATCACTGGCTGGGCGAGAAGGTGAACGACTTTGTCTGCGAGCCGCACTCGGCTATTTGCGCTGAGGCTGCAGCCAAGACGCTGAACCTGGTAGCAGTTGAGAGCACGCCAGCCCGTGACATCATCACCCAGGTCGCCAACCAGCAGAAGCCGGAGAAGCTACTCAGCGAGCTTAAATGGCTCAAGGCGCTCAGCTTGCCGGCGCGCCATAGCCTGCTGCTGGAAGACATACACCCTGACCGCTTAAGCAAGACGCTGCTCATCACCTATGAGCGGCAGCCTGAGAACTTCGAGACTTTGCTGGGCTTGGAAGGCGTTGGCGCCAAGACGTTGCGCGCCTTGAGCCTGATTTCAGAGCTGGTCTATGATGTGCCGGTGAGCCTGCGTGACCCCGCCCGCTACAGTTTCGCCCACGGAGGCAAAGACGGAATCCCCTACCCGGTGGACAGGAAGAGCTACGACAAGAGCATCGAAGTACTTCACCAAGCATTGGAGAGGGCTAAGGTAGGCGACACCGAAAAAATCGCCGCCTTCAAACGGTTAAAGGCCTGGCTGTAACACCTGGCTGTAAAACAATAGCGCTGCGTTTTCAGCGGCCTCATGGTATTATTGAAGCAAGAAATGGGGAAAGGAGAGTGAGATGAAAAGAGGAAATCGCATTCTACTGGTTGTGTCTTCCATCGTTCTCCTTGCGCTCCTGTTATCTCTGGCTGCAGGGTGTGCCTGCTATCCACCGGGCACCATGCCCCCAAAATGCCAGGAATGGTTTGACAAGGGGAGAATGGAAGGCTGGGAAATGGGCAAGCAAGCGGGGTATCAGGAGGGTAAAGCTGCGGGATTCCAGGAGGGCTATGCCAAAGGCTTGGAGGATGGCAAGAAGCTGGCTCCTCCGTGTCCTGTCTGTCCTGAATGTCCAAAACAACCTTCACAGCCATACTATTATCCATACTATTACCCATACTATTATCCCTATCCCTACTGGCGGCGCGACTAGGCGAAGCATGATACTTAAATTCAATGGCAAGAGTCCTCAAATTGCGGAGTCTGCCTATATCAGCCCTGCTGCTACCATCATCGGTGACGTGGAAATCGGTGAAAAAGCCAACATCTGGCCCGGGGCAGTCGTCAGGGGAGACCTGGCCAAGATAACTATCGGAAGCTACGCCAGCATCGAGGATAACTGCGTCATCCATAGCCCTCTAGATATCAGCATCGGCGATAATGTAATCGTGGGCCACGGGGCCGTCATCCACTGCCGTAAGATAGGCGACAATGTCCTCATCGGAAACAACGCCACCATCCTCGATGATGTAGAAATAGGCGATTTCTGCGTCATCGGTTCGGGTGCATTAGTAGCGCCAGGGACTAAGGTGCCGGAGAGGTCCATGGCTATGGGCGTGCCTGCCCGGGTGAAGGGGCAGGTATCAGAAGAGCATGTGACCTATATTGTGGAGGCGGCCAAATTCAACTACAATCTGGCCTTGAAGTACAAGCAGCAAGGACTCTAACAGCATCTTTATTTGTCGCCTGTTACCTCACGCCTGTTGCCTGCTGCGCTCGGTGCTGGCGGCCGGCATAGCAGCATAGCCACAAAGCCGATAGCCCCACCGACCCAGGCCATTATCATCACGGTTAAGTAGCTTCCCTGCAGGTCATACAGGAATCCTGCCACTGGGCCGGCCAGCGCTTGTGATATCATGGAAATGGGTGCGCCCAGGCCGCTTATGGCAGCAAAAGCGTAGGGCCCCCAATAGTTGCCGATGAGAGTCGGTATGCAAACGTAGCACAGGCCAAATCCAAAGCCAGCCATTAGCGGGTACAGGTAGGCAATCCACATTACATCGGGCGAAACCAGCCAGAACAGAACCCCACCCAGCGTAATGCAGAATGCACCGAAAGCAAAGAGATAGCGCGGTTCTATAATATCCCCCAGGCCGGCTATGGCAAACCGCCCCATCACGCTGAGGCCGATGGCCAGGCTGTATAAGAAGGCAGCCGTCCCTGGGTCGAAGCCCCTGTCTTGCAGGTGCAGCGGCGCCTGCGTGATTATCACCTGCCAGGTAAAGAAGGTGGTAGCCACGGCTACCATGAGAAACCACAGCGCTGGCGTTTTCAGGGCATCACTCACCGTCCAGTTGAAGGTAGTGCGATGTGTGCGGGCTTTGCCACCGTCACCGCTGGTCATGGCTTTGGCTGCTTCAGGCTTAAGCCCATCAGGATGTTGGCCCATGGTTTCCGGCTGGTTCCGTACCGCCAGTATGGCCACAAGGGCTCCTGCTACCGAGGCTGCAGCGATGATAAACCAGCCAATGCGCCAGTCTCCCCCGGCCCCCAGTATCGCCCAGTTGATAAACCGCGGGGCTAGAAAACCGCCGATAGCTCCACCCCCCAGCACCAACCCCAGAGCCAGGGCACGCCGTATGTTGAACCAGGAAACAACGACCGTCTGCACCGGCAGCACCGAGGCAAAGGAGACACCCAGGCCAAGAAGGATAGCCAGCGCTACGTAAAGTGTGTAGACTTGGCCCACAAATCCCATAAAGAGAGCTGCGGCGGCAGCGATAATCCCGCCCAGGAACATGGTGACCCTGCTGCCAAACCGTCGCAGCATCCAGGCAGTAACAGGCGATGTGAGTCCCATCACCACCAGAACCAGGGTAAATCCCATTACCACCTGCCCGCGCGACCATCCCGTCTCCTCGATGATAAAGGGGAAAAGCACCGGCATACTGTAGAAAGCAAAGCCAACCGGAATGGTATAAGCTACCCAGAGAAAGAACAGCAACCACCAGCCATAGAATTTGTTTTGTTTAGGTTTAGTTGTCATTAATTAAGCCACTGACGACCGCATGATGCCACGCATGCGACAAACAATTCCGTTATTATACCACTATCTGGCGCTAGAATTTGTGTCGAATTTGAAATCGACATTCATTGACTGTATCCTTACTGAGATGTCTGTGGCGGCCCGCCGCTAGAATTATGGAAAGGAGCAGCATAAGCATGAAAAAAGGCAAGGAAAAGGACGCCAATCAGGTCTTCAAGGAGCTGGAGGAAAGGGTTAAGCGAGACAAGTCACCCATAGACCCTATTTACAAAGAGCTGGCAGCCAAGATAGGCATGGGAGATTCCGAGATTATGCAGCGTATCTTCGCCAGGCTGGCAAACCTGGAGCAGGCAAAGATATTGCAGGCTCTGCCAGACCCGGACCTGGGGCCTACACAAGGCAGAACGCTAGAGATATCCGAGAAGTTTGCCCAGAAGCTGGGCATGGATAAACAAACGGTGGATAAACATATCCGTGGGCTGTACGAAAAGGGCGTCGTCTTCCCCACCAAGAAAGGCCCTTCCCTGGCGCGTACTATACTCCAATTACATGACGGGGCATTGGGGAACCCCAAGTATGACAAGGCGGTGGGCAAAGAGTTCTTCGACCTCTGGGGCGTATTCGAAGGGCCGATGCGGAAGCCCACCCCACAGGACCTGCACGGGTCTAGCGAGTTCAGGGTGATGCCCAGGTGGAAATCCATCGAGGGCATCCCCGGCGTCTTGCCCTATGAAAACGCCAGGGAGATTTTGAAGGCGCAAGACACCATAGTCCTGCTTCACTGCGGCTGCAAGAGGTCACACCAGGACAGGTGGTGCGGCACCCCCGTGGAGTCGTGCATCACGGTGGGCAGGACCGCACAGTACAATCTCGACCGCGGCGCCGGAAGGAAAATCACCTATGAACAAGCCCTGGAAATCCTGGACAGATTCGATGAACACGGAGCGGTGAACACCACGGTAAATCAGAAGGATGTGGGGCAGCTCATCTGCAATTGCCATTACTGCTGCTGCCTGGCAATCAGGACCGCAGCTAAGAGCCGCTTCCTGGCAGTGGTTGACCCCGAGAAATGCCGCCTGTGCAACACCTGTATAGAGGCATGTCAGTTCGATGCCATCAATACCAGGTTCTATTCGGAATTCGGCGAAGAACGCACCGTCACTGACGAGGACGCCTGTCGGGGCTGCGGCGTTTGCGTGGTCAAGTGCCCCAACCAGGCACGGACGATGAAGCTGGTGCGGCCACCAGAGCATATCCCGGAGTCCCTGAGCATTTACTAGATGGAGGCAATCAATTGGGCCTGTTTCACTGCCCCATGGGGGCAGCTTACTACGACGATGACCCCTGCATAGACTGCGGCCTGTGCACGGCTACAAGCAGAGAAGAGCGAATTGAAGCCTCTAACAAGCTCAGGGACTATTTGAGGTCGCACGCCCCCAGGCAGGGCGCCGTCAAGAAGATAGCCGTGTCAGGCAAGGGCGGCGTGGGCAAGAGCACCATGGTCACTTTGCTGGCCAATGCCCTTAAAGCGGAAGACTATCAAGTTCTGGTGCTTGATACCGACGAATCCAACCCCGGATTGTACCGCATGTTTGGCTTGGCACAGGAACCGGAGAAATTGATGGTGATGCTGGACAGGTTTGCTCCAGACGGCATGGGTGAAGACGGGAAATGGCTAAAGCATGACGAGATAGGGCTTGATGACATACCGCAGAAGTACGTTCTCAGCCGTGATGGACTGAAATTCCTGATGGTGGGCAAGATAGAAGACCCCTTTCAGGGCTGCGCCTGCTTGCTGGCTAATATCACCAGGGAGCTGATGCAGAAACTGGTGATGAAGGACAAGGAGGTGGTGGTTGTAGACATGGAAGCCGGCATCGAGAGCTTTGGGCGGGGCGTGGAGAGAGGCGTTGATACCGTGCTGGTGGTGGTTGAGCCGTCCTTCGAATCCATGGCGCTAGCTGAAAAGGTGACTTACATGGCGGAAGGCATGGGGATAAGCAGGGTCAAAGCCATCCTCAATAAGGTTACCTCAGAGGAAGTTCGGGAAAAGATGACCGAGGAGTTGGGCAAAAAGGGGGTCAAGGTTGTCGGCACGGTTTACTTCGACTGTGACTTGAACATGGCCGGCTTCGAAGGCAAACCATTGGCCAATTCCAGGGCTACCGAAGACGTGAAGGCGATTACTAAAGCCCTGCTCAGTGAAGCGGTATAGCATCCGGCCTCGCCCTGTATTCTCCCTTCCCAAGATGCAGGAAGGCAACAGGCGTGAGGCAACAAGCAGGATGCGTCGCTCGTCGCTCGGGACTCGTCTCTTGGGGTTTGTGGCTCACCTCTCTGTCACTGCGAGCCCTTCTGCTGAAGGGCAAAGCAGTCTCTCCTCCCACCATGTCATTGCGGGCGAAGCGAAGCAATCTCTCACTGTTGAGGATAGGCAATGGGATTGCTTCGTCACCCCGATTCTATCGGGATTCATCGCAATGAATACTGACTGGAAGCTGCCGCCTGGAGGCTAGATTTTGGCTTTTCTGGCTCGGCTGTCAATGTAGTGTTGGAGTCGTTCCCGTGTGGTTAGCCACTGGCCGCTAAGCCTCAGTGCCCATAGTCTTCCTTTTTCAGCCTGTGTCCTCAAAGTGACCGGCGCAATTCCCGCCAGCTTCGATGCGGTTCTCAGGTCAATGAACTCATCAACGCTAGCAGCTGCCAGTTGCCCTGAAGGATAACGCTTGCTGGCATCAAGGATTTCTACCGAGGAAAGCCCACTATCTTCAGCATAGTTCAATATCAACCCAGGCTCTATCTCGCTGCTATGGCTCAATGGAGCCTCTGGCTGTTGGAGATAAATAGTTAGAATATCAACCTCAGGCTCATATTCAATTTTCAAAGCACCTTTGGGCATCTCCTCTAATCTTGTTTCAATAACCATCTTCTACCTCTATCGAGACTTAATTAAGGTTATTACCAGGGCATATGAACCTACCATAACCCAGATGACCCTGAGATTTCCATAACGCAATTCTAATTTATCTCCTCGGTTCAGTCTTTTCCCGGAGTTAATAGCCTCTTCTATATCTGTTGGAGTTAGCTTATACAGCCTGAGCTTGTTTCTAGCATGGCGGCTGAACCGTATCTCCATTAAGCTAAGTATAAGCGCAAGCGCTTATACTTGTCAAGTGGTTGTACGGTTACCGGAGAGATTGCCGCGTCCCGATTGCATCGGAGCGCGCAAGGATAGAGTGGGGCGCACAATGCAAGACACTAGAGGCAGCAGGCGTGAGGCAACAGGCAACAGGGACGAGCGACGAATGCCGAGCGACGAGTGACTATTGACTGCCGACTGAACACCCGCGCTACCTCTTTCTGATACCAGCCAGCATTTGACGGAGCTGTCTGGGTGGGGGAAGGTTTCGGAGGCCCATGAAGATGAGGAGGACGATGGAGTAGATGACCAGCGCTGTGGAATGTTCCAGGAACCAGATAAGTACGGGCAAGAGTGGCGCCACGATGCACATGGCAACGAAGATACGGCGGACAAAGATATAGGGAATGGCCAGGATGGCAAAGGTAATGGCCATGGGTATGGGCGTGAGTACCAGGAAGATGCCCATGGTGGTGGCAGCACCCTTGCCTCCCCTGAACCCGATATAAACCGGAAAGCTGTGACCCAGTAGCGCAGCCACACCTGCCGCAAAAACCCAGGGAGGGGAGACACCAAGAGCCTGGGCCACAAGGATGGCTGCGGAGCCTTTGGCCACATCTCCCGCCCAGCAGAGGATGCCTTCCCAAGGGCCAATCTCGCGGAAGACATTGGCAGCGCCCATATTGCCCACGCCCACTTCTCGGATGTCCACGCCCTTCCTCCACTTCCCGATTATGTAAGCCGTGGGTAAGGAGCCGAGAAAATAGGCGATGAGGATAGCAGCAACACCTGACAGAATCTGCATCACGGTTTCAGGATACAAGAAGCAAGAGACAACAGGCAAGAGGCAACAGTGAGATACAAGTGGCAAGTAGCGCGGGGCTGAAGCCCCGCTAAATGGCCTTACGGTCACTATGAGAGGAGCAGACCTTTAATTCGATACTCAAAATGGGTTAGACTTTAGCGATGAAACCGGCAAGCAAAAATAGCAGGGGAAATGATACTCCATTGAATGCCGCTAAGATATTTTTGACTGATAGCGACTTCGAGATTATCTTCGGGGGCGAAATCGCAAGCGTCGTCCGGACTCTGGGCGAATTCGGCAATGAAAGGTGTTTTTCCTGTGGTGGCAGGTGCTGCCTAGAAATCGGCTGTGTCTTTTACTCGGAGAAGTTCAACTTCTGTCCCATCTACGAGATAAGGCCGCGGGAATGCCGATACCATTTCTGCCACGAAATCCTGAATAATGCGCCGCTTGACCGGAAAGCCAGGGAACTGCTCAATAAGCCCATCAAGGACCTGATGGGCAGTGAGAAGGGCAAGCTCGCTGAGCTGTTTCCTACGTTTCCCCACTTCATGGTAGATTCGGAGGGGCTAACGCTCCTGGGCATAAAAGAAAAGGTAGAAGGCATCGTGGATGCATTCGAGAAGGGGGAGCTTTCCGAGCAACAGGCTAGAGATATGCTAACCGCAATGTGTCTTGGCACAGGAAGGTAATGCAGGGAATCGAAGCGCTGGAGCAACTGCGTCCTTATCTCATCGAGAGATACCTAGAATGGGTTGATGAGCAAAGGGAGATTCTGCTGCCCCAGGCGCGGCCATTGTCAAAAGAGGAGAGGGCGAGGTTTCAGGGGTATTTCGAGGAAAGAATCCTGGACCTGGTACGCGTGGCCACTGTCGACCGCATTCGCAACCCCGAGTTTTACAACGAGCTGACAATGTCAGGAATGCCCATCCCGCTCGATTTTAACCAGGCAGTCGGCCTGGCCTTGGTAGATTGCATCATCATCCACAAGCAACTGTGGACTTACCCGGAATCTGCCATTTCCACCATATTCCATGAGCTGGTGCACGTCGTTCAAATAGACATGCTGGGCATAAGAAAGCACATTGAACTCTATGCCGATAGCCTGATGCAGAATGACCTCCAGTACCATAGTGTCATCTTCGAGAGGCAGGCCTATGACCTCACCGCCAGGTTCGACAGGAAAGAGCCACCTTTCTCAGTGAGCAAGGCAATTAAGCAGGGACTGCGACAAGCCAGGCTTATTTAACACTGCATGAGCCTGCCAAATATGACCTGCTCTTTGACAACCATTGCTATACTGGTTATACTATTAACGAATAGTTGTACATTTTTGGTGAGGTATAACAAAATGGCAATAGTAAAAACGTCACCCAAGGGGCAAATTGTCATACCCAAAGAAATCAGGAGGAGGCTAGGCCTGAAGGCCGGGCAGAGGGTGAATTTGAAGCTGGTTGACGACCAAAGAATAGAGATAACCGCAGTGCCTCCAGACCCGGTAGAAGCCTATTGTGGCATATTCCGTAAGGGGTCATCGCTTACAGCCGCATTGCTCAAAGAGCGCAGGCAGGAACTGATACGTGAAGAGAACAAGCGTACTTGACTCCTTCGCTTTGCTGGCATACCTGAAAAAGGAGGTCGGCTACCTAAGGGTCAAGGACGTTCTGGCCTCGCACGAAAAAGGCGATGAGGGAGTGATGATGAACGAGGTCAACGTGGGCGAGGTGTATTATATCCTGGCCAGAGAGCGCTCTTCAGCCGCTGCCGAACACTTCATCCAGGATATCCTGCCAGCATTGCCTATAGCCCCAGCTTCCAATTCATTTTCTGACGTCATAGCAGCGGCTAAGATTAAGGCTCAATTTCGTATAGCTTATGCAGATGCTTTTGCTGTTGCCACTGCAGCCAAGCATAGCGCCGTTCTTATCACCGGGGACCCGGACTTCAAACAAATTGAGCACCTGGTAGAGGTCGACTGGCTGGCCTGAAAACAAAAAGCTTTTTCGCTGTTTTCGGCGAATCCTAACTTCTTCAGGTGGTATCTTTTCTTCAACCTCTAGATTTGGGGGCTAGCTTCCTGGTCTGAAGGTGCTTCAGCATCATCAGGCTGCCGAGAATGAGGGGATAAAGCACTATGTACCAGGGCTGCTCCTGTTCCTGGTGTAAGATGAACCTTTGCACCAGGAGAGCAATGGTTATCACCCCAATTACCACCACGCTGCCAACCCCTGACCTGCGCGTTATCAGCAGGTAAATTACGCCCACAACCAGGCCTATCACCAGCGGCCAAAAAACGGTAGCGCCAAGCACACCGCACATCACGGTAGCGCCGAGTCCGCCCTGGAACTTCATGAAAATAGACCAGCTATGGCCCACGTAGGCAAAGAAGCCGGCAATAAGCACTAAGGCTACGGAGTCTGTGAGCGCCCGGGCAGCGACAATGGCCAACGCTCCTTTGCCGATATCCATCAGCACCACGATGGCGTATGGTATGCGTCCCATCCTGCGATACACCGCAGCGGCGCTGATTTTACCATCTCCCTCCGTGCGCATGTCTTGCTTTCCCATTAGTCGACCGATAATCAGCGTCGACGGGAAGGAGCCGATGAGGTATCCCAGCGGAATTGCCAGAAATGAATACCAGGCCATTATGCCCTCCATTTTCACTGTCAGGATAGAAGCAGATTATATGCTAGCTCTCAAGAAAGTAGCAAGTCAACGTTGGCCATCGCGGCTCCAATACAAATCCGAAATCTCAAGTTCCAAATCCCAGACAATATTGAAATTCAAATTTTCTAAACTCACAGACGTGGAGGTTGAACAAGTGGAAGCTAGTGCTTTGAGTCTGTTTAGTGTTTAGAAATTCGGATTTTAGGTTTGGCGTGTGGAGGATGGTGGCTTTCAACTGTGGCTTTTTACGAAATCGCCTAAAGCTTTGAGATACTGCTTTGCACCCCAGGCGAAAATGGTGTTATGGTCTACGCCGGGGATGATAACCAGCCGCTTGTCCCTAGCCGCCACGTTTTCGTAGAGTGTCTGGCCTTCCTCTACCGGCACAAGCTGGTCGTATTCCCCGTGTATGACCAGCGTGGGAATTTTGACCTTCTGTATCAACTCCAACCCTGTGGGTGTCTGCGTATCATCGAGTCCCAAAAGCGCGGTGGGAAAGCCCAGATAGCTCAGCAGCTTAAACAGGTTGGCAAAGCCGCTTTCCAATATCAGTCCACTTAATTCGTCCTGGTAGTTGTACGCCAGTTCGATGGCTGAGGCGCTGCCCAGCGACCGCCCCATGATAAATAGCTTCTCTGCGAAGCCCTGTTCTTCCAACACCACTTTGAAGCCCTGATAAATGGGGTGGGCGTCTTTTATCATGCTGGATAACGTAGGGCTGCCGCTGCTGCGCCCGTAGCCCCGGTAATCGGCCACGAACAGATTAGCTCCAATGCCGTTGAAAATAGCGCCTATCTCATCGTAATCGCTGGCTATTTCGCCGTTGCCGTGGAAGTACAGGATGTTGGGGAGCTTTTCATCACCCATGTAGAACCGACAGGAAATGGTGACCTCCTCGTCAACTGGTATGTGACAGGACTCGGCGTTGGGTACCCTGGGGCTATCATCAAAGTCACGGCGGGGGTAGAAAACAAAACGCTGTACCTCTGCCTTGTCCAGATGACGGAACTCATACCACGGTTCAGCCATTATTCCTCCTATTTGCAAAATCAGAAGATGTCATTGCCCTTGCTCCACCTATACTTTTGGTCATCGTTTGGGTCTCACCGCATACACCTTGGCGCTGCGGATGGCTTTGCCGAGCTGTTTCAGGTCTGAACTTGGAATACCTGACTCGTTGATCAAAGCCTGTGCTGTAGGGTCGTTGGACATATAATCGGCGGGGAAAGCTGCCTCATCCAGCACGCTCACCTGTTGGAACCCCGCCGCCTTGATAGCTTTGATATACCCGTCCTTCATTTCCGCGCCTGAGATGCAACCGATGTAGGCAGCCACCGAGTTCTTCACCGAATCAGGTAGCTGGCTTACCAGGACGATGTCCGAAACCATGAGCCTGCCGCCCGGCTTGAGCACACGGAAGGCTTCTTTGAAAACCCGTTCCTTATCCGGAGACAGGTTGATGACGCAGTTGGAGATGATGACGTCTGCCTGATTGTCGGCCACGGGCAGGTTCTCTATCTCTCCTAGTCGGAACTCGACATTCCGATAACCGCCCCTGCTGGCGTTCTCACGTGCCTTTTCTATCATCTCTGGCGTCATGTCTACGCCGATGACCTTGCCTTTCGGGCCTACTTTGTTGGCTGCCAGAAAACAGTCGAATCCGGCGCCTGAGCCCAGGTCTAGCACCACCTCGCCTTCTTTCAAAGAAGCTAAAGCTACGGGATTGCCACAGCCCAAACCCAGGTTGGCACCGTCGGGGACTGACCCTAGCTCTTCACTCGAATAGCCTATCTTCTTGCTGACCTCTGTGGCCAGGTCAGCGGCAGCGCAACAAGAGGCTTGAGGAGCACAGCAGGTGTTCTGGGGCGCGCAACAGGAACCACCGCCTTTGGCTACCTCGGCATAGCCCTGGCGTACGTTTTTGCGAATTTCATCTTCTTTCTTCATTTCATATCTCCTCATTGCGCAGCGAAAAACCTGCGCTTAAAGTATAACGCCACGTTAACCAAGCCAATGAGCACCGGTACTTCGACCAGCGGCCCGATTACTGCAGCAAATGCCTGACCGGAGTTGATACCAAATACAGCCACGGCAACAGCAATCGCTAGCTCAAAATTGTTGCTGGCGGCGGTGAAGGCGATGCTGGCGGTTTTTGCATAGTCAGCCCCGATTTTCCTGCCCATGTAGAAAGATATCAGAAACATAGCGGTAAAGTAAATAAGCAATGGCAGGGCAATCCGCAATACATCCAGTGGAATTTGCACGATAAGCTCGCCTTTGAGCGAGAACATCACCAGAATGGTGAATAAAAGCGCTGCCAGGGTAATGGGGTTTATTTTAGGAATAAATTTGCCCTCGTACCAATCACGCCCTTTGGTTTTCAAAAATACGAAACGCGTCAACATGCCACCAAAGAAGGGAATACCAAGGTAGATGAGCACGCTCTTGGCTATTTCAGCCATCGTCACCTCGACCAGAGAACCCGTCAGACCAAACCACACAGGTAAGATGGTGATGAACACGTAGGCATAAACCGTGTAAAAGACTATCTGAAAGACTGAGTTAAAGGCTACCAGGCCAGCGGCATATTCCCTGTCCCCCCTGGCCAGCTCGTTCCAAACAATTACCATGGCAATACAGCGAGCCAGACCGATCATAATCAAGCCTACCATATAGTCGGGATAAGGCCAGATATAACCCAGAAAAAGAATGGCAAGTAGAAACATGAGCACCGGACCAATAACCCAGTTCTGCACCAACGACAACGCTAGAACACGCCAGTTTCGGAAAACGTGACCCATCTCCTCGTATCTCACTTTGGCCAGAGGTGGATACATCATCAGGATGAGGCCGATAGCGATGGGTATCGAGGTGGTGTCTACCTGGAAGAAACCGATGAAATCAGCTACCGTCGGGACGAAATACCCCAGCCCTACGCCAAAAGCCATAGCCAGGAATATCCACAGCGTGAGGAACCGGTCTAAAAAGGATAATCCGCCGACTGTGGTTTTCTGTTCAGTATTGCCCACTACTCTTTCTCCCTATTCCAGAAGCTTGGCTAAAACCTTGCGGTTCTCGGCGAAGTCGGGCTGGTCCAAAACGGGGCAATCTTCAAGGTGGAGCTTGCCTTTTCCCAGGTCTATGGCAAAGGCCAGGCAGTTTCTCTTGCCGCACTTCTGGCAATCACTCTGTGGCAGAAATTTGTGCAGCATTAGCCCGGTGCTCATCTTGTCTTTGCCTGGCTCAACACTCTGTTTCGGCTGCTGCAGCACAGCCACCATCTGATGCAGGATTGCTGGTTCGGGATATGCGCCGATATCATATAACTGGTAGCCCATAAACGGAGTAGCTTCTTCTTGGTAACAGGCTTTTACGGCTTCTGCTATTACTGTCGGGTTTAACCCAGGGGCTTTCGTGTCCCTTTCTCCCGGCTTGCATAGCAGGTTGACGATGGTGACGATTTGTTTATTAAACCTGTCTATCAGCTCCATAGGCACGTTGGAAAGTGTGGGAGTGAGAGCTGTGGAGTCGATGACTCGCTTGTATTTGTCCACCCCTTTTTGCTTGAGCAGCAGCAGAGTTTCTCCGGGCATATGTCCACTTGATTCCCTGCCACAAAGCACGATGTAGCGGACATTGGGATTAGCAACGACATTACATATCATCTTCTCGATGCCGATGTTCTCAGTTTGCAGCAGCCCGGAGAGAGCAGCACCGGAGTCTATGCCCGACATCGCCAGTTCGTTAAGTTCTGATGGTATGGCGAAGTCGAAGGTATCCAGGATGACACAGACGGCCACAGGCGAATAGTCGTTACCCCGTACATAGCGACCCTGTTCCGGCGGATAGCCATCTGGGGGCTTGACCTTAAGCATAGCCTAGATGCCCATCCCCTGGAGCAGTTTTGCTACCCTGTCCCTTATCTTGTCTCGGATGTCTCGTATCTTCTCTTTTGGCTGGCCTTTGGGGTCTTCCAGTCCCCAATCCTCGGTTTCAGTGAGAGTAGCTGGACAAGCCTGCTCCACACCGCAGCCCATGGTGATTATCTTATCGGCTGTATCCAGCATCTCCACCGTCAGCTTCTTGGGGTAGTGGCTGGTCAGTTCTATGCCCAGTTCTTTCATCAGTTCGATTACCGTGGGGTCAACCCTGCTGGCAGGATTGGTGCCGGCCGATATAGCTTGTGCCTTGCCTTTAGCGAGATTGTTGAAGAAGGCCTCGGCCATCTGGCTGCGGCCTGAGTTGCCTACACAGACAAACAGCACCTTCTTCATTCTGATTCTCCAACCTGCCGATACGTGTTCATTATTCAGCGCAGCAGAGTACGGTAAAATTGACTTGACCGCTAGCCTGATTTCCCTTGCTGTCGGTAGCTGTTACTGAGACAGTATAATCGCCGGCAACGCCGGGGGCGACCCAGACAACGCTGTTAGCCGTGCCCTCTTTTATTCCCTTGCCCTGCAGCTTGCCGCCTGTGGTTGACCACTGGTAGTTTACATCTGTTGCGGCATTCTCAACAATGCAGGTGATTGTCGTCGCCATCCATATACGGGTACGCCTTTGCTCCATTACCGGTTGGGCAGAGGGAACCGACAACTTCAAAATCGCTGCGGTACTAATAGAATCATCGGCATCGCTGAGGACTTCGATGATCATACGTTTGCTGGCTTCTCCCCCTTTTCCATCAGCTACCACAATCTTGATAGTATATGTGCCTGCTGCGTCTGGAGCCACCCAGGTAACGGCTGCCCCTTCACCCCTGAGCGTTCCACCATCGGCTGTCCATTGGTACTCCAGTATGTCACCGTCTGCATCCGTGGCTGTGCAAGCAATATGATTTTCGGTGGCAGGCATAACCTCAGCAGGGATGATGAGGCTGGTGATGACCGGGGGGCGATTGCCTGGTGAAGTGGGAGCGGATACGGGCCTGGCGCAAGCAGCAATGAATATCGCCAGTAAAACCGCCATGGCTGTGGCCAGTCTGGCTTTGTGGCTTGATAATTGCATGATACTGACCTCCTTACTCTAGCCTGCTCTCTACTACTTTAGCCATTGTACTATGTAGTAGAGCCCTACGGCGATGAAGACCACCGCCATCACCATACGGATTACCTTATCGGCGCGGGTAAGCGCGTTAACCCAGGAGGTGACGCCGGTTACTCCAAATGATAAAAGTATGCCGAAAATCAGAACTGGTAGTCCAGTGCCAATGGCGAAAAATGCGGGTAGATTCTTCGCTTCATCAAGGGCAAGCTCTGAAGGTGCGCCACTACATTTTTGTCTTTAGACAGCTTCGCTAGATGAGGTGGCATTCACCCTCACCTTAGTCCTCTGCCGTCAAGGGGGAGGAGGTTTAGTCTTCTCTCCCCTGGTGCTTCTCTTGAAGGTTAGAGTGAGGGAGAGTCCCATGCTATGTTTCCTCTCCCAGCAGGTGGCTTCGCATCTTGTCGTATCCAGGTGGATGTTGGGAGTTGTAGCGCAGCGTGGAGGGGACCGGATACCTGAAGGCGCCGGTCTTGTGCGCCAGCTCCAAGCCCTGAATTGTCTTCTCTATTTTGCTCGCCGGTATAGAAAGAGCACACTCATGGTCCTGGGTGTGGGGGACAACTCGCTCGCCCGTGCCTATGATGGCAAATTGCGCCTCGTCTGTCTGCATTGCTCGGGTGATATAGGTAGTACACCCGGCACCCTGTGATAGCTTGGCATCAAGGCTGCTCTTGCCTGTGCCGAAGAGGTAACCGGAGAGCAACAGCCATATTTGGGCCGGGTTGCCATAGACCAGGACAAGATGCGGCTCAAAGGTAGCCCGGTCAAGCGGAGCCATAAGCGCATACTTATATTTCCCATACTCAAACTTGGGCGTGTTGGCAATGGCAGCAGCTGCCTGCTCCTTGGTCATCCCCCACAACCCCAAAGATGCCTGGTAGCTGCCGTCAACAACATCTGGCAGCAGAGGCAAAAACCCCATGCTTATGCCTGCGCCGTAACAGCTCTGGTACTTGTCAACCGCCATTGTCCAGCCGTAGCGCCGCGCCATGGTAATGGCATGGCACAACGAGATATTCAGATTTAAGTCTCGCTCGGGAATTCTCACTTTCTCAGGGAGTTCCCCTTCTGAGGCACACATCCGAATCGCCAGCGGAAAAGTCTGCGGACGTATATATTGGTTCAGCCCAGCATTAATTTGTTTTACGTCAACCATATTTATACCTCCTATTACAACATTGCCCTGCCGACTCGTCGCTAGTCGGACAGTCGCCAAGCAGCAGTCGGCAGCCTATAGCCAATAGTTTCAAGCTGCGGGCTTCAAGTTCTCCAATGATGGGTTTCACCAACCCTATGGCTCTTGAAACTTGAATCTTGCAACTTATAACTCATCTTATGCCTTCGGTGCGCCCAAGCCTTTACGTTCCAGCCAGGCGTCTTCAGCGTGCAGGTAGCCCAGAATTGCCTGGCTAACCACATAGCGGATAGGCTCAGGTGGCCAGGGGAAGGTGCTTCGCCCTACGGGGAAGCACTCCGTCCACTGGGTCTTGTTTTCCAGGAGCAAATCGGCAAGCACCTCGCCGTTCAAGTGTGCCAGCGAGACACCGTGTCCCATGCAGCCCAGGCTGTACACGGCGCGCTTATCTCCCAGATAGCCCAGAGCTGGCACCATGTCTATGGGCACGGAAACCGGCCCGCCCCACTTATCGGCAATCTTGATGCCCTTCAGAGAGGGGAATAGCTCGATGATGTCCCTTTCTAATTCGGCGAAGATGCGCTCGTCGTAGTCCTTGTCCATGTCATCGCCGTAGCTGAGGCTCACGTCTCTGCCGCCCATTAGCAGCCGGTTGTCGGGCGTCAGCCGATAGTAGTGCACCATGTTGCGATAATCCTCCACGCCTTCGCGCCCCTTCCAGCCGATGGGCTTCAGCCGCTCAGGGCTGAGCGGTTCGGTGAGGACGATGTAGGTCCACACCGGCACCTGCTTGCGGCGCAGTTGTGGGACTTGCAGCGAGTAGGCATTGGTGGCCAGCACCAGCTTGTCGGCGGTAACAGTGCCTTTAGGGGTCTTTACCTTGAAGGTTTTAGCATCACGCCTGACTTCGCTTACCGGAGTGCGTTCATAGACCTTGGCGCCGAACTTGGTAGCCACCCGTTTCATCTCGCGTGCCAGCTTGGCGGGGTTGACCAGCGCGCAGCGAGGTTCCCACCAGGCACCCAGGTACTGCTCCGAGTTCACTCGTGCCCGAGTGGCATTGGCATCTATCCAGTCCACGTCCCTGAGGCCCAGCGATTTGACCAGTTCCACCTCGTGCTGGATGCGCTTGACGTAGGCTGGCGTGGTGGCGGCGCGCAGGAAGCCGGTGCGCTCGTAGTCGCAGTCCAGTTTGTGCTCAGCCACCAGTTCGCCCACCAGGTCAACGGCGCGCTCCATGTACTGGTGTGATTGGCGGGTCTTGTCTGCGCCGAACAAGGCTTTAGTGATGGACATCATCAACCCGAAGGTGGTCATGGCGAAGCCGGCGTTGCGACCCGAAGCACCGAAGCCCACCACCTCGCTTTCCAGCACGGCCACGTTCAGTGAAGGTTCCCGCTTCTTCAGGTAGTAAGCGGTAGCTATACCGCAGAAGCCACCGCCCACGATGACCACGTCGTATTTCAGGTCGCCGGTCAGCGGCGGGCTTTCCTTGTAGTCGCCCGAGTGTCCCAGCCAGAAGCTCTTGGTCTTATAGTCCTCAGCCATTTTTCCCTCCCTTCGCAAACAGCGCTTGGTGAACAAGGGTCATGGTACGTGACAAGCAAGGTGCTGTCAAGGGTAAGAGGCAACAGGCGGGAGGCGGGATTCGTCGCTCGTCGCTCGTGATGGGATAAACGTAGCGCGGGGCTTTAGCCTCGCCAACAGCGACCATGAAAGGTCGCGCAACCTGTAACTTGCAACCGTGGACTAGGGGAGCTACTTTTTCAGGCCTAATAGTCTGGCGGCGTTGCCGCCGAGCCATTTTTCTTTGACCGCATCTTTCAGGGGAAGGGCCGTCAGCTCATCGATGCAGCGCTTGGGCGGCAGCATATCATCGGTGGCAAACAGCACCCTGTCCTGAAGCAGCGAGTTGCCGTACACCATCAGCGGCTCCCAGCCAGTGCCTGGGGTGCCGATGTACTTGGGGGAGACGGCGCCAATCTCGATATACACGTTGGGATGCTTCCAGGCAACAGCCACCATTTCGGTTACCCAGGGCCAGCCTCCGTGGTTGCCTACAATGGTAAGGTCAGGGAAGTCACAGGCTACTTCGTCGATATATATTGGCCTTGAATATTCGATGCTGCGGTCAACGGTAAAATTGATAGAGGAATGGATAGTAACCGGTATCTTCAACTCCTGGCACTTGGCATAGACAGGATAGAACCTCTTGTCGTTGGGGCGCATCCTCTGTGCCCAACCCTGGATATTGACGCCGCTGAACCCTCTCTCCTTGACCTCTTTTTCCATCACTTTGGCCATGTCATCGTCTTCTAGCGGGTTGACGCAGAGGTAGTAGACCGGGAACTTGTCAGGATGTTTTTGGGCGATACGATACACCGCATCGTTCTGTTTGCGGTAGTCCCCTATTGCCCATTCTGCCTGCAAAACCGCCTTGTCCACGCCGGCATCGTTCATGATGTTGACCAGGTCCTGCGTCTTGACATTCACCATGCCGGCCACTTCATCGTACGTTCCGAAGTAGCCCATCATATAGCTGGTGGGAAAAATCCTTTTGGCTTCCTCCACATCCATCCACTCACAGATGGGAGGAGTAACACGGAAATCTATAATCATCTTGGTGCCTCCTAGTCCTTTTTCTTGGTTTTCTCCAGCACAGCCTTAGCCCGCTGGGCGGCTTCGAAGGTCATGATAGCAATCATGACGTCCCTGGTCTCATGCTCCAGCACCTGTTCGTAGTCCTGGTAGACACCCTGATTCAGTGCTGTCTTGGTGAGATGCGTAGCCAGTACCGAGTTTTTAGCTATCTTCTTGGCCATCTCCATAGCGGCAAAGTCCAGCTCTTCCAATGGCACTACCTTGTTTACTAGCCCCCACTGCTCTGCCTGCCTGGCATCTATCCTGTCACCGGTTAAAGCCAGCTCTTTGGCTCTGCCCATGCCCACCAGCAATGGCAATATCTTGGTGCCGGCGTTGGTGATGGTAGCCCCCACGCTGGTCTCGGGAAAGCCGAACTTGGTGCCTTCGGCGGCAATCCTGATATCGCAGTCCATGGCCCATTCGCAGCCAGCGCCCAGAGCGTATCCGTGAATGGCGCCGATGATGGGCTTACCCATGCGTAGCATGGTTCGTGTGGTGTCCTGCAAGGTGTTGATGGCACGCAGACCTTCTTCAGGGGTGGCGGTGGTCTTGTCCTCTGAGAGGTCGTCTCCAGAGCAGAAGGCTCTACCCTCTCCCTTGACGATGAGCACCTTGACCCCTGGGTCTGCCTCTGCAGCCCTGAGCGCGGCTAGAAAGTCAGCAGTTAACTGTCTATTTACTGCATTGAGCACCTTAGGGCGGTTAAAGCGGATGATGGCTACATCCTCTTTTTTCTCGTAGATAACGGTTTCCAGTTTCATTGCGTTCCTCCAGCATCATTATTTACATTTCCAGACGGGTGGCCTTTTCTCGAAGAAAGCGGTGATACCCTCTCTAGTATCCTCGCTCTTGAGGATGGGCCCAACCAGCGATTTGAACAGGCATAATCCGTCCTCGAGTGACATGGTTCTAGCCCTTTTGTTCAATTCCTTGCAAGCCCACAGGGCTAATGGGCCATTGCCGCAGATTTTCTTAGCCAGCATCTCAGCGCTGGACATCAATTCTGCTGGCGGAACCACGCGACTCACCAGTCCCACCCGGTAGGCCTCCTGGGCGTTAATGCGGTCGCCAGTCATCAATATCTCCATGGCTATTGATACCGGGATGAGCCGGGACAGCATCAGAGATGCGTAACAATCGATGGTGTTCAGTTTCTGGTCGGGCGTGCCGAAAGAGGCTTTGTCCGAGGCGAGCCTGATATCACAGGCAAGTGCCAGCGTAAAGCCAGCGCCTAGACAATACCCATTGACGGCTGCTATCAGTGGCTTCTTAACCGAGGTTAGCTGCCAGACGTAGTCAGCTTCCCACTCATCGGATGCTTCGGTATGCTCGGCATCCGTCAGGTCAGCACCAGCGCAGAATGAGCGTTCACCGGCGCCAGTGATTACGCCCACAAATACTTCGGGGTCTTTGTCCATATCGTGGAGGGTGCTGATGAGCACTCTGCTCAACTCCCGGCTCATGGTGTTCAAAGGAGGGCGGTTCAGCGTGATATATCCCACCTTGTCTTTCTTTTCGTATATCAGGACGCTCATGGTTCAGTTCTCTCCTTCTCAGGGCATTACGCCATGGCGCAGGGCTGGCGATGGCGGCTGTGTACGCCGTCCCAGCGCCAGTTCCAGCGCATGTATCAGCCTGGGCCTTGTCTCTCTCGGGTCGATGACATCATCGATATTGAACACGGCTGCTGCTGGATAAGGACCAGCCAGCTTCTCATAATACTCCTTGAGCTGCTGGCGCAGGGAGTCAGGGTCTTTGGCTGCTGCCAGTTCAGCGGCATGGGCTGCCTCGATTCCGCTATCTATGGGCAAGGAGGCGAAGTCAGCCGTAGGCCAGGCCAGGGTGAGAGTTTGACCTCCCATGTAACCGCACATTGCTGAGCCGCCGAAACCGAAGGCCTTGCGGATGATGACTGTGAATTTGGGGACATCAGCCCAGGCCAGTGAGTGGGCTACCGCCAGGCCAAAGCGCAGTGCGCCTTCCCGTTCTGATTCTGGCCCGGTCATCACTCCGGGGACATCCACCAGGAACAGCAGCGGGATGTGGTAAGCGTTGCACAGGTCGATGAAGTGCCGTTGCTTCTGGCCCGCCTTGGCGGTGATGGCGCCAGACAGTACCATAGGCTGGTTAGCAACGATGCCAACAGTGTGGCCGTTCAAGCGTGCTAGCCCCGTTATCATCATAGTAGCAAACAGCGGCTTTATCTCGAAGAAGCTGCCCCTATCCACGATGCAGTTGATGATGTTCTTCATGTCATAGGGCTGCTTGGGATTTTCGGGCAGGATGTGAAGCAGTTCCTGGTCTCTCCTCTCCGGGTCATCATCTGGCTTGATCGATGGTGGATAATCATAGGCGCTGCTGGGCAGGTAGGAGAGATAGCGCTTGACCATTTGCAGGGCATCCCTGTCGTCCTCAGCGGGGTTGTCGGCCACACCTGAAATCACACAGTGGACCTCCACACCGCCTAACTCCTCTTTGCTCACGTCCTGGCCGATTGATTGCCGTACCACGGGCGGACCACCGGCTGCCATCATGCTGCCCTTGACCATGATGACAAATTCTAGCAGGGATGGCTCCAGCGACGACTCTCCGGCGCAGGGCCCCATGACCACAGCTACCGAAGGTGATATGCCCGACAGGCGGGCTATCTTCACAAAATGGACAACCGCGGGTATGCCCTCGGCAACACGGCCGGCGTCCTGTGCCCTAGCTCCAGCGCCATCCATGAGAAAAATCAAAGGAACCCGTTCCTGGGTGGCAATCTCTACCATGCGAAGTCTCTTCAGTGAATTTGCGCCTAACCCAGTGCTTCCACCCAGAACAGTGAAGTCATCGGCGATCACCCCTGCCCTGCGACCGTCGATGCTGCCGAAGCCGGTGATGACAGCATCTGCTGCCGACAGCTTCTCCCCTGGCTTCCAACCGATATGGCTGGTCAGCAGTCCGTATTCCTGGAAGCTGCCGGGGTCGAATAAAAGCTCAATGCGTTCACGAACTGTTAGCTTGCTCTGCTGGTGCTGGCGAGCGATTTTCTCAGGGCCGCCCATGGCCAGTGCCTCTTCCCTTCGCTTGCGCAGTTCTGCCAGCATTGATTCCATATCCATGTTTGAGTCCTTGCTTCTAATGGTGAATGTGCTCCTTACAGTATGACCTTCTCATCCTTAAATTTGGCGATGTCCTCCCAGGTGTACCCCGCTTCCAGGAGCACCTCTTCAGTATGCTGGCCGAATTCGGGTGCGGGGTACGGAGTTCTCGATGGTGTGTCGCTGAGCTGAATGGGACAGCGCATTCCTTTCAGTTTTCCATGCGTGGGATGGTCATATTCCAGAATGTAACCATTCTCAAGGGCACAGGCATCGCGGATGACCTCAACAGGTGTCAATGCCGGAGCCCATATAAGGTCATTGGCATCGAACAGCTTGCCCCATTCGTCTCTATCCTTCTTGGCAAATTCCTGGTCGAATAAGGCTATCAACTCCACGTTGTTCTTGACCCGGTTACCATGGGAATTGAATTTCGGGTCTGTCTCCAGGTCAGGTCTGGACAATGCTCGGCACATACCCGACCAATAGCGGTCTGTCTGAAGCATCTGGAGCTGGAACCACTTGGCATCTTTTGCCTGATAGGTATTATAGAGTGGATTTCCCATAGTTTTCCTGGAGAACCTGCCGATCCAGAAATCATAAACGAGCGCACCCATAATGTCCACGCCGGCCACCCACATGCCGTTGCCCATCAGGGAGTTGTCCACACGCTGTCCTTTCCCAGTCTTCTCTCTGGCGTAGAGGGCTAAGGCTATGCCGCCCAGCATGAAGATGCCGGTGGTATTATCTCCCATAGCGCCTCTCAGCGGCACTGCTGGCGTGCCTTCTTCCCCCATGGTGGACATGATGCCAGACCTGGCCCAGAAAGCAGTCTCGTCAAAGGCAGGCCATTCAGCCCCCGGCCCTTTCGCTCCATAGCCGGTTATGTTGGCATAAATGAGCCCAGGATTTAGCTTGCTTAACGTTTTGTAGCCCAGAGCAGCTCTCTCCAGGGTGCTGGGGCGCAGGTTGGCCAGAAAGACATCAGCGTCCTTTATCAGATTATGCATGATTTCCTGGCTTTTCTTTTGGGCGAGGTCCAGAGCGATACATCGCTTGCTCCTGTTGGCCATCTCCCACATCCAGTTATAGTCGGATACGGGCAGCAGACCTGATGCCATTATGCCGCGGAGCGGGTCACCTTCTATAGGCTCGACCCTAATAACGTTTGCGCCCCATTCCCCAAGCCACATGCCACACGTTGGACCAGCAAACCAGGTGGAGACCTCGATTACCTTGATGCCCTCAAGAGGGTTTTTGATTTTGGCCATTTCATATCCTCCTTTGTTATGAGTGTCAATGACTCTGTCATCTAAATAGGTTCACTAAGAACATGGCAATATCAGGGACAAAAGTGACCACTAGCAGTGCCAGCACCATCGCTCCCAGGAATACCCAGCTTTCCTTCATTATTTTACCCATCTTCTCCTTGCAGATGGGCGCTGCGAACCAGAGCTGCGGCCCCATAGGTGGGGTAATCTCGCCTATAGCAGTGCAGATGACGGCCAGACAACCGTAGAACACGGGGTCTATGCCCAGCTCCTTTACTGTAGGCAAGAAGATAGGTAGCACTATTATTATCATTGGTATGCTGCTGAAAAGGAAACCCATGGCCAGCAGCAGCACCTCCACCGCCAGCAGGAACGCCAGCGGGCCCAGGTGAAAGCTGAGAACCCAGTCGCCTATCATCTGGGGCAATTCCATGAACGATATCATCTTGGAAAAAAGGTCGGCAGCGACAATAAGTATGTATATCATGCCCCCCAGCTTTGCTGTCTCCAGGAGTGCCTCTTTTATCC
>Ga0194126_10003443_pt1 | contig 24998 bp, 18 predicted proteins | sample TA2KigC150mmetaG_FD_148641 | JGI IMG/M metagenome (GOLD analysis project Ga0194126, IMG submission 148641) | Freshwater microbial communities from Lake Tanganyika, Tanzania - TA2015035 Kigoma Deep Cast 150m | ecosystem: Environmental > Aquatic > Freshwater > Lake | place: Tanzania: Lake... | reverse complement strand
TATCGATGTGCCCGTCGAAAACAAGCTTCTTGCTTCCATTGCCCAGGCGCCCGATCACATTACCCAGGCCATCCATAAAGACTTCATCAACACCAGCCTTGAGCAGTTGCCTTTTCAATTCTTCCTGTACAGCTCCTTCTCCCCCGCTGATGGACTTGATTTTAACAAGCCTGGAGAGGTTATCTGCCGTATAGTCACGGTATTGCTCTGACAGCTGCTGAATTTTATTTGCGGTTTCTTTCATAATGTTTTTTTTAAGTCACAAAGTCACAGAGTCACAAAGTTACAGAGTTACAGGGTTGAGGGGTTTAGGTTTCTGATGTATTGACTAGGAAAGTTTCAACCTTTTCTACCATATAGCTGGGGCCGGCGTAGAAAGGTGAACGTTGGTGTACGCTATCCGGGTGGATATCAAGAATGCGTCTTTTTCCATCGGTGGCTTTACCTCCGGCTTGTTCGGCAATGAAAGCGATGGGTTTACATTCGTACAGCAGCCGGAGTTTCCCTTTCGGGTTCTTTTTTGTCCCAGGGTAGAGGAAAATCCCTCCCAGCAAGAGGTTCCGATGGATGTCGGCCACCATGGAGCCAATGTATCGTGTGATATAAGGTCTTTTGGTCGCCGGGTCATCAACATGGCAGTAGTTGATATATTCCTTCACCCCTTCCGGGAAATGTATGTAGTTTGATTCATTTACCGAATAAATATTGCCTGCAGCCGGATAGCGGATATCGGGATGAGACAGTATGAATAGGCCAACAGAGGGGTCAAGGGTAAATCCGTTCACGCCATGGCCGGTGGAATATACGAGCATGGTGGATGAGCCGTAGATCACATAGCCGGCTGCAACTATTTTGGTTCCCGGCTGCAAGAGGTCGCTCACATTTGCAAGACCGTTATCTGTGATTCTCCGGTAAATGGAAAAGACCGTCCCGATAGAGACATTCGCCTCAATGTTTGAGGAACCATCCAACGGATCAATCGCTACTACATATTTGGCTTTGTTCGAAACCGGATTATCCAGGATGATGATCTCATCATTCTCTTCTGAGGCAATGGCCGCACATTGGCCACCGGCACGCAGGGCATTGATAAACTGGTTGTTGGCATACACATCCAGTTTCTTCTGGGCTTCACCCTGGACATTATCGGTGCCTTCATACCCCAGAATATCAGCCAGTCCCGCCTTGTTTATCTCCCGGTTCACAAATTTAGCGGCAATACCGATGTCATTCAATAAACGGGATAACTCCCCCGTCGCGCCCTTGACTTCCACCTGCCGGTCGATGATGAATTCAGTGAGAGTGATCAGATGCTTCATGATGAGTTGGTTAAATGGGGTGCAAAGGTAGGATTAATTGCTCGTTGTTCGTTGTTCGTAACAGTTGTAACGGTCGTCACGAGCTGCTTGATGTTTGCTGATCACTGCTGACTGTCAAAGTACCTTTGATAATCCTCCTTCGTATTGATGTTGATATGGATGGAAGGGTCATCCACTTCGATTTTTTGGTTTTCGAAATCTGTAAGCGCTTGTTGCAGGCTCATTCCCGGTTTATAGCCTCTCTGCATCAGTTCTTTGATCACTTCGTATGATAGCAAAACCGGGTGACCGCTTCTATTTTCATTGATTGGGGATATCCATCCCCGGAAGGACGCTGGCGGAAGCAGTTGGCGGATCAGGTTGGGTGTTACGAAAGGGTTGTCGGTATTGCTGATGAAGCAGGGTTGATCTTTCAGGACACAGGAAAATCCGAGCAGCAGGGAATAATACCTTCCCAGATCAGGGCGGTCGTTGCGGATCAGGTAATGGCCCATCAGGGAGCACTTCTGGATCAGGTTGGCAACAGCCTGGTGAACCTGTGGGTGGACTACGAGGATCAGCCTGCTGCACCCTGCTGATCGATAGACCTGGCAGATGTGTTCAATGAAAGTATGCTCGTTGTCCCACCGCAATAATGACTTTGGGAAACCCATTCGCTGGGAATGTCCGGCAGCAAGGATGATCGAAGAAAACAACGGAAGATAGATTGATTCGATCACTCAACCTTTTAGAAAACCGTCACAATGCAGGTTTCGTCACTCTTGGATACATTCACATTGAGCTTGACTTTCTCCGCAGTAACCGAACCATTATCGCCCATCATCACCTTCATGGTCTTTAAACCCTTCTTTTTCAGGATGCCTTCATTCTTTTCCATATCCTGGATATTGACGCCACTGAAGACCATGGTCCAGGTATCCCCTTCAGGGGCTGTTGATGTCCGGGTCTGACCGATCGTGCCATAGTCAAATTCAGGAACATCACCGGAAATCTCGGCAAACCATTTTCCTCCCTTCTGGTCCTTGATCTTCACCGTTTTTCCTTCCGTTTCGATAGTGACTTCACCATTGGAGATGTCAATATCGGTTTTTTCACCTGAAGCAGCTTCCAGGGCTGATTCCATGGCTTCTTCGCCGGCTTTTTCAGTGGCACTTTTGCAGGAAACCAATGACCCGGTGAGGATCATGGCAAAAGCCGCCACCAATAACAGCGATAACATGTTCTTTTTCATGGCAATAAGGATTTTATTGAACGAAAGTAATACATTTTGGTGAAATGCAAACCAGGAGACCACTAAGATTACCAAATGCTATGATTCCCAACGATCTTCTTACCTTTGCAAGATGGCACGCATTGTTGTAGGACTTTCCGGAGGCGTTGATTCCAGTGTGGCTGCATGGCTCCTGCATGAACAGGGACATGAGGTCATAGCTGTTTACATGGTGAACTGGCATGACACGGTTGGCGTATTGGAGGGCTCGTGCAAGAAGGAAGAGGATGTTCAGATTGCAGAAATGGTCGCCAAAAAGATTGGGATCCCTTTTCATATTGTTGACCTCAGTCAGGAGTACCGGTCAAGGGTGGTTGATTATCTTTTCAGGGAATATCAGGCCGGACGGACGCCAAACCCGGATGTACTGTGTAACCGGGAGATTAAGTTCGATGCTTTTGTCCAGGCTATCGGGCGATTTCAAGCCGACTATGTTGCAACCGGCCATTATTGCCGGAAAGAAAGGATCGAAAAAGATGGAAAGCCATGGTTTAGGCTACTGGCGGGCAAGGATCAGCAGAAAGACCAGAGCTATTTCCTTTGTCAATTATCGCAGGAGCAGCTTGCCAAAGTGGTGTTTCCCGTTGGCGACCTGACCAAGCAACAGGTCAGGGAGTTGGCCGGTGAAGCAGGGCTTCCTTCCGCTGACAAGAAAGATTCCCAGGGTATCTGTTTTGTCGGAAAGGTTGATCTGCCAACATTCCTTCAACAGAAGTTGGAGGCGAAGAAAGGCAAGATCGTCGAGATACCGCGTGGGTACTACAAATATCATCCAAAACCATCGGTTCAGGCTGATCATCGTTATACACCGGATGAGCTGACGAATATCACTTCGCCCTTTGTGTATGAACCTGAGGATGGGATTATAACCGGTGAACACCAGGGAGCGCACTTCTATACCATTGGTCAGCGAAAAGGATTGAAGGTTGGCGGCAGAGCTGAGCCACTGTTCGTCATTGGGACCGATATTCATCAAAATATTGTTTATGTCGCGGAAGGTCATGCCCATCCGGGTCTGAACCGGCAGGGGTTGTTCATCCGGAAAGAAGATATTCACTGGGTCAGGCCTGATCTTCAGCTGAAACCCGGTGAATTGGCTCATTTAAGCCTGCGTATCCGTTATCGCCAGGAGTTGCAGATGGGTACACTGCTGATGAAGGAAGAAGGCGCATACATTATCTTTCAAAAACCCCAAAGAGGGATTACGCCGGGGCAGTTTGCCGTTTGGTATGATGGCGACGAACTGCTTGGTTCCGGTGTGATCTTTCAATAAATCCCAATCCGTATCATGGATAGAGAAGTACCATCCACCCATTACAAGGCCTTACAGATCAACCTGGATCCAACCAGTTATGGAACTATCGCTGAGATCGGAGGCGGTCAGGAGGTGGCCCGACACTTTTTCCAGGCGGGGGCTGCATCCGGCACGGTTGGAAAGACCATTTCCGCTTACGATATGGCTTTCAGCGATACCGTCTACGGGAAGAACCCGGAAGGAAGGTATGTCAGTTTATCCCGGCTCGAACAGATGCTGACGAGGGAGTTCCGGGAGACGGTCGATATCCTGCAACCCATCCGGAAAGCCGGCACCCGGTTTTTCGCCTTTGCCAACACGGTGAGTACCATCAATTTCAAAAAAGACAATGAAGGACATGGTTGGATGGGTATACATTTTCAACTATTCCCGCAACAGGAGAACAACGAAGTCGTGTTACACGTCAGGCTGCTGGAGAATGATGCGCTGTTACAGCAAGCGACGTTGGGAATTCTGGGGGTTAACCTGATCTACGCCTGTTATTACCATCATACCACGCCCAATACTTTCCTCCTCTCGCTCATGGACAACCTCAGCCGCGACCGTCTGGAGATCACCATGATCCGGATGAAGGGGCCGCAGCTGGATTATGTTGACAACCGCCTCCTGAGCGTGCAATTGGTGAAAAATGGGATGGCACAGGCGTCGATGTTCGACCGGCATGGACGCGTTCAGCAGCCGGCTGACATGCTCTACAAGAAAGATGTACTTGCTTTCCGCGGGAGCTTCAGACCCATCACCTACGTGGGGTTTGACATGCTTAAGACCAGCTTCGCCCTGTTTAAAAAAGAGGCGGAATTCGATAAGCTCCGTACCGTTGCATTATGTGAGATGACCCTGAGCAATCTGCTCGCTGAAGGGCAGTTTGATGAAAGAGATTTTCTCGACCGGGTTGATCTGCTCAATGGGATGGGACAAAATGTGATGATCTCCAACTTCCGGGAATACTATAAACTCGTAAGATATTTATCTCAGTTCCGCACCAGGAATCTTAGGGTAGTTATGGGTCTGCCCACTTTCATCAACATCATGGACAAGTCTTTCTACGCTGATTTAAGGGGTGGCATCCTGGAAGCCTTCGGCAAATTGTTCCCGGAAAACATGAAGATCTACCTCTACCCTGCTTTATCAAAAGATGGTCTTGAAATTCTGACCCTTGAAAATGTTGCAGTTCCGGAGGAGATCCATTATCTGATCAAACACTTGATCGTCAATCAAAAGATCGTTGACATTCCCGGGATCAAGAAAAAATGGTTGACTATCTTCTCTCATGAGGTTTTGAAAAAGATTCAGCAGAAAGATCCGGACTGGGAAAAGATGGTTCCTGTTTATGTTGCGCAGCAGATCAGGACAAAGCGGTTATTTGGTTTTCATGGTGATGAATAAGCAGGTGAACATACCCCTGGCTGAGTTGTTACGGCCCCGGCGTCTGGAAGATTACCTCGGACAGGAGCACCTGGTTGGAAAGGATGCGATCCTGAGCCAGGTGATCAACAGTGGGAATATCCCCTCGATGATCTTCTGGGGCCCCCCTGGAGTAGGGAAAACCACCCTGGCACATTTGATCGCAGGTCAGTTAGGCCGCTCTTTTTTTAGCCTGAGCGCCATCAATTCCGGTGTGAAGGACATCCGGGATATTTTTGAAAAAGCCAGGGGACTACAGGATCAACCCATCCTGTTTATCGATGAAATCCACCGCTTCAGTAAATCCCAGCAGGATAGCCTTTTGGGCGCCGTGGAGCAGGGACTCGTGATCCTCATTGGTGCAACGACTGAGAATCCTTCTTTCGAGGTGATCTCCCCCCTCCTCTCCCGTTGTCAGGTTTACATCTTAAAAGATCTGGAAGTACATCACCTGCTGACCCTGCTGGAAAAAGCCCGCAGATATTGCGAAGCACAAATTGGTAAGCCCATCATTATCGAAGAAACGGATGCATTATTGCGGATCTCCGGTGGTGATGCCCGCAAATTGCTCAACGCCTTAGAGCTTGTGATTCAGACAGGCCAAAAGGGAGATGACATCCTGATCAGCAATGACAAGGTCTTGAGCGTGGTGCAAAAGAACCTGGCCTTATACGACAAGGGTGGCGAGATGCATTATGACCTGATCTCTGCATTTATCAAGTCGATGCGGGGTAGTGATCCCAATGCAGCGGTATATTACCTGGCAAGGATGATCGAGGGCGGAGAAGATCCCTTATTCATTGCCCGGCGGATGGTTGTTCTCGCCTCGGAAGATATCGGCAATGCCAACCCCAACGCCCTGTTGCTGGCCACAAATTGTTTCCAGGCAGTGCATTTGATCGGCTATCCCGAGTGCCGGCTGATCCTGTCTCAGACAGCCATTTACCTGGCGACCTCTCCCAAGAGCAATGCTTCCTATCTCGCCATCCAAAAAGCCGAAAAGCTGATCCGCCAGACCGGCGATCTGCCGGTACCCTTGCATTTGCGCAATGCTCCTACCAACCTGATGAAAGACATCGGGTATGGGAAGGACTACAAATACGCCCATGATTTTGAGGGTAACTTTGCTGATCAGGAATTCCTTCCGGAAAAAATCCTGGGGACCAAACTGTATGATCCCCAGGACAATCAAAGAGAAAATGATTTAAGAAAATACCTCCGGCAACGCTGGAAGGGAAAATACGGTTACTGACCTGCAGCAGGAAGCGGGACAGCCTCCTGTTTCTCCATTTCAATTGCTTGTTTGTGGTTTTCCTTATGGGGCTCGTGTGGTTCCCACCCAAGCAGTCCCAACATGAGGAAAAACCCGATGATATAGGCAGGAATGATAATCCAGCCATGCTTTAAGTAAGCAAACACGGATCGTGCTTCCGGGAATTTGTTGGAAAGGGCGACACCGGCAGAGGATCCAAACCAGATCATCGACCCGCCAAATCCAACCGCATACGCCAGAACACCCCAGTCGTAACCACCCTGCTCCAGGCAAAGTTTGGTGAGCGGGATATTATCAAACACAGAAGAAACAAAACCCAAGGCAAAGGCTGTCTGCCAGGATGCAGGAGGTAACTCTTCCACCGGCATCAGTGAAGCACAAGTAACCAAAGCCACAAGGAAGATGGTTCCCTGCCAGGCGTGTTTCATCTCTTCCCAGGGAGCCGGACGGATGATGGCACCGATGAGGATACCAATCCACACACCCAACGCCGGGAAATCAAGGAAATAGTTGGTCAGGATTGCGCCAACCAGGATCATGGCCACGATGAATATCCTGCCTTTATCAATCTTGATACCCGTTGGTGCATCCTTGACAATGGGCTGGTGCTTGTGCTGCCTGATCGCACCAAAGAAAGCAAAAACAAGGAATGCACCTATGGAAGCAACAAATGCATGGGTCACATCTATCGGACTCACCCCATCGATCCACATCAGTGTAGTGGTTGTATCGCCAACAACAGAGCCAGCACCACCGGCATTGGAAGAGGCGATGATGGCGGCCAGAAAAGCAATGTGTACCTTGCCTTTGAATACCACCATGGCGATGGTTCCGCCGATCATGGCAGCAGCAATGTTGTCGAGGAAAGCCGACATGACAAATATCGCTGCCAATAACATCAAACCTCCTTTCCAGTCGTTGGGAAGGATATCAGGAAGCACATCAGGCACTTTTGATTCTTCGAAATACTTGGCCAGGATGGCAAACCCAAACAACAAGCCAGTGAGATTCAATAAAATACGCCATTCCCCCTCATGATCCGCATCACCAATAAAGTGAAGGTAAAAATGGTAATCCGGGACATAAATCAATTTCATCAGAATGATCGAAAGCAAGCCGGTCAGCGCTACATACATGGTTTGTTTATGAAAGAAGGCCACCCCGATCAGAGTCAGACCGAATAAAATAAACTCCAGGCGTATCGGCCCAATCATTGGTATCTCAGAGGTACCGAAAATCATTAAAATAACCGGCAGGAGCAGCACCAGCGCCAGGAAAGATAATATCCATACTTTCTTCTCCCCTTTGTGTCCGTTGTTTGCGTTGTGTTCCATGTAATTGAATTGATTAATAATATGTGATTCTTGCGGATTAAAATGCAGCCGCAAAGGTAATAAAACAATTTACACCTCTAAAATTCAATCAATCAATTAATTACAGAGAAGTATACTGAAAATCAATCCACATGGATCGTTGCCTCAGTGTGTTCCACTGCTGCTGTTTTCTTATGCGGAGCATGGGGATGCCATCCAACTATTCCAAGCATGATGAAAAACCCGACGATATAAGCCACGGTCACATGCCAGCCGTGTTTTACATATGAAAACACAGATCTTGTCTCTGGGAACTTATTCGAGAGGGCAACTCCAGCAGAAGATCCAAACCAGATCATCGAACCGCCAAATCCCACTGTATAGGCCAACACGCCCCAATCATACCCTCCCTGTTCAAGGCAAAGCTTGGTCAATGGAATGTTGTCGAAGACAGCCGAAACAAAGCCTAATGCAAAGGCAGATTGCCAGGAGGCAGCAGGCAGCTCTTCTACCGGCATAAGCGAAGCACAGGTCACCAGAGATAACAGGAAGATGGTTCCCATCCAGGCATTTTTGAGTTCTTCCCAGGGCGCAGGTCTCAACATAGCCCCTATCAGAATGCCAATCCAGACCCCCAGCGCCGGAAAATCAAGGAAATAGTTCGTCAAAATAGCACCGATCAGGATCAGCGCAACGATCATGATCCTGACGCCATCAATCTTAATGCCTGTTGGTGCATCCTTAATAATAGGTTGATATTTATGTTGCTGGATCGATCCAAAAAAACCAAAGATCACAAAAGATGCGATTGATGCGACAAATGCATGCGTGACATCAAGTGGACTGACACCGTCAATCCACATCAGTGTGGTCGTAGTATCACCTACCACAGAACCCGCTCCGCCTGCGTTGCTCGCCGCAACAATAGCTGCCAGATAGCCAATATGCACCTTCCCTTTGAACACAACCAGCGCAATCGTCCCACCGATCATTGCAGCTGCAATATTGTCGAGAAACGATGACAAGACCATGATTGCAAACAGCAGCACCAGTCCTCCCTTCCAGTCATTCGGAAGGATGTCCGGCAATTTCTCTGGCACTTTTGATTCTTCGAAATATTTGGCCAGGATAGCAAACCCGAAGAGCAAGCCCAACAGGTTCAGCAGGGTTCTCCATTCTCCTTCATGATGTGTGTCGCCAATGAAATGAACATAGAAACTAAAGTCGGCAGTGTAGATCAGCTTCATCATGAGGATAGAGGCCAGTCCGGTGAGAGCAACAAACATCGTCTCTTTGTGGAACAGGGCAACACCAATTAAGGTAAGACCAAAAAGAATAAATTCGAGCCTGATAGGCCCGATCATTGGAACCTGATCGGTTCCGAATGGGATGAGCAGCAAAGGAAGTGCAAAGATCAAACCCAGGTATGGTAAGAACCGGAGGTTTCGCTTCGCATGTCCTTCATTTTTTTGATTGTTTTGCATAGTTGTGAAAAGTTTAAAGAGATAAGTTTTCGTGCTATTCGATATTGATCTTCATGAGGGTACCGGTTGATGGGCTCAACTGGATATTCGATCTGTTGACTGGCAGGCAGGAAACAATGCCCAGTTGCGGAACCAGCATCCTTTCGCGGATGGTAAAATCAGTTCCGGCGGAGACGGTAACATCAGCATACTCCGGGATGCGGTAATAAAAACCACAGGCATCCGGGCTTCTTCTCAGGTTTAGTTCAAATTTGGCTACTTCATTGGTGTTGCCATGTTTGGAGACAAAAACACTCACCAGGGTTCCCTGTGTGCTCTCTTTATCCAATATTCCTTTTGTTTTTGAGATCCGGAACAGCGGAATGGCCATATCGGTTTCACTGGTTGCCGGCAGATAATAATAGGTATGGTTTTCTGTTTTCGTAATGCTGATACCGGTGAATAATTTCAGGTATTCATTTTCCAGTTCCCGCAATTTTCCTTCCATGAACTCCAGGGTTCCCTTGTCATAATTAACTTCCTGATAACCGCTGATCAGGTTGAACCGGTTCTCTTTGATCTTGGAAATAAAGTCGGCAGCCTCCTTGGCTTTTTGCTCAGGCGTTTTATCCACCATCGTCCGTTTCACAAACTGTCTTTCCACCGTCACGGTATCGAAGTTGAGCTTCCGGATGATCGTATCGATCTTTTCAAAGACACTGACATCGGCGTAATACCTGAAGATCTCAGGGAACATCTCTTCCTGGCCTTGGGATTGTTCTTTGTCTTCCACAACAGATGTCACCGCTGGTGACAATCCGGCAGGAGGGTTGTCGTCCGACCACAGGATCAAGCCACAATCGCTCAGGCGGAGAAGGTTCTCCTTTGCTTTCTCAGATTTTTTAGCCGGCAGGATCACCTGGTAATATTGATCAGGGTCAGGCTCGGTGACCAGGCTCATCTCGACATTTCTGATCTTGTATTCCACAGCATTGGATGGGACAACATTTTTTAGTCCCAGGTACCGGGATGCGAACTCCGAATAAGGCCCACGGTAGTTCTCAACTTTATTGACTGTAACATCAACCTTGATGTAAGATCTGGGCAAGGCATAATAGAATCCGTTGTGATCGGTTGTTCCTTCGCCGGCTGACAGGCGTCTGACCTGAACCTGTGCAGGGGTTGCACCAAAAAGCAACAGGCAGGTAACAAGGATGAGGAGGTGTTTATATGAAATCATGATTTTATGTATTGATCCATTCCAGGGGTTCCCGTGGTCATTCACAGGATGTGTGGGTTCATTTTACAAAGAGTAATTCACGGTATTTCGGCAATGGCCATAGTTCATCATCCACCAACATCTCCAACCGGTCAACATGATATCGAATCTTTTCGAAGAATGGTTTAACCTGTTCCAGGTAGGTATAGGCCTTTTCTCTGGTCTCCGGGATGGCATTGGCGACTTTCCTTGCTTCCGTCATCTCCGCCACGAAATGGTTGATGTTGGATACGTGTTCAGATATCTCCGTAATGATATTCAACTGGTTATAGGATAGTTTCCCAAAAGTTTTGACATCGAGAACTTCTTTCAGACCTTTTACATTCTCAACCAGCATATTCTGGTACTTGATAGCGATCGGGATGATGTGGTTGGAGGCGAGGTCTCCGATGACCCGTGATTCGATCTGGATTTTTTTTATGTAGTTTTCCATTTCGATCTCATAGCGGGCATGGATCTCTTTCTCATTCAACACCCTGTTACGGTTGAAAAGAGAAATTGCCGGTTCGGAAAGCAGGAATTCGAGTGCTTCGGGAGTGGAATTAAAGTTATTCAGTCCTCTCTGTAAGGCTTCCTTAATCCATTCATCTCCATAGTTGTTCCCTTCAAACCGGATGCGTGTAGATTCCTGAATGTATTTATGAAGAACGCGAATGATGGCGTCTTCCTTCTTCATCTTCTTTTCAAGCAGCGCATCAACATCCTTTTTGAACTGTATCAATTGATCTGCCACGATCAGGTTGAGGGCGATCATGGCCTTTGCACAATTCTGGGAGGAGCCGACAGCCCTGAACTCGAATTTATTTCCGGTAAAAGCGAAAGGAGATGTCCGGTTCCTGTCGGTATTATCCTGTAGTATTTCAGGGATTTTTGGAATGTCATGCCGCATTTCTGAGGTATTTGCCGGCATCCTTTTCATGTTGGGATTCTTTTCCAGCGCTTCGAGGGTTTTAGAGAGCTGGGCGCCGATAAAGACGGATATGATGCCGGGTGGAGCCTCATTGGCGCCCAGGCGGTGATCATTGCCCGCCGAGGCGATATAAGCACGTAATAGATCCGGGTAGTTATTCACCGCTTTGATCACGTTGACGAGAAAGGCCAGGAATCGCAGATTGTTCCGGTAGGTTTTCCCCGGGGAAAGGAGGTTTTCGCCGGTGTTGGTCATCATCGACCAGTTATTGTGCTTGCCCGAGCCATTAACACCTTGATAAGGTTTTTCATGGAGCAGCAAGGTAAAATGGTGACGTTTGGCTACCCGGTCCAAGAGGTGCATCAGCAGTTGATTGTGGTCGACAGCCAGGTTCGCTTCTTCAAATACCGGAGCACATTCAAACTGGTTTGGGGCGACTTCATTGTGTCGGGTTCTCACCGGGATGCCCAGTTTATGCGCTTCAATCTCGAAATCCTGCATGAAGGCCATCACCCGTTCCGGGATCACACCAAAGTAGTGGTCTTCGAGTTGCTGGTCGCGGGCGGAAGAGTGCCCAAACAGGGTTCGTCCAGTAAGCGCCAAATCCGGTCTGGCCATGAAGAGGGCTGTATCGACCAGAAAATATTCCTGTTCCCAACCCAGGGTTGCATTGACTTTATTGACATCCCGTCCAAAGTAACGGCAAACACTTACGGCAGCCTTGTCCAGCGCATTCAAGGCTTTCAACAGCGGGGTCTTAAAATCCAGCGCTTCACCGGTGTATGAAACGAAGATCGTCGGGATACATAACGTACGGTCCATGATGAAGGCCGGAGAGGTTGGATCCCAGGCTGTATATCCACGGGCCTCGAAAGTATTCCGAATGCCGCCGCTTGGAAAACTGGAAGCATCGGGTTCTTGCTGCACAAGTTCACTCCCCTGGAAGTTTTCGATGGCTTTCCCTGCATCTGTCGGGATTACAAAAGCATCATGCTTTTCAGCGGTCGATCCGGTGAGGGGCAGGAACCAATGGGTGTAATGTGTGGCTCCCTTGCTCACGGCCCATGCTTTCATGGATGCGGCGATCTGATCGGCAATGCGGCGATCGATGCGAGCGCCTGTGTGAACAGCAGCCATGACAGTCTGAAAGGCTTCTTCAGAAAGAAAGCTGCGCATGGCAGCCTTGCTGAAAGTCTGGGAACCAAAATATTCCGAAGGCATACCATCAGGGAAGTCCACCTTACCGGCTTCCCTTGACATGGTTACTGCCAGTGCTTTAAAACGCATATTGTCCATGGCAGGAAGGATTTATAAATTATTCTTTCTCCTTAGTAAAAAAAGACCTGCAAAAGTAATAATTCCATTAAGAATCAATAACTCAAATCCAAACTTGTATCCGTTGAACAGTACTTCTGAATAGAGACTCAGAAAATAGCACAATACCGGAGACAAGATGCATATCCACGGAACCCATGGATCGCGAACAGGATATTTGGTAAACAACCCGAATGCGTATAGTCCAAGTAATGGTCCATAGGTGTACGCTGCAATGGTAAACAGCTTGTCGATGACCGCCCGGTCGTTGATGGCTCGGAAGAGAATAATGACCAGCAAAAGAATGACCGCAAATGAAGCATGCACGGCGTACCGGATGTGTTTTCTTTGATCTTCTGTCAGGTGTTCTTTCTTTTGAATGTCAAGAAAATCAATGCTGAAGGAGGTCGTAAGGGAAGTCAGCGCCCCATCAGCGCTTGGATAGGCAGCTGAAATCAAACCAATCACAAAGATCAAACCAGCCAGGGGGTTAAGGTATTGGATGGCGATCATCGGGAACAGGTCATCCGAACGGCCAGGCAGCGGGATGGACTGCTCCGAAGCATAGATATAAAGGAATGCACCCAGGATGAGAAACAACAGGTTCACAAAGACCAGCACAAAGCTGAAGGAGAACATATTTTTTTGGGCATCCCGCAACGACCGGCAACTCAGGTTCTTCTGCATCATCTCCTGGTCAAGGCCGGTCATCACAATGGCAATGAATGCACCGCTCAAAAATTGTTTGAGGAAGTATCGCCGGTCATTCCAGTCGGTGAAAATAACCTTCGCATACCCACTCTCCAACATCCGTTCAAACATCTCCCATAACCCGACACCCAATTCATTCATGATCAACACCATGCTGAATATCAGCGCCAGCAACATAAAGGTGGTTTGTACCGTGTCGGTCCAGATGATTGTTTTTATCCCTCCCTTAAAGGTATACAGCAGGATTAGGATAACAAAGATCAGCACGCTAACCCAGAAAGGAATGTTCCAGGCCTCGAAGACAAACACATGAAGCACATTGACCACCAGGAACATCCGGAAGGAAGCGCCAATCACCCTTGAAAGAATAAAGTAGAAAGCGCCGGTTTTATAAGACCAGAAGCCAAACCGTTGTTCCAGATAGGTATAGATAGAGGTGAGGTTCAGCCGGTAATAGAGCGGCAGCAACACCAGGGCAATGGCTGCATACCCCAGCAGATAGCCTAAAACCACCATGAAGTAAGAAAACTGCGACGTCCCCACCCATCCCGGAACCGACATAAAGGTAACCCCCGAAAGGGAAGCGCCGATCATGCCATAGGCCACAACCAACCAGGGAGAAGACTTGTTTCCAATGAAAAACGCCCGGTTTGTGGCTCTCCGCGCCGTCAGCCACGTCACGAAGAAAAGTAAGATGGTGTAAGCCAGGAAGCAGATGAGAATGAGTTGGGGGGTCATGAGGAGGTGTTCGTTGGTTGTTGGTTGTTGTTTGGATTATTCAGAATCATTTTCAGCGCGATTATTGCTGTTGTTCATTCAGTCTGTTTTTGTTCAGTTTCTCCGGGTTATTTGCAATGTATTTTCGAATAGCATTCAATGATTCTTCATCTCTTATAATATGCTCATAATAATCTCTCTGCCAAACTTTTCCAGATGAATTCAATACCGAATTGATCCGTTTTGCAGTGACCATTTTAAATCTTCCGATTAATTTCGACAGAAGCATTTTTCGACGCTTGTTTCTATATACAGTTGCTGAAATGTTCTGTTGTTGTTGTTGTTGGGGCGATTCATGAATCGCCCCGACTGAATCTGATTTCGTGACAGTTTCATTATCATCAAATTCTTTTCTCTTGATTCTAATGATCGCATGAAAATGATCCGGCATAATGATCCATTCATCTAATTCAACGCCATCATAATGTTTTGGAATGTCCAGCCATACATCGGAGAGAATTTGTCCGAATTTTGTTAACACCATTCGGTCGGAAACCATTTTAGCAAATCGAATAGTATCGCAATTGAGATTGAGGGTGATAAAGTACAATCCACTCCAAGAATAGTCCCAGTTTTGCAGCCGTATCGACCTGCGATGAAATTTTTCAGGATCAAATCTGCGCAGAAGTACCACGATTGGGAGAGAATTATAAATGATGAGATTCTGACCTATTCCTATTCAATTCCGCAATAATTGCTTTAAAACTTTCCAATCCTGCTTCCAGGTTTTCGACTATTTCGGTTGCCAGAACATCAGGATCGGGCAGGTTGTCAAGGTCAGCCAGTGATTTGTCTTTCAGCCAGGTGATATCCAAAGATGTTTTATCTCTGGCAGTGATTTCGTCATGGGTGAATTTGCGCCAGCGTCCTTCCGGATTCGATTCACTATAGGTTTCTTTTCTCTTGTGTCGATTTGCAGGATTGTAACAAGCGATGAAATCTTTCAGGTCATCTGTCTTAAGCGGGTTTTTCTTTAATGTGTGGTGGATGTTCGTGCGGTAATCATATATCCAGATTTCCTTTGTCCAAGGATTTTTATCTGCCGGCTTTCCATCAAAGAACAGGACGTTTGCTTTTACCCCCTGGGCATAGAAAATTCCAGTTGGTAAACGCAATATCGTATGCAGATCGCAGGTTTCCATTAGTTTCTTCCTCACCGTCTCCCCTGCACCACCCTCAAAAAGCACATTGTCTGGAATGACGACTGCAGCCTGTCCCGTTGTTTTCATCATCGTCCGGATATGCTGGACGAAATTCAGTTGTTTGTTGCTGGTTGTCACCCAGAAATCCTGACGGTTATACGTCAGGTCATCCCGTTCCTGTTCACCTTCCTCATTGGTGAAGGTCATGCTGCTCTTTTTCCCAAAGGGGGGATTGGTAAGCACATAATCAAACCGCGCACCGGTATCTGAAATCAGTGAATCCGCAGGAGATATGCAGCTTTCGCTATCGATATCCCCGATGTTGTGCAGGAATAGATTCATCAGGCAAAGCCTGCGGGTATTGGCCACAATTTCATTTCCTGAAAAGGTCTTGAATTTCAGAAACTGGCTTTGTTCTTTATCCAGTGAATTGTGTTTCACGAGGTAATCATAGGCAGCCAGAAAGAACCCGCCCGTTCCGCAGGCCGGATCGGCGATGGTCTTCATGGATTCCGGCTGAAGGCATTCCACCATCGTTCTGATCAATGCACGGGGCGTAAAATACTGCCCGGCGCCACTTTTGGTATCCTCGGCATTTTTCTCCAACAATCCTTCGTAGATCTCCCCCTTTACATCAGAACCCATTAAATTCCACTGCTCCTTATCGATCATGTCGATTAGTTTGTAGAGCTTAGCCGGATCCTGTATCTTGTTCTGGCTCTTGGTAAATATCTGCCCTAACATTCCTTTTTGCTTTCCCAACTCCCGAAGTAATGTTGTGTAATGATCTTCAAGCTCCGAACCGCTTTTAGCTATAAGGCATTCCCAGCTGTATTCAGCAGGAATCGGTAACTTTCTTTTATACGGTGGTTTGCTGTATTCATCGGCCATCTTCAGGAACAAGAGATAGGTCAGCTGCTCAAGATAATCGCCATAGCTAACCCCATCGTCGCGTAATGTGTTGCAGAAGGACCAGACTTTGGATATGATTGCGTTGGATGTCATTGCGTTAATCTCTGGATTTCTGGGTTGAATTTGCAGTGCAAAATCATTTTCGATTCAATTCAAAATAAGTTTTGATCTCGGTCTAAGATTCATTTGAACAATCCTCCGATATTGAGAAGAATGATAGGGTATATGAAAGCCCGACGACTGTATCCAGTAATATGGATGTTTGGATTTTGCTTTAAGTTTATTAAGCTCAGGGGCTTTAGTTCTGAGCCAGACTTTCAACCATTCATATTTTTTTACTACAGTATCAACTTCTCCAGTCATAGCCGAATGAAATTCAATAAAAAAAATTTCCCCATCGTAATCAATAGCATAATCCCAACGATTATCATTCGGGTATTTATTCTGATCAATTAGGCATTTATCTATAAATAAACTTCCTCCACATTTATTGTTATCCGCCAGGTTAATCTTTCTTCTCTCATCAGGTTTCATTGCTTGCAACCCAACTTGATAACATGATTTCACTTCAACTGTTTTTTTTACAGCTGACTGAAACTTCGTTTCTATCTTCTTTGTATTCTGCTTCTTCTTAATCTTCATCAGTCATGAGATTTGAAACGATCTCGCCCGCTTTCGAAGCGAAATCAGTTATCCCGCCCCAATTGGCAATAAATTCATCGTCACTACCTGCATCCAGCGTCGAAATATCTTTTGTGATAACCCTCTTATTTTCATAATTGAAATAGAACGTGTTAATTTGTTTAACTGAAAGGATATCTCTAAACAACCTGTTGGTACCTATGTTCTTCCTTACATTAAATAAATTGAATAATGCATCTTCCGTATTGTGTGATTTTTTTAAAAGATTAAATGCCCATGCAAACTCGAGGACTACTGGAGAATGAGTTGAGACAATGACTTTATAATCACGGGAGAGCATATCTATAATTTGAAGAATGACTGATATGATGGCCCTTGGGTGAAGTCCCATTTCTGGCTCCTCAATCACCACATATTTATATTCATCTTTCCTTCTCACCTTTGAAGGAGGACATAACCAATAAAATCCGAGTAATAATGGCAAAAATTCTTTTTGTCCAGCGCTCCATGTGATGAAAGGAACGCTCATTCCTTCCACCTCCATTCTGAGTTTTCTTTGTCCTGTTCTATCATCCATAACTACTCTTCCGTCATGAAAAATACTCTCGTTAAACGAATTACGTAAAGATTGTTTCAACCGTTTACTGAGGGGGAAAATTGCATTTGGTTTTCCCATTCCGTTTTGGATCAGTTGCCGCAGAATCTCGCTGAAATGCCGCAAGACATATGGCGCGGACACATCAAATTCCATAAATGTTTTTGGTCTTCCGTCCGCAACACTGAGAATTCGTTGTGCCGGGATATAAAAAAGGGTTTCTACAGCGCTTGCAACACTCTCATATCGTCCTGCTTTCGGCAACAACCAATTCTTATCAAAGTAAGTATTATCAAAAGAGATGATAGATTCATTTTTCCAAATTTTTGCCATCCCTTCACCAAAATACAAATCCAGAATTTTCTCTGGTTCTTTGCCCCAGATGTAGTTATACTGCTGCAGCGTTTTCCTTACATGTGATTTATCCACAAGTAATTTCAGTAACTGGATCAGTATGCTTTTACCACTTGCCTGGGGGCCAACCAGAAGAGTTAGATCTCCAAAATGGATATCTGCTTTCTGTATTGGGCCGAATGATTCTACCTTCAAATGTTCCATGGGATATAATTTATCAGATACAAAGATAATGAATAATTCAAATTAACTTCCCTTCAAACGCCCTCTTTAAAATACTCTGCCTCAACGCCTCCGCCTGCTGCAGGCTTTGATTTATGCTTTCTTCCATTTTATCAGCTACGCTGAGGCGGGTTTCGATGCATTGGACAATGGAATGCTGTTCTTCGATAGGAGGAAGGATAATAGTGACTAATTTCATTTCTTTAACACCAGCTATATTTAGCATTGCAGTTCCTTTTGCATCTTTAACAATAAGTCTTTGAAAAAATGGAGAAGTAAATAGTAAGGAAAAGAATTTATCAGAAATAACTTCCCTGTTAATTCTTATTATTAGAAGTGCTTGATTTATTAATCCTTTAGGAGAATTCCCGGGTATTTTAAATAACCTACCAATAGTACCAGAACAACTTACAATATAATCATCTGGTTTGACTTCAAACCTTTTTAATTCTTGAAATTTATTTTCATCAATAAAATACCTTCCAGGTTCTATTGATCGGTAAATGGCATTTTGTTGCTCATACACTTTATACCCCATTGGAACAAAAAAATCCTTTTTTAAAGAACTTCCAAATGGACCTCGGACAAAGTCTTTAACAACATTCTCCAATTTTACCCACCTCCACCCATCCGGCAATATCTTATTATCACTATTGTGTTTTATTGTGTCTATTGTGGTTTCATTATCATTTTCTTTTATAACCACATTAGGCACATAGGGCACTTTAGTTAAACGTCCCTCAAACGCCCACTTCAGCACACTATGCCGATATGTTTTAAGTTGTTGCTGTGCGGTCTTCAGGCTTTCAATGCCTTTGTCCAGTTCGCCGAAGAGTTGTTCGATTTTGGAGACGATGGTTTGTTGAATTTTCAATGTAGGAAGCGGAATTTGAACTTCTTCAACAAAAGAACAACTAATGCCACCTTGAGCAGCACCTCTAAAATCAGCTAGAATTTCTTTATTCCCCTGTGCTGACCATAATTTATAAAATACAAAACGTGGCAGAACATTTTCTTTTAACCGAACAATAAAAACGTGTTCATTAATTACAGCAAAATCAAATGGAAAATTATTATCCACAAGAGAAGTTTTTCCTGTTGTTGCACCATCTTTAACAATGATAATGTCATTTTTCCGAATTAGACCCTTTTTCATTTGTTCTGCATAATCTTTAGGAACAAACCTTATTTTAGAAAAATTGAAACCTCCATTTGAATTCAAGTGTTCTCCACCTATACTAGGAATTCCAGAATCAATTCCTTGAACACCACCTTTAGGTCGTTTCCCGCTTTGAAGATCAGCACAGACATCTCCCAGTTTCACCCATTTCCAGCCTTCTGGCAATTTTTTCATAAGATTCTCTTTCCACCACAATAGACACAATAGGACACATAGGTTCTATTGTGATCTATGTGTCTATTGTGGTTATTTTGAAAATGGCATTTCGTTATAAACTTTATTTCTGAGCAGTTTCCCTGATTTTTTCTTATTCGTCCCACCCCATTGCTTAAAATAAAAGGCAACTCCTGCTTGTTCACATTGCTGTTTAATATCAAGAACCCATTCTTCCTTAATCGGTCTTGGAGTGCGTCCGCTTTCGCCACCAACGATAACCCAATCAATTCCCTGCAGATTCAATTCCGGTAACGGGGAAAGCAATGGTTCACAGGACAAAAATTTAACCCTGGCGTCGGTCAATCGCAAATGATCAATCCGGTGTATTACATCATTGTTCTCAATGGTCACTCCCATCCAGAGATTATGTGGCCATTCAAGCCAGCCTTCGCTGTCATAATACCTGAGGATATCCGCCCTTTTCGTGAGAACCTGGAAAACATGGTGAGGATTCTCCCTGATAACCTCAAATATTTTCTTAATGTAGTCAACCGGCACATCTTTATGGAACAGGTCGCTCATTGAATTGACAAAGATCATTTTGGGCTTCTTCCAGGTAAAAGGTTCATTCAGCACCTCCGGATGAAGGGTTAAAGAGAAGCCATTCCGGTATTTTTCCTGGCCCATTGCCTGTAATCTGCGTGCCATCACTTCAGCATAGCAGTGCTTGCATCCTGAGGATATCTTTGTGCAACCGGTGATCGGGTTCCAGGTGCTTTCAGTCCATTCTATTTTTGTGGTTGCCATGATTACAAAGTTTTAATAATTTGATTGGCAATTTTTGCGGCTTGCTTATTATTTGAGGCAAAAACAAGATGGAAAATTGGAACTCCTTTAGAGTTGGATAATCTAAGAGGATTTTCAGTGACATGCGTCCAAATCGTTTTTAATTGCCTGACATATAATCTTGCGATTTTTTCAATTGGTCTGGTTATCTTAAATATTATTTCTTCATCCCCAAACAAAGTATTTTCAGTCTTGAGGTGATAAAAATATTCCTTTATTTCTTCTTCTGGTAAACCAAAGAAGGATTCAAGTTTTTCGATGTGTTTCAACTCCCCTTTCCTATCTAACAATCGATTTACTATTATCCCAGTTGGAACAAGAATCCAAATATCTGAACGTGTATCCGTTAATGATGATATAGAATCCCAATTGATTTGCATTCCGAAAGGGTCAAGAAAAATCAGAGCGGCATATTTATTTGTTCTTAAGGCTTTTGCCAATTCTGTTACCCATTTGTTCGCATCTCCGGATTTAAAAACCAGTCTTTTATCTTTTAAATCACATTTTTTATTAAGGTTCTTCTCAAGTTTTTTTATTGTAGATTCGTCCTTGTCAATAAAATAGTAATAATCGAAAGTTAATCCATCCTTTAAATTCAACACTCTTTCTGCGGCTCCTTTATAACCCGATTCTTCCTCTGAAGTGAAATGCAATTGCTGATATAATTTGGAATTCCTTTTGTCTTTGCGATTTCCACTTCCTGCAAATCCATCAAAATAAATTGTTTTCCAATACTTGTTCCTCTTCATGATAGAAATATACGCCCAAACATATTTTGAGAACGCATCCAATTTCTTCTCTGTCCATGAGCCTCCCCATATTTCTTCAGGCTCTCTTTCCCTATTTACATCATCTGTCATGCAGCTAACAATTCATTTAATTCTGTTATAATCTCATCCGTCTCATCTCCAAACAGTTGCCACATCTTCCCCAAGCCTCCCAGTGCATTGAACGGACTCAGGTCAAAGTCGTCTTTATCAATGTGGAATGAGTTTGTTATGTACTCCTTTATCATCCGGAGCCATTGCATTTGCTGTTCATTAAACTTCAAGGTTCCGGCCTGTTTCCTGAATACCCACTCCTGGAAATTTTTATCCACCGTTTTATCAAAGGCCGCCAGGGTTTGATCAATACCGGCAACTTTCCGAATCAGGGAAACCATGGCAATCAGTTCGTTCTTTGGAGAACCATTCGTCTGTCCCAATTGTTCATATGCTCTCCACACATGGAGCGGAGCCAGCAACGGCTTTTCGGCTTTCAGCAAATCAAAAACTTCCCGGATCATTATAAAGGTCAGGTCTCTTCTCCGGTAAGGCTGGTCGTAAAAGATCTGCAGAGCAGTAATTTCATCTCTATGGCTTTCGATCCATGCGGTAAAATCCTGAATCAACGTTTCCGCCTTCCCGGTGTTCTCTGTGTCCCAACCCACATTAAGTAGTTTATCCGGATTGATGTGGTCAATAACCTGGGTATGGGCTTTTCTTACATTTTCAATATACTCATTTAACTCTCCGGTAAAAACAGATGCTGCCTTGTCCTGCAACTCCCTGACCCGTGAAGAATAGATATCATACTTGACAACCGGCGCTTCTCCTTTGTGTTCCGTTTCAACTTTTTCGTGGATTTCCTGCAAGGTATCCGGATTGTATGCGTTCAGGAGTTCTTTCACAATTTGTGAAACACTTTTCCCTTGTGACTTTTCCGAAAATATGTTTTTTTCCTTGATCGAAATTTGCTTATCCAACCGGGCTAATCTTCCGGCCAATGTTGTAAAAAGATCTTCATCTCTTACACCCACGGCAATTGCGCCCAGCAGGTCTTTCAACGGGACACCGGGTTTCTTTTCAAGGGGCCGGCTATCGGTCTTTAAGCTTTTACTCACGCCAATGGCATCTACAATCACGAAATGGTCCTTGGTGAATTTGGCTGTTGGGGTGACTTTTTTCAGGTCATCCAGCAGGATCGTGCGTGTGCCGCGTCCTTTCATCTGTTCAAAATAATTACGGCTTTTCACATCCCGCATAAACAGCAGGCATTCCAAAGGTTTAACATCCGTGCCGGTGGCAATCATATCCACTGTAACAGCAATGCGGGGGTGATATTCATTCCGGAACTGCGCAAGGGTACCTTTCGGGTCATTGGCCGTGTAGGTTACTTTTTTACAGAATTTGTTTTCCTCTGCAAATTCTTCCCGCACGATCTGGATAATGTCATCCGCATGTGAATCGGTTTTGGCAAAGATCAATGTCTTTGGAACTTCAAAATTACCCTGGTCATCAAACCGGTCGTTAAACATTTCCGGCAGGTGTTCTTTGAACGTTTTTATGATCAACCGGATCTGGTTTGGATTAACAACCTCATCATCCAGTTGTTTTTCTGAATAGACCTTGTCTTCATCCAGTTGTTCCCATCTCTTTTTTCTTGTCAGTTTTTCCCTGTGATCGACATATTCTCCTCTCCAGATCACACTTCCTTTCCGGGAAATCTCTGTTTCAATCAGGTAAACATTATATCCAACATTCACGCCGTCCGTGACTGCCTCTTCATGGGTATATTCGCTGACTATGTTTTGGTTGAAGAAACCGAAAGTCCGGTTGTCGGGCGTTGCAGTCAATCCAATTAAGAAGCCATCGAAATAATCCAGCACCTGTTTCCAGAGATTGTAAATACTCCGGTGACATTCATCAATGATGACAAAATCGAAAAACTCCATGGGGATGGCTGGATTGTAAACAACCGGAACCGGTTCGCGTTTTTCCCATCTTATCTCACCGGGATTGGTTTCTTCAGCCGTTTCATCGAGTTCCTCACACTTCAGAATGGAGTAGAAGCGCTGGATGGTACTGATGTAAACCTGGTTATCTTTTGGCACGCTGCTGCTCTTCAGACGATGTACCCCATACAGCTCGCTGAATTTCCGGTTATCGTCATTGGGCAGATAAGCCATAAACTCCTGTTCGGCCTGTTCTCCAAGGTTTTTTGTATCCACCAGGAACAACACCCGCCGGGCTTTGGCATATTTCAGCAGTCGATAAATGAAAGTAATTGCAGTATATGTCTTTCCCGCACCGGTAGCCATTTGAATAAGCGCCCTTGGCCGGTTTTCCCTGAACGATTGTTCCATCTTGTTGATGGCCTTGATCTGACATTCTCTCAGTCCCTCTGTCTTTAGTTTCGGAAGATCATCAAACCGGGTACGAAGGGATGTTGTCTTCAACCAATTCCTGAATGTTTCCGGTTTATGGAATATAAAAACCATCCTGGATCGTGGTTTCGGGTCACGGTAATCGGTGAAGTGAGTTAGAACGCCTGTGCTTTCATAGACAAAAGGCAAAGGAGCATTATCAAGATATTTCAGTTTGCTGTCCGCATAATCTTTGCTCTGAGCTTCAACCTCAGTCATTTTAAATCCTTTGTCCTCTGCTTTTGCTTCAATAACTCCCACCGGTTTCCCATCAACAAATAAGGCATAATCGAGTTCTTTACCCTCTTGGGTATTATATTTTCTAACAATTACCCCTGTACCAGCATTCAGATTTATCTGATTCTTGTTTTGAATGACCCAACCACAAGCAGTCAGTTGCCTGTCAATATTATCACGGGCAATTTGTTCCGGATCCTGGTTTGTCATAGAAAAATAGGAGATTACTTCTTTGTTTGAAACTAGTTACTATTGATTGGTTGAAGCATTAAAATTAGTAAGAATTGATCAATAACTTTCGAAAAAAATCTAAGCGAATGCTTCGTGAAACTGAATTTTGAGAAAGAATTATGAATTAGGAGATTGGAGATTTGAATTATGAGCCTACTCCGAAAATGCTATCATTCATTTTCGCCACTAAACCACAAAAACTCAAAGAAACACAAAATGCTGTTAATCAAACAAATAAAATTTGTGCAATTTTGTGATTTAGTGCCTTAGTGGCATAAAAAAGACTTTTCAGAGTGGACTCATTATTAATCATTAAATAAAAGTAACATTATGGGTTATTTATTTACTTCGGAATCGGTTTCCGAAGGTCATCCGGATAAAGTGGCCGATCAGATCTCTGATGCGCTGCTTGATGAATTCCTCCGCCACGATCCCGAATCCAAAGTCGCCTGTGAGACCCTGGTTACGACCGGGCTGGTGGTTTGCTCCGGGGAGGTGAAGACCGACTCTTACATCGACCTGCAATCGGTTGTCAGGTCTATCCTTCGTGACATCGGCTATACCAAGGCTGAATATCGTTTCGATGCCGATTCATGCGGGGTAATCTCTACCATCCATGAACAATCGGCCGATATCAACCAGGGTGTCGTCAGGGAGAAAAAGGAAGACCAGGGCGCCGGCGACCAGGGGATGATGTTCGGTTATGCCAACCGCGAAATGCACAACCTGGCCCCCCTGGCCATTGAGATCGCCCACCGGTTGCTGCAGGATCTGGCCAAAATCCGTAAGGAAGGAAAAAAGATGAAATACCTCAGGCCGGATTCCAAGTCGCAGGTAACCGTTGAGTATGATGAGCAGTTCCATCCGCTAAGGGTTGACACGCTGGTTGTTTCCACCCAGCATGATGAGTTCATCCCGCCGAAGAATGCTTCAACCGCCGCCATCAAGG
>Ga0194126_10003420_pt1 | contig 25135 bp, 28 predicted proteins | sample TA2KigC150mmetaG_FD_148641 | JGI IMG/M metagenome (GOLD analysis project Ga0194126, IMG submission 148641) | Freshwater microbial communities from Lake Tanganyika, Tanzania - TA2015035 Kigoma Deep Cast 150m | ecosystem: Environmental > Aquatic > Freshwater > Lake | place: Tanzania: Lake... | reverse complement strand
GCGGCCACCTCGCCGCGCCGCGCCAGCCAGGCCGCCAGCGCCTCGCGCGCCTTGGCGCCGACCGGCACGCTGCGCGTCTTGGCGCGCTTGCCGGTGACGGCCACCTCGCCCGCCGCCAGGTCCTGCGCCAGATTGACGTCGAGGCTCGCCAGCTCGGCCAGGCGCAGGCCCGAGGAGTAGCACAGTTCGAACATGGCCTTGTCGCGCAGCTCGAGCAGGTCGCCGGCCTCGGTTTCCAGCAGGGCGTTGGCCTGGTCGGGCGAGAGCACCGCCGGCAAGGCCTTCTTCGATTTCGGCGCGCGCACGGCGAGGCAGGGGTTCTGTGCCAGGCCGCGATGCTTCGCCAGCCAGTTGAAGAAGCCGCGCCAGGCCGACAACACGCGCGCGAGAGAGCGGCCCGACAGGCCGCGCGCGTGCAACTGCGCGACGAAGCGGCGGATGTCGTGGTGCTGGAGCCTGTCGAGCGGCGCGGCGCCGGCCAGCGCCAGCAGGGCGGCGAGATCGTGGCCGTAGCCTTCGAGCGTGAGCGGACTGGCGCGGCGCTGGTGGGCCAGCTCGTCGAGCCAGGCGGCCGCGGCCGCCCTGGCATGCTCTCCGGCCAGCCCGTCCAAGGATTACCCCTGCGCTCTTATCAGCGCCGCGCTCGCCAGATCGCCGATATGGCCGAGATACAGCGTGCCCATCTCGGGGTAGAAGCGCTGCACGTCCTCGGAACCGAGCGCCAGCAGGCCGATCGTCTCGGCCTCGCGGCGCAGGGCGACCAGCGCCAGCGAGCGCACCTGCGCGCCGGCCTCGCCGAACCAGGCAGCGGCCTCGAAGCCGGCATTGGCGCCGCAGAAGGGATGATTCATGCCGGCGGCGAAGATGCGCGTCTGCTCATTCACCTCGGCGAACTCCGCGGCGTCGGCCTGCGCCGGCAGGTTCCACAGGCGGAAGGCAACGTGCGGCACGGCGAAATCCTCGCCGAGGTGCGTGAGCAGGGCGCGACGCACGGCGGCGAAGTCGCGCGCGCCGGCCAGGCCGACGGCAAGGCGGTGCACCTTCTCGCCGATGACGTCGTTCTCCTCACCGAAGCGGATCAGCTCGCCCAGCTTGGACTTGAGCTGCTTCGCCTTCTCGCGCAGCGTCAGGATCTGCCGCTCGGTGATGGAGATGGCGCGGCCGCCGTGCGGATGCGGGATGCAGAGTTGCGCCAGCAGGTCGGCGTACTCCTCGAAGAACTTCGGGTGGTCCTGCAGGTAGCGCGCGATTTCGTCAGCTTTCATTCTTGTCTTCTCCCTCGTTCAAATATCGATTTCGCTGTCGAACACCGTCACCGCCGGCCCGGTCATCAGCAGCGGGCGGCCGCCGCCGCCCCAGGCGATCGTCAGTTCGCCGCCGCGCATCGCCACCTTCACCGGCGAATCGAGCAGGCCGCGAATGACGCCGGCGGCGACGGCGGCGCAGGCGCCGGTGCCGCAGGCCAGCGTCTCGCCGGCGCCGCGTTCAAAGACGCGCAGCCTGATCGCGTGGCGGTCGACCACCTGCATGAAGCCGGCGTTCACCCGCTGCGGGAAGCGCGGGTGGTTCTCGATGAGCGGACCCTGTTCCGCCACCGGTGCGGCGTCGACGTTGGCCACCGCCTGCACCGCGTGGGGGTTGCCCACCGACAGGGCGGTGATCTCGACCTCGGCATCGCCGACGTTCAGCAGCTGCACCAGCGCGTCGCTCTCTGTGACGAAAGGCACGCGCGTGGGCTCGAAGCGCGGCGCGCCCATGTCCACCGTGACGAGGCCGTCCGCCTCGAGGCGCGGCTCGATGAGGCCGCCCTTCGTCTCGACGCGGATGGCGCGCTTCGCCGTCAGGCCCTTCTCGTGCACGAAGCGCACGAAGCAGCGCGCGCCGTTGCCGCACTGCTCCACCTCGCCGCCGTCGGCGTTGAAGATGCGGTAGCGGAAGTCGGCATCGGGACGCGTCGGCTTCTCGACGACGAGGATCTGGTCGCAGCCGACGCCGAAATGGCGGTCGGCAAGGAAGCGCGCCTGGGCCGGCGTGAGTTCGACGGCCTGGGCGATCGCATCGAGGACGACGAAGTCGTTGCCGAGGCCGTGCATCTTGGTGAACCTAATCCGCACGGGCCGTCTCCGCGCACAGATTGACATAGTCGCGCCACACGCAGCGGTCCATCACCACCGTCATGCCGGCGGCGGCGGCCTTCACCGCGGCTTCCTCGTTAACGATGCCGTCTTGCAGCCAGATGCGCTTCAGCCCCAGGCGCAGGCATTCGTCGACGAGCGGACCGACGTGCTCGGCGGCGCGGAAGACGTCCACCAGGTCGATCTTTTCCGGCACCTCGGCGAGCGAGGCATAGGCCTTCTCGCCCAGCACCGCGTCCACCTTCGGCCGCACCGGGACGACGCGATAGCCGAAGCCCTGCAGGGCGCGGGCGACGCGGAAGGCGGGGCGGGCGGGATTGGGCGAGAGGCCGACGACGGCGACGGTCTTCACCTCGCGCAGCAGGGCGCGGATCGCCTCGGGATCGGGGTTGCGGAACATGGGTGAATATTAGCTCAATACGGCTTCTTCTCGCCCGGCGGCCGCGTCTTGAAGCGCCTGTGCACCCAGTAGTACTGCTCGGGCATCTCGGCGATGCGCTGCTCGATCCAGGCGTTCATGCGCAGCGTGTCGGCCTCGATGCTCTCGCCGGGGTAGTCGGCCCACGGCTCGCCCAGTTCTACGACATAGCCCGCCTCGCCCGGCAACATGCGCGTGATGCAGGGGATCACCGCCGCGCCGGTCATGCGCGCCAGCCGCGACAGGCCGGTGATGGTCGCCGCCGGCACGCCGAAGAAGGGCACGAAGAGGGTATCGCGCTGGCCGTAGTCCATGTCCGGCAGGTAATAGAAGGGCTGGCCGGCCTTCATGCCGCGGATGGCCAGGCGCACGCCCTCCTGGCGCGAGAGCAGCTTCGAGTGGCCGAAGCGCAGGCGGCCCTTGTACAACGCGGCGTTGAAGAAGAAGTTCTTCTGCTGGGCGTAGATGCTCACCATGTCGAGTTCCAGGGTGAGCCGCGTCCAGCCCATGTCGAGGCCGACGAAATGCGGCACGAAGAGGATCGCCGGCCGGCCCTGCAGGGCAGTCACCCGCGCCAGGCCCTCCACGCGCACCAGGCGGCGGATCTCCTCCGGCGGCGACCACCAGAGCAGGCCGCGCTCGAGGAAGCTGCGGCCGAAGGCGCGGAAGTGGGCGCGGGCCAGTTCTTCGCGCTCGGCCTCGGCCATCTGCGGATAGCACAGGCGCAGGTTGGTCAGCGTGATGTGGCGACGTTCCCGGCCGAAGGCGTAGAGCAGGCCGCCGAAGGCCTCGCCGAGTGGCGCCAGCCGTTTCAGCGGCAGGAAGTGCAGCAGCCAGATGAGGCCCAGGCCCAACTTGGTCAGCATGACGGCTCCGCCGGGCCGCCCGCGCCGCGCGGCGCCTTGTAGCGGTTGTAGCCCCACAGGTACTGCTGCGGGCAGGTACGGATGAGGTCTTCCAGCGCCCGGTTGATCGCCGCCGTGCGCGCCTCCAGCGAACCGCCGATGGCCTGCGTCGGTGCGGAAAAGCGCAGGTTGTAGCCCCGGCCGCCGGGCAGCCGCTCGGCGAAGGCCAGCAGCACCGTGGTCCGCTCCGTCTCGCTCAGGCGCGCCCCCAGCGTCATGGTGTAGGCCGGCCGGCCGAAGAAATCCGCCCACTGGCCCTCGCCCATGCCCGGCACCTGGTCGGGCAGCATGCCCACCGCCTCGCGGCGCTTCAGTCCCTTCAGCAGCAGGCGCACGCCGGACAGGTCGGCCGGCGCCAGCCGGAAATTCGCGCTGCCGCGCCCGGACTCGATGAGCGGCTGCATCCAGGCCTGCTTCGGCCGGCGGTAGAGCACGGTGATCGGCGCGCGCGAGGCGTAGTACTGGGCGGTGATCTCGAAGCAGCCGAGGTGCGGCGTGAAGAACAGGATGCCGTCGCCGCGCTGCCAGGCGGCTTCGATCAGCTCCCAGCCGGTGACCTGCGTCACCAGGCCGACCACTTCCGCCTTCGGTCGCGTCCACAGGTACGGCAGTTCCAGCACGCCGCGGCCGGCCTGGGCCACGGCCGACGGCAGGATGGCGGCGGCGGCGGCAGGGTCATAGGCCAGCGCCAGGTTTTCCCGCGAGTGGCGCCGGTAGGTGGGCGAGGCGAGGTACGCGGCCCAGCCGAACAGGGCGCCCAGGGCATGCAGCAGGCGGAGGGGCAGTCGGCCGAGGAGACGAAAAAGCAATGTCATCGAGCGAAAATACCGTGTTTGACCCAAACCGGGCCAAAAAACTATAATTATATTTCCGCCGAGTTAATGGGACTGAAAATGTTCCCTTGGACAACTTGCAGGGCGGCGCCTAAATACTGCTAAAGCGTCACCTGCTCGTCTTCCCGGGGCCGGTAACGTCAGCGCACCGGGAATACGCACAAGGAGCAGGGCAATGTCCAGAGAGTTTCTTTTTTCGTCCGAGTCGGTTTCCGAAGGCCATCCCGACAAGGTCGCCGACCAGATTTCCGATTCCGTCCTCGACGCCATCCTGGCCGTCGACAAGCACAGCCGTGTCGCCTGCGAGACGCTGGTGTCCACCGGCCTCGTCGTCATCTCCGGCGAGATCACCACCACGGCGCACATCAACTACCGCGAGATCGCCCAGGAAACCATCAAGCGCATCGGCTACGACAACTCCGACATCGGCTTCGACTACAAGTCCTGCGCCGTGCTCGCCGCCATCAACCGCCAGTCGCCCGACATCGCCCAGGGCGTCAATGAGGGCCAGGGCCTCGACCTCGAGCAGGGCGCCGGCGACCAGGGCCTGATGTTCGGCTACGCCTGCAACGAGACGCCGCAACTGATGCCGATGCCGATCTACTACGCCCACCGCATCATGCAGCGCCAGGCCGAGGTGCGCCGCGACGGCCGCCTGCCCTGGCTGCGCCCCGACGCCAAGAGCCAGCTGACGGTGAAGTATGTCGACGACAAGCCGGTGTCCATCGACACCGTCGTGGTGTCGACCCAGCACGACCCCGACGTCTCGCACGCCCAGCTCTCCGAGTCGGTAATCGAGGAGATCATCAAGCCGGTGCTGCCGAAGGAGATGCTGCAGGGCAACGTGCGCTACCTGGTCAACCCGACCGGCCGCTTCGTCGTCGGCGGCCCGCACGGCGACTGCGGCCTCACCGGCCGCAAGATCATCGTCGACACCTACGGCGGCGCGGCCCACCACGGCGGCGGCGCCTTCTCCGGCAAGGACCCGTCGAAAGTCGACCGTTCGGCCGCCTATGCCTGCCGCCACGTCGCCAAGAACATCGTCGCCGCCGGCCTGGCCGACCGCTGCGAGGTGCAGGTCGCCTACGCCATCGGCGTCGCCCGGCCGGTGTCGCTGATGGTGCACACCTACGGCACCGGCCGCATCGCCGAGGAGAAGATCGAGGAGCTGATCCGCAAGCACTTCGACCTGCGGCCGAAGGGCATCATCCAGTCGCTCGACCTGCTGCGGCCGATCTACCTGAAGACCGCCGCCTACGGCCACTTCGGCCGCGACGAGCCGGAGTTCACCTGGGAAGCGCTGGACAAGGTGGCGGCGCTGAAGGCCGACGCCGGGTTGTAAGCATTACCCGCTTGGGGGGGTTGGGGTAGTCCCGCCCTCCTTAGCGGCAGACTGCGCCGAATGCGTCGGACGGGACCACCCCAGCCCCACCCGAACCGCTTTTGCGATACTGGAAGTCAATACACCCCCGGCGTATAATGCGCAGCTTCCGAGGAGCGCTGCGAGGCGCCGATGTACGCAGGTAAATGCGTCGGCCCCCAGGCTCGGACAGGTTTCAACGGCGCTCACCTCAACCCGTGCCGGCACGGGAGCGCAGGTGAGCACGGACTCCCCCCTCTCCCCCCGGCTGCTTTGACAAGGAGCCAACATGAACGCTGTTATCCAACCCTCCGGTTTCACCGATTTCAAGGTCGCCGACCTCAAGCTCGCCGACTGGGGCCGCAAGGAAATCAGGATCGCCGAGACTGAGATGCCGGGCCTGATGGCCATCCGCGAGGAGTTCGCCAAGAGCCAGCCGCTCAAGGGCGCGCGCATCACCGGCTCGCTGCACATGACCATCCAGACCGCCGTGCTGATCGAGACTTTGCGCGCGCTCGGCGCCGAGGTGCGCTGGGCCTCCTGCAACATCTTCTCGACGCAGGACCACGCCGCCGCCGCGATCGCCGCCGGCGGCACCGCGGTGTTCGCCGTCAAGGGCGAGACGCTGGAGGAATACTGGGACTACACCCACCGCATCTTCGAATGGCCGGACAACGGTTTCTCGAACATGATCCTCGACGACGGCGGCGACGCCACGCTGCTGCTGCATCTCGGCGCCAAGGCCGAGAAGGACATTTCCGTCATCGCCAAGCCGACCTCGGAGGAAGAAACCATCCTCTTCGCCGCCATCAAGTCCAAGCTCGCCACCGACAAGACCTGGTACTCGACGCGCCTGGAGAGAATCAAGGGCGTCACCGAGGAGACCACCACCGGCGTGCATCGCCTCTACCAGATGCACGAGAAGGGCGACCTGAAGATCCCGGCCATCAACGTGAACGACTCGGTCACCAAGTCGAAGTTCGACAATCTCTACGGCTGCCGCGAGTCGCTGGTGGACGGCATCAAGCGCGCCACCGACGTCATGGTCGCCGGCAAGATCGCCCTCGTTTGCGGCTACGGCGACGTCGGCAAGGGCTCGGCGCAGGCGCTGCGTGCGCTCTCGGCACAGGTGTGGGTCACCGAGATCGACCCGATCTGCGCGCTGCAGGCGGCGATGGAAGGCTACCGCGTCGTCACCATGGACTACGCCGCCGACAAGGCCGACATCTTCGTCACCGCCACCGGCAACTACCACGTCATCACCCACGCGCACATGGCGAAGATGAAGGACCAAGCCATCGTCTGCAACATCGGCCACTTCGACAACGAGATCGACGTCGCCTCGATCGAGCAATACAAGTGGGAGGAGATCAAGCCGCAGGTCGACCACGTCATCTTCCCCGACGGCAAGAGGATCATCCTGCTCGCCAAGGGCCGCCTGGTGAACCTCGGCTGCGCCACCGGCCACCCGAGCTACGTGATGAGCTCCTCGTTCGCCAACCAGACCATCGCGCAGATCGAGCTGTTCACGCGCAACGCCGACTACCCGGTAGGCGTGTATACGCTGCCCAAGCATCTCGACGAGAAGGTGGCGCGCCTGCAGCTCGCCAAACTCAACGCCCAGCTGACGACGCTCACCACCCAGCAGGCCGCCTACATCGGCGTGCCCGTCGAGGGCCCCTACAAGTCGACGCACTACCGCTACTGACGCGGCGCGCATGAAGCCCGAGATCTCCTTCGAGTTCTTCCCGCCGCAGACGGCCGAGGGCGCGGAGAAGCTGCGCGCCACGCGGCGCCAGCTCGCCCAGTTGAAGCCGGCCTTCTTCTCGTGCACCTTCGGCGCCGGCGGCTCGACACGCGACCGCACGCTGGAGACGGTGCTGGAGATGCAGGCCGAGAGCCTGCCGGCGGCGCCGCACCTGTCCTGCATCGGTTCGACGCGGGAGAACGTGCACGCCATCCTGGAACGCTATCGGGCGGCGGGCATCCGCCGCCTCGTCGCCCTGCGCGGCGACTTGCCCTCGGGCATGGCCGATCCGGGCGAGTTCCGCTACGCCAACGAACTGGTGGAGTTCATCCGCGCCGAAACCGGCGACTGGTTCCGCATCGAAGTGGCGGCCTACCCGGAATGCCATCCGCAGGCGCGCAGCCCGCGCGACGACTTGATCAACTTCAAGCGCAAGGTCGACGCCGGCGCCGACTCGGCCATCACGCAGTACTTCTACAACGCCGACGCCTACGCGCATTTCGTCGAGGAGGCGCGGGCGCTCGGCGTCACCGTGCCGATCGTGCCGGGCGTCATGCCGATCGCCAACTTCAGCAAGATCGCCCGCTTCTCGGACGCCTGCGGCGCGGAGATCCCACGCTGGATGCGCCGCCGCTTCGAGAGCCTCGGCGACGACGCCGCCGCGGTGCGCGCCTTCGGCCTCGACGTGGTGACGGAACTCTGCGAGCGCCTGCTCGCCCAGGGGGCGCCGGGCCTGCACTTCTATACCCTCAACCAGGCCGGACTGACCTCGACCATCTGCCAGCGGCTCGGTCTGTAGTAGTCCCGGAAAAGTCAGTCGCTGCAATACGGCGAAACAGACGCAACTTAGCGCCGTTTGCTGCCGCCGCCAAGGATCGAGCCGAGCACGCCACGCAGCACCTGGCGGCCGAGCTCCGAGCCGATGGCGCGGGCGGCGCTCTTCACCGCCGCCTCGGCCACCGACTGGCGGCCGCCACGCGAACCCCCTCCGCCGAAAATATCGCCGAGAATGCCGCCGTCCTGTTGCGGCTGACTTTTCGGCCGCGGCGCCTCGCGCGGCGCTGCAGCCTCGGCCGCCTGCGCGGCGCGCGCCTTGAGCTTCTCGTAGGCCGATTCGCGATCCACCGCCTTTTCGTAGTGGCCGTAGAGCAGCGAACGCTTGATCGCCCCCATGCGTTCCCCGGCCGTGAGCGGACCGATGCGCGAGGCCGGCGGCAGGATGAAGGCGCGCTCGACGACGCTCGGGCGGCCCTTCTCGTCGAGGCAGGACACCAGCGCCTCGCCGACGCCCATCTCGGTGATGGCCGCCTCGGTGTCGAGCTTGGGGTTCTGCCGCAGCGTCTGCGCCGCCGTCTTCACCGCCTTCTGGTCGCGCGGCGTGAAGGCGCGCAGGGCGTGCTGGACGCGGTTGCCGAGCTGGCCGAGCACGGTTTCCGGCACGTCGAGCGGGTTCTGCGTGATGAAGTAGACGCCGACGCCCTTCGAGCGGATCAGGCGCACCACCTGCTCGATCTTCTCCAGCAGCGCCGGCGGCGCCTCGTTGAAGAGCAGGTGCGCCTCGTCGAAGAAGAAGACGAGCTTCGGCTTGTCGAGGTCGCCCGCCTCGGGCAGCTGCTCGAAGAGCTCGGCCAGCAGCCAGAGCAGGAAGGTCGAATACAGGCGCGGCGCGTTGAGCAGCTTCTCGGCGGCGAGGATGTTCACCATGCCGCGGCCCTTGGCATCCGTCTGCATCAGGTCGGCGATGTCGAGCATCGGCTCGCCGAAGAAGGCCTCGCCGCCCTGCGCCTCCAGCGACAGCAGGTTGCGCTGGATGGCGCCGACGGAAGCGGCCGAGATGTTGCCGTACTCGGTGGTGAACTGCTTGGCGTTGTCGCCGACGTGCTGCACCATCGCCCGCAGGTCCTTCAGGTCGAGCAGCAGCAGGCCGTTGTCGTCGGCGATCTTGAACACCAGCTGCAGCACGCCGGCCTGGGTGTCGTTGAGGTTGAGCAGCCGCCCGAGCAGGAGCGGCCCCATGTCGGAAACGGTGGCGCGCACCGGATGGCCCGCCTCGCCGAAGACGTCCCAGAACACCGCCGGGAAGGCGGCCGGCTGCGGCGCCTCGATGCCGAGCGAGTCGAGGCGCGCCTTGAGCTTCGGCGTCAGGCTGCCGGTCGCCCCCAAGCCGGATAGATCGCCCTTGACGTCGGCCATGAACACCGGCACGCCGATGGCGGAGAGCCGCTCGGCCAGCAGCTGCAGGGTGACCGTCTTGCCGGTGCCGGTGGCGCCGGTGATGAGGCCGTGGCGGTTGGCCAGCGCCGGCAGCAGCGCCAGTTCGAGTTCGCCGGATTTCGCGATGACGAGCGGCTCGGCCATGCGACTTCTCCCGTGAGTGTAAAATCGCATTTTATCAGCGCAGTTTCGACGAGAGGTTAGACATGGCCGGCCATTCCAAATGGGCCAACATCCAGCACCGCAAGGGGCGCCAGGACGCCAAGCGCGGCAAGATATTCACCAAGCTCATCAAGGAAATCACCGTCGCCGCCAAGATGGGCGGCGGCGACCCCGGAGCCAACCCGCGCCTGCGCCTGGCCATCGACAAGGCCAAGGCGCAGAGCCTGCCCAAGGACACCATGGAGAACGCCATCAAGCGCGGCACCGGCCAGCTCGAAGGCGTCACCTACGAGGAGATCCGCTACGAGGGCTATGGCATCGGCGGCGCGGCGGTGATGGTGGACTGCCTCACCGACAACAAGACGCGCACGGTGGCCGACGTGCGCCACGCCTTCTCCAAGAACGGCGGCAACATGGGCGCCGAAGGCTCGGTCGCCTTCCAGTTCAAGCACTGCGGCCAGTTCCTCTTCGCCCCCGGCACCAGCGAGGACAAGGCGATGGAGGCGGCGCTGGAAGCCGGCGCCGAGGACGTGCTGACCAACGAGGACGGCAGCATCGAGGTGATCTGCGCGCCGGGAGACTTCCTCGCCGTCAAGGCCGGGCTGGAGCAGGCCGGGCTCAAGGCGGAAGTGGCCGACGTCACCCTCAAGCCGCTCAACGAGACCGAGCTCGCCGGCGAGGACGCGGCTAAAATGCAGAAGCTGCTCGACGCGCTCGACGCGCTCGACGACGTGCAGGAAGTCTATTCCACCGCGGTCATCGACGAGGCCTGAGAGCGGTGGGAGAGCCGGCCGCGCCCGTCCGCATCCTCGGCATCGATCCCGGCCTGCGCGTCACCGGCTTCGGCGTCATCGAAAAGTCCGGCAACAGGCTCGCCTACGTCACCAGCGGCTGCGTCAGGACGCCGGAGGACGGCAGCCTGCCGCTGCGCCTGAAGACCATCCTCGGCGGCCTGCGCGAAGTCATCGTCGCACACCGGCCGCAGCAGATCGCCGTCGAGATCGTCTTCGTCAACGTCAACCCGAAGTCCACGCTGCTGCTCGGCCAGGCGCGCGGCGCCGCCATCTGCGCGGCGGTCGACGCCGAACTGCCGGTGGCCGAGTACACCGCGCTGCAGGTCAAGCAGTCCGTGGTCGGCAACGGCCACGCCGCCAAGGAGCAGGTGCAGCACATGGTGCGCCGCCTGCTCGCCCTGCCCGGCGACCCGAGCCTGGACGCCGCTGACGCGCTCGCCTGCGCCATCTGCCACGCCCACGGCGGCCAGGGTCTGGGCGCGCTGTCGACGGCCGGGCTGCGCGTGCGCCGCGGCCGGCTGGGCTGATCGGCTCGCCTGCGGCTAGAATGCCTCCATTTGTCCGCGGAGCGTGGATATGATTGGCCGCCTGACCGGCATCTTGCTGGAAAAGAATCCGCCCCAGATCACGCTCGACGTCGCCGGCGTCGGCTACGAGATCGACGTGCCGATGAGCACCTTCTACAATCTGCCCGCCGCGGGCGAGCAGGTCATCCTGCACACCCATCTCGCCGTGCGCGAGGACGCCCACCAGCTCTTCGGCTTCGCCACGGAAGCCGAGCGCGCCGCCTTCCGCCAGTTGCTGAAGATCTCCGGCATCGGCGCGCGCACCGCGCTGGCGGTGCTCTCCGGCCTGTCGGTGGCCGAGCTCTCCCAGGCGGTGGCGGCGCAGGAGCCCGGCCGGCTGACGATGATTCCCGGCATCGGCAAGAAGACCGCCGAGCGCCTGCTGCTGGAGCTGCGCGACCGCATGAAGGGCATCGTCGCCGTCGCCCCGGCCGCGGCTGTCTCCTCCTCGAACGACATCCTCAACGCCCTGCTGGCGCTGGGCTACAACGAGCGCGAAGCGCAGGCGGCGCTGAAGGCCCTGCCCGCCGATGTCTCGGTGTCGGACGGCATCCGTCTGGCGCTCAAATCGCTGTCGAAGGCCTGAGGGGTACAATCCCTAGCCCATGGACTACAAGAACCTCGCCCGCATCGTCCTCGTCACCCTGCTGGCGCTCGGCTGCTTCCTCATCCTGCGGCCCTTCATCGCGGCGATCCTCTTTTCCGCCATCGTCTGCGTCACCACCTGGCCGCTGCATCGGTGGCTGCTGGCGCGCCTCGGCAACCGGCCGGTGCTGGCGTCCAGCCTCATGACGCTGCTGCTCATGCTGGTCGTCCTGGTGCCGATGATCTTCCTCGCCGCCAGCCTGGCCGATGCCATGCCCCTGCTGGCGAGCAAGCTGCGCGCCTTCTTCGAGCATGCCTCGGCCGCCCCGCCGGACTGGCTGCGACGCATTCCCCTCGTCGGCGAGCAGCTCGATGCCCATTGGCACAAGCTCGCCGAGAACCGCGACGAGCTCAACAGCCTGCTCAAGCAGTTCTACGAGCCGACGCGCAAGCTGCTGACGGCGATCGTCACGTTGACCGGCGAAGGGCTGCTGCAACTGGTGCTGGTGCTGTTCATCGCCTTTTTCTTCTACCGCGACGGCGAGGCGCTGGCCGCGCGACTGCACAGCGGCAGCCGCCAGCTCGGCGGCGAACTGGGAGGGCAGATGCTCGACCTGACGCGCGGCACCGTGATGGGCGTGATGGCCGGCATCGTCGGCACGGCGGCGGCGCAGGCGCTGGTGGCGCTGGTCGGCTTCCTCATCGCCGGCGTGCCGGGCGCCATGCTGCTCTCGGCGGCGATCTTCTTCCTCTCCATGATCCCCGTCGGGCCGCCGCTCATCTGGGGCGGCGCCGCCTTCTGGCTCTACGACCAGGGCCAGACCGGCTGGGCCGTCTTCATGGTGATCTGGGGCGTGGCCGTCATCAGCAGCATCGACAACTTCGTCAAGCCGCTGCTCATCAGCCGCACCGCCAGCCTGCCCATCCTGCTCATCGCGCTGGGCGTCTTCGGCGGCATCATCGCCTTCGGCTTCATCGGCATCTTCCTCGGCCCGGTGCTGCTGGCGCTGGGCCTGGTCCTGGCCGAGAAATGGACCGCCGCCCGGACCGCCGCGGAGCAGCGGACTTGATCGAGACCGACCGGCTGATCTCGGCCGCGCCCGAATCCTCGCAGGAGGCGCAGATCGAACGCGCCCTGCGGCCGCGCAGGCTGGAGGAATACGTCGGCCAGCGCAAGATCCGCGACCAGCTTTCCATCTTCATCGAGGCGGCGAGGAAGCGGAAGGAGGCGCTCGACCACGTCCTGCTCTTCGGCCCGCCTGGCCTCGGCAAGACCACGCTGGCCCACATCATCGCCCACGAGATGGGCGTGAATCTGCGCCACACCTCGGGCCCGGTGCTGGAGCGCGCCGGCGACCTGGCGGCGATCCTCACCAACCTCGAGCCGCACGACGTGCTCTTCATCGACGAGATCCACCGCCTCTCGCCGGTGGTGGAGGAGATCCTCTACCCGGCGCTGGAGGATTTCCAGATCGACATCATGATCGGCGAGGGGCCGGCGGCGCGCTCGGTCAAGCTCGACCTGCCGCCGTTCACCCTCGTCGGCGCCACCACGCGCGCCGGCATGCTGACCAACCCGCTGCGCGACCGCTTCGGCATCGTCTCGCGCCTGGAGTTCTACACGCCGGAGGAACTCTCGCGCATCGTCACGCGTTCGGCGCAGCTGCTCAATGTCGACATCGCCGCCGAAGGCGCCTTCGAGATCGCCCGCCGCGCACGCGGCACGCCGCGCATCGCCAACCGCCTGCTGCGCCGCGTGCGCGACTTCGCCGAGGTGAAGGCGGAGGGCGCCATCACGCAACTGGTCGCCGACGCCGCATTGACCATGCTCGACGTCGATCACGTCGGTCTCGACATCATGGACCGCAAGCTGCTCGGCGCCGTGCTGGAGAAGTTCGCCGGCGGCCCGGTCGGCCTCGACAACCTGGCGGCGGCCATCGGCGAGGCGCGCGACACCATCGAGGACGTGCTCGAGCCCTACCTCATCCAGCAGGGCTACCTGCAGCGCACGCCGCGCGGCCGCATGGCCACCGCCGCCACCTGGCGCCACTTCGGCCTCGCCGCGCCCGGCCGCGACGGCAGCGGCGAGCTCTGGTCCGAGTAACCTCGCAACGCCCCGGCCGGCGTTTACGCAGGCAGGTCCCGGCCGCTGGGGTAAAATGCCCGCATGCCGCCCGTCAACACTTCCGCGCCCGGAGCGTTTTCCTTTCCGGTGCGCGTGTATTACGAGGACACGGACATGGCGGGCGTGGTGTACTACGCCGGCTACCTGCGCTTCCTCGAGCGCGGGCGCACCGAATGGCTGCGCGACTTGGGCGTCGAGCAGCTCGGGCTGGCGCAGGAGGAGGGCCTCGTCTTCGCCGTGCGCTCGCTGAATATCGAATACCTCAAGCCGGCGCGCCTGGACGACGCCCTCGCCGTGCTGACGGAACTGACTTTGCCGGGGCGCGCCCAGGTCACGCTCAGGCAATGGATTGAACGCGGCGGCGAAACCCTGGTCGAAGCCACCGTGCGCATCGCCTGCCTCGACACGAAAACAATGAAGCCGACCGCACTGCCGGCGGCGCTGAGAAAGAAAATGGGAGGGCCATGAACGTCACCACCGATTTATCCATCCTTTCGCTCATCGCCAACGCCAGCATCCTGGTCAAGGGCGTCATGCTGCTGCTGACGCTGGTGTCCCTCATGTCCTGGTACTGGATCTTCCGCAAGTGGTTCGCCATCCGCGACGCGCGCGCCAGGACCGACCAGTTCGAGCGCGACTTCTGGAGCGGCGGCGACCTCAACGCTCTCTACCAGAGCGCGGTGAACGACCGCCACAGCGCCGGCGCGCTCGAGCGCATCTTCGAGGCCGGCTACCGCGAGTTCACCAAGCTGCGCGGGCAGAAGTCGCTCGACCCGGCCAGCATCGTCGATGGCTCGCGCCGCGCCATGCGCGCCACCTACCAGCGCGAGATGGACCATCTCGAGGCGCACCTCGCCTTCCTCGCCTCGGTCGGCTCGGTCAGCCCCTACGTCGGCCTGTTCGGCACGGTGTGGGGCATCATGAACGCCTTCCGCGGCCTGGCCAACGTCAGCTCGGCCACGCTGGCCCACGTCGCGCCGGGCATCGCCGAGGCGCTGGTCGCCACCGCCATCGGCCTCTTCGCCGCCATCCCCGCCGTCGTCGCCTATAACCGCTTCGCCCACGACATCGACCGCGTCAGCATCCGCTTCGAGAGCTTCATGGAGGAGTTCTCGAACATCCTGCAAAGGCAGCTGAGATGAGAAGGCGCCATTTCGACTTCGTCGCGCACTGCGCGACGCCGATATGGTCGCCCCCTTCCCTGGGAAGGGGGCTGGGGGGATGGCACAACAGCTACCGTGAGGTGGCGTTGTCTCACGGGCAAGGAACTTGCCCGTGAGACAACGGCGCCTCATGAATCAGATCAACGTCGTGCCGTACATCGACGTGATGCTGGTGCTGCTCGTCATCTTCATGGTGACGGCACCGCTGATCCAGGTCGCCACGGTAGACGTGCCGACGGTGGGCAAGGCCTCGCAGGCGCCGAGCGATCCGCTGCAGGTGATCGTCAAATCCGATCAGACGCTGGCCTTCCGCGCCATGCCGAACGCGGCGCCGCGCGACGTCTCGCGCGAAGAGCTGCTGCGCCTGGTGGCCGAGGCGCAGAAGAAGAACCCGCAGCAGGCGGTCGTGGTGGCAGGCGACAAGAGCGTGCGCTACGAAGCGGTGATGAAGTTGATGGACGACCTGCAAAAGCAGCAGGTGGCCCGCGTCGGTCTTCTGGTGCAGCAGGGGCAATGAACGCCGCCCTTCTCGAAGAACGGGTGGACCCGGGCAAGGCGGCCTCGGCCGCGCTTGCCGCGCTGGTGCACCTCGCGCTGGCGGTGCTGCTGGTCTACGGCATCCGCTGGCAGACGCGGCCGCCCGAGGCGATCGAGGTGGAACTGGTGCGCGCGATGCCCGCCCCGCCGGCCCCCGTCGTCGAAGCCGCTCCGGAGCCGGCGCCGCCGCCGAAGGTCGAAGCGAAGCCGGAGCCGAAAGTCGAGCCGAAGCCCGTCCCGCCGCCCAAGCCCGATATCGCGCTCAAGGAAAAGGAGAAGCCGAAGCCTGAACCCAAGCCGCAGCCCAAGGTCGAGCCGAAGCCGGAACCCGACAAGGCCAGCCGCCAGCTCCAAGCCGACATGCTCATGCGCGAGCAGCAGCAGCTCGAGGCGCGCAAGGCCGAGCAGGAACTGGCGCAGATGAAGGCGGCGCAGGCCGCCGCCGCCCGCAACAAGGCCACCGCCGACTACATCGGTCGCATCCGCGGCAAGATCAAGGGCAACATCGTGCTGCCGCCCGACCTCAAGGGGAATCCCGAGGCGATCTTCGATGTCGTACAGCTGCCGAGCGGCGAGATCCTCAGCGTCAAGCTGAAGAAATCCAGCGGCCATGCCGCCTACGACAATGCCGTCGAGCGCGCCATCCTCAAGTCGAGCCCGCTGCCCAAGCCCGAGCAGGGCGATCTGTTCAGCCGCAGCCTGGAACTGAAGTTCCGCCCGCTGGAGGAATGACTGAAATGTATAATTCCGGAATCATGGTATTCGCCGAGCGATGATGACCGCACTCAAACGCGCCGTATCCGCCCTGCTCCTTCTCGCGCTGTCCCTCGCCGCGCACGCCCAGCTCACCATCGAAATCACCGGCGCCGGCGCCAACCGCATCCCCATCTCCATCGCCGACTTCTCCGGCGAAGCCGGCGTCTCGCGCGCCGTCGCCATGGTGATCCGCGCCGACCTCGAGCGCAGCGGCCTGTTCCGGCTGGTCGAGGCGGGCGCGCCGATGGCCGAGAACGCGGCCGTCAATTTCGGCGACTGGAAGTCGCGCGGCGCCGACGCCCTCGTCGTCGGCAGCGTGGCGCCCGCCGCCAACGGCCGCTTCGAGGTGCGCTTCCGCCTCTACGACACGCAGAAGCAGGCCTCGCTCGGCGGCCTGGTCTACGTCATGACGGCGCAACAGGCGCGCACCACCGGACATCGCATCGCCGACTTCGTCTACGAGAAGCTGCTCGGCGAGCCGGGCATCTTCTCCACGCGCATCGCCTACGTCGTCAAGAGCGTCGGGCGCTTCGAGCTGCAGATCGCCGACGCCGACGGCATGAACCCGCAAACGGCGCTGGCCTCGAGGGAGCCGATCATCTCGCCGGCCTGGTCGCCCGACGGCGGCCGGCTCGCCTATGTCTCCTTCGAGTCGAAGAAGCCGGTGATCTACGTGCACTCGCTCGCCAGCGGCAGCCGCCACGTCGCCGCCAACTTCAAGGGCTCCAATTCGGCGCCGGCCTGGTCGCCGGACGGCCGCAAGCTGGCCGTGGTGCTGACCAAGGACGGCGGCTCGCAACTCTATTCGGTGAACGCCGACGGCAGCGGTGTCGTGCGCCTGGCGTCCTCCAGCGGCATCGACACCGAGCCCTTCTTCTCGCCCGACGGCCAGTTCATCTACTTCACCTCGGACCGCGGCGGCAGTCCGCAGATCTACCGCGTGCCGGCCGAGAGCGGCAGCGCCCAGCGCATCACCTTCGAGGGCAGCTACAACGTCACGCCGCGCCTGACCCCGGACGGCAAGAGCATGGCCTACGTCACGCGCAACGGCGGGCGCTTCCAGCTCGCCCTGATGGATCTCGCCACGCGCCAGACCCAGGTCCTCACCGATTCCGACAAGGACGAGTCCCCCAGCTTCGCGCCCAACGGCCGCATGATCCTCTATGCTTCGGAAATCGGCGGCAAGGGCGTGCTCGCCGCCGTCTCCAGCGACGGCCGCGTCAAGCAGAAACTTTCGGTGCAGGCGGGCGACGTGCGCGAACCGGCCTGGGGCCCGTTTTCGAAGAACTGATTTTTATTGAGAGGTCATCATGCGCAACAAACTGATCATTGTTCTGGCCGCCGCCCTCATCGCCGGCTGCGGCACCACGGTCGATCCGGAGCAGGCCGGCGCGCCGGTGGAGGATCGCGGCGCGAAAAGGATCGACGGCACGGAAGTCAAGCCGGTCACGGCAGGCGACCCGATGGGCGCCGCGCTGGCCGCCGTCAAGCAGGGCGTGCTGGCCAAGCGCAGCGTGTTCTTCGACTACGACAGCTACGTCATCAAGGACGAGTTCAAGCCGCTGGTCGAGGCGCATGCCAAGTTCCTCGTCGCCAACCCGCACGTCAAGATGCTGATCCAGGGCAACGCCGACGAGCGCGGCAGCCGCGAATACAACCTGGCGCTCGGCCAGAAGCGCGCCGAGGCGTTGAAGAAGATGCTCACCCTGCTCGGCGCGCGCGAAGAGCAGGTCGAGGCCGTCAGCCTGGGCGAGGAGAAGCCGCGCTGCAGCGAGGCGAGCGAGGCCTGCTGGTCGCAGAACCGCCGCGACGACATGCTCTACACCGGCGAGTTCTGAGGCATGAAGCGCCTCCTGCCGCTGCTGTTCATCGCCGCCGTGCTGCCGGCGCAGGCTGGCCTGTTCGACGACGAGGAGGCGCGCAAGCGCATCGACCAGTTGCGCACCGAGGTGAATGCCCGCCTGGAGAAGCTGGAGGCCGCCTCGCGCGGCCAGATCGTGCTGGCCAACGAGATCGAGACGCTCAAGGCCGAGGTGGCCAAGCTGCGCGGCCAGCTCGAGGTGCTGGCCAACGAGATCGAGGCCACGCAGAAGCGCCAGAAGGACTTCTACGTCGACCTCGACAACCGCCTGCGCAAGCTGGAGCCGCAAGCGTCCGTCGAGGCGAAGCCGGCCGACGCCAAGGCGCCAACGGACCCCGCGGCGGAAACGCGCGACTACGAGGCAGCGCTCGGCCTGTTCAAGTCCGGCCGGCACAAGGACGCGGCGAACGCCTTCCTGAATTTCATCAAGGCCTACCCGGCCAGCCCCTTCCTGCCCTCGGCCCACTACTGGGCCGGCAGCGGCCACTACCAGCTCGGCGAGTACAAGAAGGCCATCGAGCTTTTCTCGAAGCTCGTCGCCACCTGGCCGGAAGACGCCAAGGCGCCCGACGCCCTGCTCGGCGAGGCCAACTGCCAGCAGGAATCCGGCGACGCCAAGGGGGGGCGCAATACGCTGGAGACCCTCGTCGAGAAGTACCCCGGCAGCGCGGCCGCCGTCGTCGCCAAGCAGCGCCTTACGCCCCGCCCGCCGCCGAAGAAAAAGTAAGCGGAGCGCGGCGCCGACGGCCGCACCATGACCGACCTTTCCGCCACGCTGCGCATCACCGAGATTTTCCATTCCCTGCAGGGCGAGAGCACCCGCGCCGGCCTGCCGACGACGTTCGTGCGCCTGACCGGCTGCCCGCTGCGCTGCGCCTGGTGCGACACCGACTACGCCTTCTCCGGCGGCGAGACGATGACGCTCGGCGCGGTGCTGATCGAGGTGGCGCGGCACGGCGCGCGACACGTCTGCGTCACCGGCGGCGAACCGCTGACGCAGAAGGCCTGCCTGCCCCTGCTCGGGGCCTTGTGCGACGCCGGCCATTCGGTCTCGCTGGAGACCAGTGGCGCATTGGACATTTCCGGGGTCGATCCGCGCGTTTCGCGCATCATGGACCTCAAGGCGCCGTCCTCCGGCGAGGTCGACCGCAACCACTGGGAGAATCTCGGCCGGCTCGATGCGCACGACGAGCTGAAGATCGTGCTGGCCGACGAGACGGACTACGACTGGGCAAGGAAGGCCATCCGCGAGCGGGGGCTGGACGCCATCTGCCCGGTGCTGCTCTCTCCCGTCGCGGGCCTGCTCGACCCGAAGCGGCTGGCCGAATGGGTGCTGCGCGACAGGCTGCCGGTGCGCGTGCAGCTGCAACTGCACAAGCTCGTCTGGGGAAACGAACGCGGCAGATAGCCGTTCAGCACACCGGCGCGCCGTAGGCGCGCGAGAAGGGAATCGGGCCCGACAGCGCCAGGCGGTCGCCATGGCCGAGCACGATGCCGTCCTCGAAGCTGCCGCCAAAGGATTTCAGGATGTTGTGGCCGTTGTGCCAGGCGGCAAAAATCTCGCGCTCCGGAATGCCCAGCCGGCGCGCCACCTCGGCCGGGAGCGCGCCCTCGGGCAGGGACAGGCGCAGCGGCTCGTAGCGGGGGACGAACCGCACCAGGCTGTTGTAGAGATGGACTTCGACCTCGATCATGGCGCGCATGGTATGGTTGGCTTCGTTCCCCTCACTTGACCCGCATCAAACCCGATGACTGCTCGCCCCAGACGCACCGTCGTGCTGCTTTCCGGCGGCCTCGATTCGGCCACCACGCTGGCCATCGCCCGCGGCGAGGGCTACGCCTGCCACGCCCTGTCCATCGACTACGGTCAGCGCCATGTCGCCGAGCTGGAGGCGGCCAGCCGCATCGCCATGGCGCTGGGAGCCGCCGAGCACCGCGTGGTGGACGTGGACCTCGGCCAGTTCGGCGGCTCGGCGCTGACCGACCGCCGCATCGCCGTGCCCATGCGCGGCGTGCAGCCGGGTATCCCGGCCACCTACGTGCCGGCGCGCAACACCGTCATGCTGTCGCTGGGGCTGGCCTGGGCCGAGGTGCTGCAGGCGAACGACATCTTCGTCGGCGTGAATGCCGTCGACTATTCGGGCTACCCGGACTGCCGGCCGGAATACATCGCCGCCTTCGAGGCTATGGCCAACCTCGCCACCAAGGCCGCCGTCGAAGGCACGCCCCTGCGCATCCACGCCCCCCTGATCGCGCTCAGCAAGGCGGACATCATCCGCCGCGGCGCGGCGCTCGGTGTCGATTACGGCCTCACGGTGTCCTGCTACCAGGCCGACGAGAAAGGCGCTGCCTGCGGCCTGTGCGACGCCTGCCGCCTGCGCCGCGCCGGTTTCGCGGCGGCCGGACTGGCCGATCCGACCCGCTACCTGACTGCTTGAGGGCTGAAATTCACGCCTGTTATGTATGGTGAAACAAGACTGATCCACACTGCTGCGTGATTCTTTAGAATCCGCTGATTGCGCCTCTCAGAAAAGGGCGCGTTGCGAGGAGGAAGCATGGAGTTCACCATTCACCATCAGATTCTGACGGCCGTCTTCGTCGTCGCCATCGTCATGGGTGCCGTGGCCAACAAGACCAATTTCTGCACCATGGGCGCCGTCTCGGACTGGATCAACATGGGCGACGCGGGCCGGCTGCGCGCCTGGCTGCTCGCCATGGCCGTCGCCATCCTCGGCGTCGCCGCCCTGACCGGCATGGGCCTCGCCAGCATCGGCAACAACACCTTCCCGCCCTACCGCACGCCGAACTTCGCCTGGCTGCGCTATCTCCTCGGCGGCCTCATGTTCGGCGTCGGCATGACGCTTGCCTCGGGCTGCGGCAACAAGACCCTGGTGCGCGTCGGCGGCGGCAACCTGAAGTCGCTCGTCGTGCTGGCCATCGCCTCGGCCTGCGCCTATCTCATGCTGTGGACGGACTTCTACGGCACGGTCTTCAACTCCTGGATCGCCGCCACCACGATCGACCTCGGCAAGTTCGGCATGAACAGCCAGGCCGTCAGCGAACTCTTCGGCAGCGGGGCGCAGGTCGCCACCGGCGCCGCGATCGGCCTGGCGCTGGCCGGCTTCGCCTTCGCCTCGAAGGATTTCCGCGGCAGCTTCGACAACATCCTCGGCGGCCTGGTCATCGGGCTGGCCGTGGTGATCGGCTGGTACCTCACCGCCGGGCCGATAGGCGCCGCCTGGAAGGAATGGGCGGAACTCGCCGACACCGTGCCGAGCCGCGTCGAGGTGCAGTCCTACACCTTCATCAGCCCGATGGGCGACAGCGTGCGCTACCTGACGAGCCCCAGCTTCGCCAACATCAATTTCGGCATCACGGCGCTGGTCGGCGTCATCGCCGGCTCCTTCCTCTACGCCATCCTGAGCGGCAGTTTCCGCATCGAGTGGTTCGTCTCCGGAGGCGATTTCCTCAACCATGCCGTCGGCGCTGTGCTGATGGGCATCGGCGGCGTGCTCTCCATGGGCTGCACCGTCGGCCAGGCCATCACCGGCATGTCGACCCTCGCCATGGGCTCCATGCTCACCTTCATCGCCATCGTCGCCGGCGCCGCCGCGACCATGAAGTTCCAGTACTGGCGCATGATGCGGGAGGCCTGAAACCCCGTTTCAAATTGACAGTCCCGGGGCCGGAATCTATAATGCGCCGCTCTTTCGGGGGTCGTTAGCTCAGCTGGTAGAGCAGCGGACTTTTAATCCGTTGGTCACTGGTTCAAATCCAGTACGGCCTACCACGAAAATCAAGGGGTTGGATGGCGACATCCAGCCCCTTGTCCTTATCCGGCGCCGCATTGCGGATATCCGCGATTGCCGGCCCGCCCTCTCCCGCACATAATCGTCCCATCGTCCTTGCAAAGGGGGCAGCATGTTCCAGGTGCGCATTCATGGCCGCGGCGGGCAGGGCGTCGTTTCCGCCGCGGAAATGCTCTCGGTCGCGGCCTTCCTGGAGGGCAAGCACGCGCAAGCCTTTCCCAGCTTCGGCTCGGAACGCATGGGGGCGCCGGTGATGGCCTTCTGCCGCATCTCTGACCGCGAAATCCGCCTGCGCGAGCCGGTCATGAGCCCGGACGCGCTCATCATCCAGGACCCGACCCTGCTGCACCAGGTCGACCTCTTCAGCGGCGTCACCGACGAGGGCCTCATCCTCATCAACTCGACGCGCGGCTTCGGCGAGCTGGGCATCGGCGAGTTCGTCGAAGGTTTCCATCCCGACCTGCTGTGCACCGTGCCGGCCACTGAACTGGCGTTGAAGCACGTCGGGCGGCCGGTGCCCAATGCCGCGCTGCTCGGCGGCTTCGCCGCGGTCTGCGAGCAGGTCAAACTCGAATCCGTCTTCGCCGCCATCCGCGAGAAATTCTCCGGCAAGGTGGCGGAAGGAAACGTCGCCGCCGCGCGCGAAGCCTACGATTTCGTCAAGGCGGAAAGACAGGAGGCTTTGCATGCTTAAGCAGACCGAAGGCTCCCACGCCATCGCCGAATCGGTCGCCCTGTGCCGGCCGGAGGTGATCTGCGCCTACCCGATCACGCCGCAGACGCACATCGTCGAGGGCCTCGGCGAAATGGTCAAGTCGGGCGAATTGAAGGACTGCGAGTTCATCAACGTCGAGTCGGAGTTCGCCGCGCTGTCGGTCGCCATCGGCGCCTCGGCGGCGGGCGCGCGCACCTACACCGCCACCGCCAGCCAGGGCCTGCTCTTCATGGCCGAGGCGGTGTACAACGCGGCCGGCCTCGGCCTGCCCATCGTCATGACCATCGGCAACCGCGCCATCGGCGCGCCGATCAACATCTGGAACGACCACACCGACTCGATGTCGATGCGCGACGCCGGCTGGATCCAGCTCTACGCCGAGACCAACCAGGAGGCCGCCGACCTTCACATCCAGGCCTTCCGCCTCGCCGAGGATCTGTCGATGCCGGTGATGGTGTGCGTGGACGGCTTCATCCTGACGCACGCCTACGAGCGCATCGACGTGCCGACGCAGGCACAGGTCGACGCCTACCTGCCGCGCTTCGAGCCGCGCCAGGTGCTCGACCCGAAGGAGCCCGTCTCCATCGGCGCCATGGTCGGCCCCGAGGCCTTCATGGAGGTGCGCTACCTCGCCCACCACAAGCAGATGCGCGCGCTCGAGCTGATTCCGCGCCTGTCGCAGGAATTCCAGAATGTGTTCGGCCGCGACTCGGGCGGCCTCATCCGCAGCTATCGTGCCGAGGATGCCAAGACCATCGTCGTTGCCCTCGGCTCGGTGAACGGCACCATCAAGGACGTCATCGACGAGCTGCGCGACGAGGGCTGCGCCATCGGGCTCGCCACCATCGTCTCCTTCCGCCCCTTCCCGAGCGACGAGCTGCACGAGGTGCTCTCGCACGCCAAGCGCCTGGTGGTGATCGAGAAGTCGCTGGCGGTGGGGATCGGCGGCATCGTCTCGCACAACCTGCGCATGGCGCTTTCCGGCATTTCGCTGCACGCCTACACCGTCGTCGCGGGGCTGGGCGGGCGGGCCATCACCAAGGCCAGCCTGCGCAGCCTGTTCGAGCGCGCGCTGCGCGACGAGTTGGAGCCGCTCACCTTCCTCGACCTCAACCAGGCGGCGGTGAACCGCGAGCTGGAGCGCGAGCAGGCGCAGCGCCGCTCCGGCCCCTCGGCCGAGAACATCCTGCGCGACCTCGCCGGCGGCGGTCGCTCGGCCCTCTAGGAGAAGCGCGCCATGGAAATGCAGCAGATCAAGTTCTACCAGACCGGCACGTTCACCGTCGGCAACCGCCTGCTCGACGAAACGCAGCGCAGCGTGCAGGCCAACCTGCAGCGCACCAACTCGCTCAACTCCGGCCACCGCGCCTGCCAGGGCTGCGGCGAGGCGCTCGGCGCGCGCTACGCCATCGACGCTGCCATGCGCGCGGCGAACAACCAGGTCATCGCCTGCAACGCCACCGGCTGCCTCGAGGTGTTCTCGACGCCCTACCCGGAAACCTCCTGGCAGATCCCGTGGATCCACTCGCTCTTCGGCAATGCCGCGGCGGTGGCCACCGGCGTCATGGCGGCGATGAAGGTGAAGGGCCGCAACGACGTGCGCGTCATCGCCCAGGGCGGCGACGGCGGCACCACCGACATTGGCTTCGGCTGCCTCTCCGGCATGTTCGAGAGGAACGACGACGTGCTCTACATCTGCTACGACAACCAGGCCTACATGAACACCGGCGTGCAGCGCTCCTCGGCGACGCCGCCCGCCGCGCGCACTGCCACCACGCTCCCGCTCGGGCCCGAGCCGGGCGCCGTCTTCGGCCAGGGCAAGAACGTGCCGGAGATCGCCATGGCGCACGGCATTCCCTACGTCGCCACCGCCTCGGTGGCCTACCTGCGCGACCTCGAGGAAAAAGTCAGTCGCGCCATGACGGCGAGGGGGGCGCGCTACATCCACATCCTCGTGCCCTGCCCGCTCGGCTGGGGCGCGGCGCCCCACGACACCATCAAGCTGGCGCGGCTCGCCGTGGAGACCGGCCTCTTCCCGCTCTTCGAGGCCGAGCACGGCGAAGTCACCCATTCGACGCCGATCCGCCATCGCCTGCCGGTGGAGGAATATCTCAAGCCACAGAAGCGCTTCGCCCATCTCTTCGGCAAGCAGCCCGCGGTAGACACCATCGCGCGCATCCAGGCCCAGGCCGACCGCAACATCCGCAAGTACCGCCTGATCGACGAGCGCCGCCATGGATAAGCCCTTCGCCATCACGCTCGACCCCGGCTCCTCGCTCGCCAACCGCACCGGTTCCTGGCGCACGGTGCGGCCGGTCTATGTCGACCGCCTGCCGCCCTGCAACCACACCTGCCCGGCCGGCGAGAACATCCAGGGCTGGCTGTTCCATGCCGAGTCCGGCGACTACGAGAAAGCCTGGCGCGAACTGGTGAAGAACAACCCGATGCCG
>Ga0194126_10003418_pt1 | contig 25147 bp, 28 predicted proteins | sample TA2KigC150mmetaG_FD_148641 | JGI IMG/M metagenome (GOLD analysis project Ga0194126, IMG submission 148641) | Freshwater microbial communities from Lake Tanganyika, Tanzania - TA2015035 Kigoma Deep Cast 150m | ecosystem: Environmental > Aquatic > Freshwater > Lake | place: Tanzania: Lake... | reverse complement strand
ATTCCCGGAGGATGCGGTCAGCACTCCTTGGGCTCCCGTTTCTTTAGCCAGTGCGACGGCAAGTGCACCTGGTCTGTCCTTAAAGGATCCGCTTGGATTTCGACCCTCGTTTTTGAAATAGAGATTCTCCAAGCCAAGAGTAGCGCCAAGGCGGCGAGATCGGATAAGAGGAGTGTCTCCTTCCCCGAGAAACGGAATCGCCGATGAGACAGGAAGCACCGGGCGATATCGGTCAAGTCCTGGCCCTGGTTCAATCTTCTTAAGCTTGAGAAGAGAAGTGTCCGGGTAGTGTGGCTGAAGAATGCCACCACACGCAGGACAACGCCCTAAACTTCCCCGAGAGACTCCGTGAGAACACTTAGAACAGAGGATTTGCATAGGGACTCCAAAGAATAAAGAAGGAAATTCTGTTAAGCATAGATGACAGAGAAAAGGAAAACGAAAAAACAATTCAGATTTAGCAGAATTGAGAAGCTTTATCAAGAACAGTCCCGCATTCTGTCCCGTATTCCCGTCAAGATGCAAAGCAGCATGCTTATACAAGCTTGTAAATGTGCCTTGACAAAAAAGATTATTTATGTTATTGAAAGTAAAATTTCACAGTTAAGGAAGGAGATATTTTATGAAGAGAAAATTGTTGAATGGGTTTTTGATTCTTTCCCTCACCCTGCCTTTCGTTTTACTATCATCGTTTGTAGAGGCTTCCCCTGTTGTCATGAAGTTTGGGTTGTCCGCTCCTGATCTGAACCCCAGTTTCTGGGCGACTCATTACAATATTTTTAAATATGAAGTCGAACGGCAATCCAACGGCCGCATTCAAGTAGAACTGATCTGGGGAGGAGCTTTAGGAAGTCCCGAGGACATGTTGAAACAGGTCATGATGGGACAGATTCAGGGGTCCAATCCTTCGGAAGGCGCTCTCGCGGAAGTATTCAAACCGGTGCAGGTTTTATCCATACCCTATCTATTAGGGGATGAATATCAGGCCTGGCGGCTATATGATGGACCCTTCATCCAAAAGCTAAACAAAGAATTACTGGACAAGACCGGAATGAGAGTGCTCCACTGGTGGGAATCGGGCGGGTTCAAACAGTGGACCAACTCAAAACGCCGAGTGCGTACCCCGGCCGACATGAAGGGGTTAAAAATCCGCGTCATGCCCTCTCCCATCTTTCAGACAATGGTCTCGAGTCTCGGCGCTTCCCCCACTCCCATTAGTTTTAGTGAGCTTTTTGGAGCCCTGAAAAGCAAAACCGTTGACGGGCAGGAGAATGCTCTCTCCCTCGTCGACCTTTTCAAATATCATCAGGTCCAAAAACATGTCACCGTAGACAATCACGTTTATGCCATTTCTACCATGATCATCAACGAAAAATTTTATCAATCTCTGCCACCCGATCTTCAGCAGGTGATTGATAAAGCCCAGAAGATTGCCCTTTCGGTCAACCGTGGAGTTTCCCGTTATACGGACCACATGGCTATTGATAATTTGAAAAAACAAGGCATGGATGTTTACGTGACCAGCCTGAAAGAAAGAGAGCAATTTAAGAATAAAGCTCAGGGTCCTGTGGTTGAATGGCTCCGCCAGGAAGTGGGCAATGAATGGGTGGACGGAATGCTTCAGGCTGCGGCTGCTGCAAAATAAAGCCAAACACTTCGGCCCCGTGGTATCGGTGCCCCTCCTAAAATTCAGGGGGGCGCCGATTTTTATTCCAGGGCCCCGTCCCGGTGGCCTTTTTTGAAATTAAAAATTCATTCAAAAGAATGTTCACCAGTGGGGTTGATCATTTTTCATTCCCCTTTATATAGAGAGAGGATCTTCGACGGTCCATATGAAAGACTATGAAAAAAATTCTTGAAGCGCTTCGCTTCCTTGAGAGAGTAGAGAGCAGTATCTGTATATTTTTCCTGCTTGTGATGACCTGTGTGGTTCTCCTTCAAGTATTTACCAGATACCTGCTCAATTATTCGTTTGCATGGGCTGAAGAATTGGTCCGGTATCTCATGATCTGGATGGTCATGATCGGTGCGGCACTGGTGCAGTCTAAAAATGACCACATTCGGATCGACTTCCTTCCAATGCTGGCCGGTCCCCGGGGAAGAAGGATCATGGAAACACTTTTTCGCCTCTGCATCCTCGTTTTTGTCATCATTTTAGTGATCAAGGGAATCAAAATCGCCTATTTCAACCGGCTATTCGAAAGCCCTGGGCTACGGATCAGCAAATTATGGCCCATGATCGCGATTCCTCTCGGAGGAGTCCTCATCGGTGTTTACACGACAAAGGCCCTGGCCCAAGATTTTTACAGACTGTTGTTCTGGCCTGCCGAAAAACTTCAGGAAGAGGACAGACAATTGGCTATGGAAAAGTTTCAGGATCACCCCGTATCAGACCAGGGAATAGACCCCACGGCAAAAACTGGCTAAAGATGTCACTCGGCTTGATGATTTTAATCTTTGTCGTCCTGCTCCTTGCCGGAATGCCCGTTGCCTTTGTCATGGGTTTCTCGGCTTCTCTCTATCTCCTTTTTTCCCCCCAGGTCACATTCCTCGATATGGCTCCCCAAAAACTTTTCGCGGGAATGGACTCCTTCGTCCTCATGTGCATCCCTTTCTTCATCCTTGCCGGCGAGATTATGACCCGGGGAAAGATTGCAGATCGTATCGTTGATTTCTGTAATCTCATCGTGGGCCGGTGGAGGGGTGGGTTGGCCCATGTCAATGTCCTCGCCTCGATGCTCTTTGCCGGAATTACCGGGGTTGCCCTGGGAGATATTGCCGCCCTGGGATCCATCTTCATTCCGGCGATGAAGAAACAGGGATACGATGGACCTTTCTCGGCTGCGGTCACTGCCGCCTCATCCATTATCGGCCCGATTATCCCTCCATCGATGATCATCGTTATCTATGGCGCGGTGACCGGTGTCTCGGTCGGCGCCCTTTTTGCTGGAGCGATCGTTCCGGGGATATTAATGGGTCTCTCACAGATGGCGATCGTCGCTTATCTTGCCAGGCGGAGACAATATCCTAAAACCCTCATTCCCATCACTCCCAAAAAACTGATTCTGGGTACACGAGATGCCCTGGTTCCTTTAATGATGCCAGCGATCATTCTTTTTGGCATTCTGGTTGGGATTTTTACACCTACCGAGGCAGCGGGAGCAGCCGTGCTCTACTCTTTCATCGTCGCATCTCTCTTTTATCGAACCCTTAAACTCCGCGACTATATCCCCATTTTTAGGACAGCCTTCATGTTTTCAGTCAAACTTCTGTTGATCGTAGGTTGTGGGGCCATCCTGGCGTGGGTTTTCGGGATTGAAAATGTTCCGGAAAAAATAAAAGGATTATTCTATTCCATCAGCGAGAACAAAATTGTCCTGCTCCTATTGATCAATCTATTCCTGATTTTCCTCGGCATGTGGCTGGACTGCTCAGCTTCGATCATTCTCTTTGCCCCGATGTTGACGCCCCTGGCTACAGAAATTGGCCTCCATCCCGTTCATTTCGGAATCATCATGATCGTCAATCTCAATATCGGCCTCCTGACACCGCCTTTGGCTGTCTGTCTGTTTGCCGCTGCTGACATATCCCGTGATCCGTTCATCCGGGTGGTTGTCGCAGTATTACCCTTTCTGATTGCCTGCTTTTTTACTTTAGCCTTAATCACTTATGTGCCAGAATTCATTTTGACACTGCCACGGCTATTAAATTTATTATGAAGCTGTCTTCTATCTCTCTATCCCATTTTGTCTTAATCAAGGAGAACGACGGGTGGAGCAGGTGAGTCGTATTTCATACGATGAAGATTGAGGAAAGGTTTATTGGGCGGGGCAATTTAGATTAGAAGTTTTCCGTCTCGAACAAGTTCCTTCCCATCCACTTTGAGCGTTGTCCGAAGCATTGTTCCATCAAGATGGCTTGCGCTGGCAAGGGTCCCTCCGAAGTACCGATTTTCCCCTAATCCAAAATGAACGGATCCTCGCACCCTTTCGTCCTCTGGCCCTCCGACCAATCTCGCCTTTGGGTTGACACCCAGCCCGATTTCACACAGCCAGGAAGCATTCTCATCCCGTCCGAGGAGCTCTCCTAAACCCTTCCAGCCACGACCCCCTACCACTTTCACCACTTTACCCTTTTCAATCTCAAAGGTCACCGGCTTCAGGCAACGTCCAAATCCAAGAATGGTTCCGTCAACGACCGCTCTTCCCTCCGCCGTCCCCTCCCGGGGAGCTACTCCAATCGCTCCTGCGGGAATATAATCAATTTCCCCCGGCTTTCGGACTGAACCAAGGGCAAGCAGCGTGGGTCGATTGGCCATCTGGACACGCAGATGGGTCCCACCGGGGGAAGTCATTTCGATGGCGCAAGAGGCATCCAGGATCTTCTTAATCTTCTTCATTTCTTCCGTTAAGGTTCGATAATCGATCGGGACGGTTCGACAAAGGGCATCCGTAGTAATCCGAAACATACTGAGGATACGAGCACCCGCTTTGAGGGCCTCATCCATGATACCGCCTGCAATCGGTCTGGTCGCACAGGCGATAACCACATCAACACCCTTCATCGCATGGATGACAGGCCGGGAAGGCTCTCGATAGGGAGGGATGGCTGGGTAGACGATAGAAATGGGATGAGCGTGAAGTTTTGAAGCGGCATTCAGCAGAGCAATAGACAATTTCGGAGCCTGGAGGTCGTCGGCGAGGATGAGGATCTCCTCGCCTCTTCGGACATGGGCACATTCTTCTAATAGGATTTCACAAGTTCGATCAAGTGATGGGGCCACCACATCTCCGTTCCTATGGCTCGTTTAGATGCGATTCCAAATTTTTCAAACTCTGTTTCACATATTGCGCCAGGAGTCCCAGCTCTGAATTGATGGCCACCAAATCTACCCCTCGCCCCAGCCACTGGATCGCCATATCCATGTTCCCGGCAAAAATACCGATTTTCTTCTTATAGGGTTTTGATCTTTGTATGATCCGTTCGATTTCCCCGGTGAGGATAGGGTTTGCAAACTCTCCAAACACTCCGAGGTTCATGGAGAGATCTCCTGGCCCAATAAAAACCATATCATAGAATCCCACCGAAAGAATGGCGTCCAGGTTTTCTAATGCCTCCCTTGTCTCAATCTGAATGATCACCACCGTGTCTTTATTGGGAGCAACCTTCCTTTCCATAATCCTCAGACCAAAATCCGTTGCCCTGCCTGGACCAATTCCCCTCTTCCCCTCCGGTGGATAAAGGGCGGCTTCTTGAACCCTCAGGACATCCTCTACCGTTCGCACCTGAGGCACGACAATCGCATCCGCTCCGGCATCCAGATACGTGGCAATGTACTCGGGACTGATCGTCGGAATGCGGACAATCCCGTACGTGGGCGTAGCGCTGAGGCTCTGGAGCATCGATTGGATGGTCTCGATATGCATCGCAGAATGTTCACTATCGATCAACACAAAATCGAAACCGAGTTTCCCCACGAATTCGGTCATGACCGGATGGGCAATCTGGATAAAGGTACCGACCAGAGGCTTTTCCCGCTGAAGCCTCTGTTTAAACTTGGCGCGGCCGCAAGTTGAGGCGGGAGGTGAAGAAGGCCCTTTGGCCGGAGTCGCCCCCGCAGAAGGCTGTACCTTAATTTCAAAGTTGAAACGCTTGATCGCCTCCTTCGCCTCATCGGTCAGCATCGGCATCCTTTCCACGGTAATGGACGTCATGCCCCGCGCGAAGTAATTCTCAATCTCTTTGGCAGTTAGATATTCAGGCATCTCTTATTACCCCATCATGATCATTATAAGGTTGGCTCTTGGGCCATTCGGTAGGTCTCTTCATCAGGCCGGGCGATGACGTTCACAGAAACCACTTCGCCAACCTTTTTTGCTGCTGCTGCTCCTGCATCCACAGCCGTCTTGATGGCTCCGATTTCGCCCTCGAAAATAACCGCAAAGAGACCTGCGCCTGGATTGTTTCCACCCAAAAGAGTGACATTGGCCGTTTTCAATGCGGCATCTGCAGCTTCGATGGCAGTGACCAATCCTTTGACTTCAATGAATCCAAGACTTTGCATAAACCCATCCCTCCTTCTATTCAAGTTTCAGTTTAATCAGTTTGGTAATTCCCGGATTGGGACGGGCGATCACATGAACCGCCACGATCTGGCCAACCCTCTTGGCGGCAGCAGCTCCGGCATCCACCGCCGTCTTGACTGCTGCCACATCGCCCCTGCAGACGACCGTCACCATCCCCCCGCCGATACCTTGTTTGCCGACCAGTACCACATTGGCCGCCTTGGAGATGGCATCCGCAGCCTCTACCGCGGGCACAAAACCGATGACTTCAACAAACCCAAGAGCATCCATGATTTATACCCTCCTGTTTAAATGTTTTTTCCTCACCGCCTGGAACCTCCGCCATTCCCCGTCAGTACCTGACTCGGGGGAGGATTTGCAACCCATTCTCCGTCTTTGATGATCAACCTCCCCCCCTTGATCACCATCACCGGCCAACCCGTCAGCACCTGTTCCTCGTATAATGAGAAGGGCGTCGCCGATTTGATCTCTGCCCTGCTGACCTTGTGCCAGCGTTCGATATCCACCACCACCATGTCGGCGTCGGCCCCGGGCATCAGTGTTCCTTTTTGGGGAAAGATCCCGAATATTTCCGCGGGCCTCCTGGTCATCAGGTCGATGAGTTTGGCCATCGGGACTTTTCGCTGGACGACTCCCTCGGTCAGTATTCCCGGCAGATGGAACTCCATCGTCGGTGTATTGGGCATGGCTTCCCAGACAGATTTATCCAGCCCTTTGATCTCACTGCTCATGGGAACGGAATCGGTTCCGATGGTGTCGATCCTTCCCTTTTTCAACATCTCCCAAAGAGTCTCAACGCTCTCCCTGTTTCTAAGCGGTGGAAGCCACTTCGGGATATTTCCTTTTGCCTTTTCGATGGAGAACAGCAGGTAGGGCGAGGTTGTTTCGGCAAGGATATGGGTCGAATCGTATTTGATCTCTGATACCGCCCGCACGCCTTCCTGGGTGGAGACGTGAACAAAATAGGTAAAGACTCCTTCGAATTTTCTTGTCAATAAGGCGGCCCTCCGAATCGCCTCTTCCTCTGCGATGGAGGGATGGGTCTCTGACCACTCCTGCACAGTGGTTCTCAACCCATCCTTAGCCATGATCTTTTCCGTGGCCCATCTGACCAAAGAGGCATTCTCGGCGTGGATGCAGATCGTGCATTTCTGACCCGTTTCTAAAACTTTTTCATAGACCCGGGTCATGAATCCATCATCGATATCTGGAATGATGCCGGGAACACCGCTCATATAAATCTTAAAGGATCGGATCCCATAGTCATGCACGTAGCGAGGAATTTCCTCGAGGTGTTGCGAAGTGGCGATGGTGGGATGGAATAAGATATCGGCCAGGGAATGGGCCCTCACCTGTTTGAAGAGATATTCCAGTTTCGGCAGATAGGATTCCTTCTCATAGAGAAAACAGCCCACCGTAGTTACCCCGCCCCACAGACCTGCCCGGGTCTCGTTTTTGGCATCTATCTCAAAAGGGGCGAAAATTCCCAGGTGGACATGGGGATCAATGATGCCCGGAAGGACATACTTCCCTTCGACATCGATCTCCTTCGATCCCGAAGAGGTCGATTCCCTAACATGATGAACTGCTAAAATCTTTCCATGGGCGATGTGAATATCACCCCTGAACAGTCCCTGACCAGGCCAAACGATCGTTCCATTTTTAAGAACGATTTCATCCAGCGGAGCTGACGCAACCCTCTTGCCGGAGGGTCTTTCCAGAAGTTCAGGAGAGGTCCATGGCTGAGTCTGGGAGACGGGAGAAGTCCCCTGTATGATCGTAACCCCCAATTTGGCAGCCATCTCCTGGGCCACGCTGGTGATGACGTCCTCTTCATCAACATATAGCATCCTCTGTCCGGTCAGAGAGACAATTTCAACATCCGAGGAAGTAATAAATCGCCTCATCTCAGCCTACCTGTTATATAATTTTCAATAAATGGATTCGTTCTTTCATGGCCCTTGTATCATCACTATCTTTCTTTGTAAGCCAAGAAGAGGACTATTTTCTACTTTTCACAAACCCACGGGGAATCAGGGTCTCTGTCTCCTCGTGCGGCCTTGGGATGATATGGATGGAAACCACCTCCCCGACTTTTTTAGCCGCAGCCGTTCCAGCATCGAGAGCCGCCTTGACCGCACCCACCTCCCCTTGAACAAATACGGAAACGTATCCGCCGCCGATCTTCTCCATCCCAACCAGAGTGACATTTGCTGCTTTGACCATGGCATCGACCGCTTCGATGGCCCCCACCAGCCCTTTTGTTTCAATCATCCCTACGGCATTCATTTTCATCTATCCTCCTGTTCCCTGATAAGAGTTCATGGAATCGACACTGGGTATCCCGCTCCAGGTTCGCAGCGCTGATTATTTCTTGTAGATCTCTTTCCCCTTAAGGGTCAGTGAATCGAAGATGGCAACGATGACGGCATCCACGGGAGCATCTTCCTTACCGACGGCCTTTTGTGCCGGAGTCCCCTCAACCACACCGACGATCTCCCCTTCTCCGGCTCCAACCGCATCGAGCGCGACGAACTGATCCAGAACCTTCTCGGGATCCATTCCAATCCGTCCTACGATCAACATCGTGTGACCCATTAACCGTTTGTCTTTGATCGTGGAAACTGCGTTTCCGATTACCTTGCAAACAATCACAGTATATCGCCTCCTTTCCCGACTTCTAAACCCATCTGCAGAATGACATCGGTTAAATTTCTTGGAGATATATTAACAAAATGGAATGAACCCAGTCAAGCGAAAAACCTGGAGCAGGTGCTTCGCATTTCCTCTCTTTAAATCACCAGCTTCTCCCGATCAATATGAGTTTCTCGAAAACGGTTTAATTGAAGCCCCTCCATGTCGACCGAGGGATTTTGGCCCGTCAGAATCTCCGACAGGACCATGCCGATGGCCGGAGCGAGCATATAGCCATGCCCGCTGAAGCCCGCCATCAGGATATATCCTTCTCTTTCAGATACAGGGCCGATGACCGGTTGCCCATCTGGAGTCGTATCATAATGACCCTCCTGTATTTTCAAGACACGGAGTGTTGCCATCTTTTCAGGCATGATCTGAAGGGCCATTTCGACACATTTCTCAGTGAATTGATGGTCTGAGATATTCTCATTTCCTTCCCGGAGGTATCCCATATAAACATTCCCTTCCTGCAGTTGTTTCCCAGCCCAACCCTTATCAAAGGCGACAACCAGTGGTTCGAGGAAACGCTCTTCTATTCTGTTGGTATAAAGCAACCTCCGTTTTTCAATGTCGATGGGTAGCGGAACACCCACCCAATCTGAAACCCTCGGAGCGTCACATCCAGAAGCATTGATAACGGAATTTGTTTCGATATAACGTTTCGAGGTCTGAACGCCAACTATCTTTTGGTTTTTGGTTTTGATGTCGATAGCCTCTTCGAATAATATCTCCCCGCCCATTTCTCTTATTCTTTTCCCTAGCAATTGAGTCAATCCGTAGCCGTCCTCTAAGAAACCGTCCGATCTGCAGAAGGCTGCTCCCAGAAGACCATCGGGATCGATTCCGGGTACGACTTCAAATATCTCCTGTGGTATCATCATCTGGCTTGGGATACCCCATCGGTTCTGTTGTTCCACATTTTCTTTAAACGCTTTTAAGGTGCTCTCTGTGTGGGCCAGAAACATGTAACCCGATTGAACGAAGGGCAATGGATAATCCGGGTGAAGTTCCTCCTCTACCCGGCTAAAAAATTCATCAATAGATTTCTTGGCAAGCCGAGCACATATGGGATGAGTGTGCTGCTGCCTGATACCTCCAGGACAACTGCCTGTCTCTTTACTGGCCAGATGATCCTTTTCCAGCAGAATGATCGCCCTGACCCCCTTCTTGACCAAGAAATAGGCGAGTGAACAACCGGCAATCCCTCCTCCAATAATGACATGCTCGGCTATGTTGGTCATAGAATGCTCCAAAAGTTATCTATCATTGACACACTTTTTCAAAGTTTCAAAAATACCGGATCTCTCAGGGCGAAGAAAGGCCCAATCCTTTGGATTTTCAAGGAAGATTTAAAATGCCAATCTGGCAGGCTGGTTTTTCCACCAGCCTGCCAGTCAAGAGATTAGACAAGATATTCCTTTTTCATCATTCGTGAAGGACAGCGATCCCGTCTTTAACAATAAACACGAGCATATCCCGGACCACGTCCCCATTTTCATCAAACTTATTCTCTCCCATGACACCCATGACTGAAGGCGTGGTGCTACCGATGGAAGTCAAACCTGCGTTCAGATCCTTTCGGTTCGCACCTCCGATTTCGATGGCCTTGGCAATCAAGAGAACACAGTCATGGGCCAAACCCTCTACCAGACCGGGATCCTGGTTAAACTTTTTCTTGAATTCTTCGGCCCATTTCTGGATATAGGGTCGTTTGTCAATCAAGGAGAAGTACCCAAGATAAATCGTTCCCTCAGACGCCTTGCCTGCCACCTTGATATACTCGGGGTGACCGATGCCATCCGTACCCAGGATCTGGGCATTCAAACCCAACTCCTTCGATTGCCTTGCGATCAATGCTCCTTCTTTGTAATGGCCAGCAATGAAAATGGCATCAGCCCTCAGGTTCTTTATCTTTGTAAGCTGGACTGAAAAATCCGTATCATTGGGCAGATAGGCCTCGGACGAAACGATAGCGCTTTCAGGAATGCCAACATCTTTTAATCCCTTTTTAAAGACTTCGCTCAGCCCTCGACCATAGTCATCGTTGACATAAATGACAGCATAGCGACTCCATTTCCCCTGTTTCTTAACCCAATTGGCCATGTACCGTCCCTGAAAGGCATCGGTCGGGCAGACACGGAAAGAGTAAGGACCCGCCTGGGTATAGGCTGGAGCCGTGGCTCCAATGGCCACCATCGTCAGACCGTGTCTATTCATAATGGGGGCACCGGCTAATGCCACTGTACTGGTGATAGGGCCAACCATAGCCAAAATCTTCGGGTTATCGACGAATCGCTGAGCAATCGCCGCTCCTTCCCGAGGATCGTTCTTATCGTCGGCCACCTCAATCAGCGTTAACATCCTTGCCTGTGTCTCACCCTTGGGGATGACTCCTCCCGCTGCATTGATCCGATCGATGACAAATCTTGTCCCTACTTCAGCCTTCTTGCCCCAGGAAGCGGCTCCTCCACTCATCGGCGCACAGAGCGCGATGCCCAGAGGTTCGGCAGCCATAGCACCCGTCACCACCATCATACTGATCCACAAAACCAAAACCGTGACTGAAACTTTTTTCATAACCTCGTCCTCCTTCCTTAGTATTTTTGGAAAATGGGGTTCATGTTACGCCTCACCCAGATAGGCCTTGATGACATTTTCATTTTGAAGGAGATTGACTGCGCTGTCCGCCAGAGCGATCTCCCCACCGTTGAGGATGTATCCCCGGTTGGCAATCGAAAGCGCCTTCTTCAAATTCTGTTCAACCACAAAGATGGGAATCCCGATCGTGCTTACCCGTTGAATGATATGAAAGACCTCATCGACAAGCTTAGGGGACAGGCCCATGGAGGGTTCATCCATAATGATCATCTTGGGTTTCGCCATCAGGGCCCGACCGATGGCGAGCATCTGTTGCTCTCCCCCGCTCAGGGTACTCCCATCCTGCTTCAACCGTTCCTTCAGCCTCGGAAATAACTCAAAAACTCTTTCCAGCTCCTCTTCGATGCGATAGTTTGGATTTCGGCGGTGAATGAAGGCACCCATCTCTAAGTTTTCCATGACGGAGAGACGGGCGAAGATCCTCCTTGCCTCGGGAACAGGTGAAATTCCTTTCCGGATGATCGAATGGGTGTAAAAACCATTGATCCGTTCTCCCATGAATTCAACCGTACCGGAGGTCGGTTTGACGATTCCCAAAATTGTCTTCATGGTCGTTGATTTTCCGGAAGCATTTCCTCCGAGGAGACAGACAACTTCCTTTTCTCCCACTTCGATCGTCACATCTTTCAGAACCCGGAGAGGGCCGTAATGGGTCGTCACGTCGGTCAGTTTCAGCATCACCTTATTCATACCGGATCACGTCCCCCCTGTTCATTCCAGATCATGCAACCGCTAAAAATGGATCCAATGAGTTGGGAAAATACTTCGGTATCTCCCATAAATTCATCTTTCTGTCAAGAGAAACGCTATTGAAAATTCTATTGCTCCCTTCCCAAGTAAGCCTCGATGACCTTTGGATGATTTCTGACTTCGTTAAACGTCCCCTCCACGATCTTCTCTCCGTAGTCCAGAGCAATGACCCGTTCACATAAACGCTTCATGACATTCATATCATGTTCGATGATGAGGATGGTCGTACCTTTCTTGTTGATCCCGAGGATATTCTCGACCAGCTGTATCGATTCAGCAGGATTCATCCCTGCCGTGGGTTCATCCAGGAGGAGGAGTTTAGGGTTAGAGGTCAAGGCTCTGGCAATTTCCAGGCGTCGCCGATTGGCATAGGAAAGGGTCCACGCAGGTTGATCCTCCATGCTGAGCAGGCGATCTCCGAAAATCGCCATCACTTCACGAGCCCGGGATCGGAGTTCCTCCCTTTCTCTGCGAACCCAGGAGAGATTCAATAGGGCCGAAAGGATTCCTCCTCTTGTGCGACAGTGTCCTCCGAGGATCACATTTTCTAACACGGACAGGTTGTTGAATGGCCGCTGGTTCTGAAAGGTTCTGGAAATGCCCATTCCGATAATTCTATGAGTTTTTTCAGTTAAAAGGTTCCTATCGAGCGCATTGAAATAAATCTCTCCTCCATCCGCCGGGACCATCCCCGTGAGGACGTTGAAGAAGGTGGTCTTTCCCGAGCCATTCGGTCCGATGATTCCCACGATCTCTCCGGGAGTTACCTGAAGATCAAGACCGTTGAGGGCGGTCAATCCGCCAAACCTCTTTGTCAAAGACCGGACCGTGAGCAGTATCATTTCCTCAAGCCTTGTAGGTCTGTTCGTATAATTTCTTTCCGAGTAATCCTTCGGGTTTGAAGATCATCATCAAGACCATGAATGCCCCAAGGGCTACCATCCTATATTCACTGGCCGCCCTGAAAATTTCAGGAGCAGCAATCATGATGATCGCTCCAATGATCGTTCCAGGAATACTTCCCAGCCCGCCGAGGATAGGGATTGTAATGATAATGACCGATTCCAGAATAGTAAAACTATTGGGGCTGACGAAGGTTTGGAACACGGCAAAAAAGCTACCGGCTAAAGCTCCCAGAGCGGCTGAAAATCCAAATGCAAGGGTCTTGTAATAAACCAGGTTGATCCCCATCACAGCGGCTACATCCTCATCCTCCCGTATAGCCATCCAGGCTAAACCGACCCTCGAATTCCGTACCCTGACACAGGCATAAATCGTTAAAAAGACAAAGAATAAAATTAAATAGTAGTAGGTAGGGTAGCTGTCGATCACGATCTTCCAGTCCCAAAAACCAATCGTTGGTGCCGGAATACCTGGAATTCCTCTCGGGCCTTTGGTCAGTCCCATCCAGTTATTGGCTACGATGTAAACAATCTGTCCAAAGCCAAGGGTGACCATGGCTAAGTAATCATCCCTTACCCTCAGAGTAGGAAACCCAAGAACAATGCCGAAGAGAATCCCTAAGACCATTCCTATAGGAATAGTGAGCCAGAAAGACACACCATGATTGACCATCAAGATAGCTGTCGTATAGGCGCCGATGGCATAGAAGGCTGCATGGCCAATGTTGAGTAGTCCGGTAAAACCCATGACCACATTCAATCCCAAGGCCAGGACGATGTAAAGCCCTATGTAAATGATGACCCGCATCGCGTAGTTGCTATGGACGATAAAAGGAATCAATAGACAGAAGATGATGATCAGGACCTTTGTATACCATTTCGAGAAGCCAAAGAGCTCGGCCACCTTTATGAGCGGGCTTTTAAGGGGGGAGACTGCATTAGGTTGAGAGCCTCCCTTGTGGTCATCTAACCTTAATTGGTTTTTCATATTTCCCTTCGCCGAGTAGACCTTGTGGTCTAAAAATAAGAACAAGAATAAGCAAACCAAAAGCAAAGGCATCCCGATACATCGAGGAGACATAACCCGTTCCGGTTCCTTCTAGGAACCCCAGCAGAAGCCCTCCTAACATGGCCCCATAAATGTTACCAATTCCTCCTAAGACCGCAGCAGCAAAAGCCTTCATTCCGGCATTAAAACCCATGATCGGGTCAATACTGTTATAGTTGATGGCATACAAAATACCGGCCACTGCTCCTAATGCCGAGCCGATCACAAAGGTCAAAGTAATGACGCTATTAACATTGATGCCCATCATCTCTGCGGCTTCTCGGTCTGCGGCTGCTGCCCGCATGGCCTTGCCAAGGTAGGTTTTCTGGATGAAGATGGCCAGCGCCACCATCAGGACAAAGGATGTCAGTAGGATGAAAATTTTCTTAACCGGAATGATCACGTTTCCTATAAGGATAGGGGGATAGGGAAAATCGACCTCGAAGATTTGAAATTCTGCTCCCCAGATGATCCGGGCCATGTTCTGGAGGAAGATCGACATGCCCAAGACACTGATCAAAATGGCAAAACGCGGGGCCTTTCGAAGGGGGCGGTAGGCGATGCGTTCTATGCCTACTCCCAGGATAGAGGCCAGCATAATTCCAATCAAAGAGGCAAGGGGAAACGGGATGGAGAGGGCAGTCATGAACCACCAGGTGAAAAAGGCGCCAAACATGAAGATTTCACCATGGGCGAAATTGATAAGCTTGACGATGCCATAGACCATGGTGTAGCCAATGGCCATCAAGGCATACAGGGCGCCCAGATTAATCCAGTTGACGAATTGCTGCCAGAACAAAGACAAAACCTCCAGGTATCAGAAACTTAACTGCCGGATATCATAGCTTTATTGTTTATTTGAGTCGATCCCCTTCTTAGTTGAAATTTTGGAGTGGCTCCTGTAAAAATGACCTCACCATTTGCCCTACAACTCATTTTCTAAGCTCCGCCCATATCCCAGTATCTCCTCGAAGCTGCCTCCTTCGTTAGCTCTTGTTCGATTTTCTGCTTTTCAATCTCTCTCTGGAGAGTGATTCTCTCTGTTGCAAAATTTGTCTCTTCGAAATTTTAGTGGGGGAGTTCTCTAATCATACTTCTCCTCATAAGCCCGTTCAATCTTCGGCACCTCTTTTCTTTTTCAGAACCTACCAGCTTCAATTCCAGATGCACCCCCAATGATCGGTTGCCCATCTGGAGTAGTATCATAATGACCCTCCTGTACTTTCGCCTTGCCGGCAACTTTAATGTACTCCGGATGACCGATATCATCCGTGCCAAGGATCTGGGCATCCAAACCCAACTCCTTCGATTGCCTTGTGATCAATGCTCCTTCTCTATAATGTCCGGCAATGAAAAGGGCATCATCCCTCAGGCCCTTTATCTTTGTAAGCTGGACTGAAAAATCGGTATCCTTGGGCAGATAGGCCTCGGAGGCAACGACCGCACTCTCAGGAACGCCCAACTCTTTCAACCCTTTGATAAAAACTTCACTGAGGCCCCGGCCACAAAGACCATGCAATCGATTAACCTGTCAAAAAAGTCCCAGTCCCCTTTCTTCAAAAGCATAGAGATCGCTCCGTTACATCCCCTTGAACCAGGTGGCAAGGGATGGAAAGAAGAAGATCAAAGCCACTCCCATTAAGTTGAGCACGCAGTAGGGCCAGGCTGCCTTATAAATATCTTTGATCGTGATCTCCGGAGGGCTTGCCGCTTTCATCACGAAGAGTGCCAACCCAAACGGAGGGCTCAATTGTCCGATAGAGAGGCAAATGAGGATCAGGATGCAGACCCATACCGGATCCAATCCAAGGTTTTTAACGATGGGCATAAAAATCGGAAGGGTGATCATCATGATCGAAACTTGTTCAAGAAAGCATCCGAGGAGGACTACGACGGCCAGCATAATGGTGAGAATCCAGAGCGGATGGACCGCTGCTCCCAGCACCAGATCGAGCATCCCGCGGCTGGCCCCGGAAAAAGCCAAAATCTGGCTGAAAGCGGCTGAGGCCGCAATAATGGTGAGGATCATCACGGTCACCTGGAGTGAACCGAGGATCGCTTTCTGGATCACCTGAAAGTTTAATCTCCCATAAATGCCTGTCAGGATGAAAGCGGTGAGGCTGGCCAGAGCGGCAGCTTCGGTGGGTGTGGCGACACCGAGCATCATGAGTCCAAGGGCCACAAAGATGACAATCCCGAGAGGCAATAGATCGCGCAGACCAGAAAAGATCTTCTCCTTCATAGGGATGTCACCCACTTCATATTTCGGAGCCAGGGATGGATTGAGCCGGCACCGGATCATTACAAATCCCATATAGATCCCCAACAGAAGGTACCCAGGGATAATAGCGTTGATCAGTAATCGCCCTATTGAAACCTCGGCAATGGTGCCCAACAGAACCGTAAGGGCGCTCGGAGGAATGATCATATCCAAGGCCCCGGAAGCCATGATGGGTCCGAGGATCATCTCTTTATGGTAGCGGCGACGCATCATCTCCGGAACCATCAGCGAGGCAAGCACAGCCGTGCTGGCTACCGTGGCTCCGCTCAGAGCGCCGAAAAGTCCGCCGATGAGAAAGGTGACAATGCTCAGACGGCCCGGGATAGCCCCCACCCACTTGGAGAAGGCATCGAGGGCTTTTGAAACCAGGCCGGCATGGTAGAGCACTTCGCCCATGAGGATAAAAAAGGGGATGGCAGTGAGACTAAACTTGGTGAGGGAGTCGAAGATACTGACCGTCAATTGAGTAAGGCCGTTTACACCGCCCATGAGCAGGTAAACAGCGCCTGAAGTGACAAGAAGAAAGGAGAAGGCCACCGGAAGCCCTAAAAACATCAGGGTGAGCAGGCTGCTGAATAATAGCAGAAGGATCAACCACCATTCCATTGTTCTATCTAACTCCCCTGCGTCAAACCCTCATCCTTTTTAAACCCGATCCTTCCGAAACGGATGGTTCGAAGAATAAACTCCACCATTAATAGAAATCCGCCAACCGGTATGATGGCCATGAGCAGGAATTGAGGGGTATTCAGGATGCCCATAGTCGTAACGCCTCTCCTGAAATAATCGAGCGTCACCAGGGCGCCCTTCCAGGCGAGAATAAAACCGACCACTGCTCCACCGATGGAGGTTAAGGATTTGAAGACCGCTTTCGTCTTCGGACTTAAATGGCTGGTGAAGAGGTCAATCTCCACATGGCCGTCTCGCCTCAGCAGCCACGCCGTTCCGAGAAAGGTGATATAGAGCATCAGGTAGCTGCTGATTTCAACGATCCAGGCAACGGGTCGGTTCAGGAAATATCTCACCATCACGGAGTAGGAAATGGCCAACATCAAAAAGATGACCATCATCGCCGCGATGATCGCCATCATCCGATGGATGATGACCAGGTAACGATCCAGCCAACCCTTCTCTTCCATCATCGTCTGTGCCTGAAATAGAGATTGGGCGATTCTTGAGAGCCGCCCTTCCGTAACGCAAGGGAAACTAAAGCAAACGTAATTGATTCATTGTCATTGCCAAATGCAAGATTCCGAAACAGGTTCGGAATGACACACCTCTATGTCATACTTCAATGTTGAAGTATCTCATTTAATGCGTTTAATGCGTTTGAATTATTTAGTGTCTGTTTATAAATTGTCCCCTCAATCAGAATCCTCATTCCGGCAAAGCCGGAATCCAAGGTTCCCGGTGAAAACCGGGACCAGGTCTTAGAGATGGTTCCCGAATTTCGTCAGGACGACGTATGGATGCCGGATCAAGTCCGGCATGACGGAAAATGCTGTTTATGGAACGGACACTATTTACTTTAAAAGGTCCCTCAGTTGAGCCCCCAACTGAGCGTCTTTCTTCAACACCTCTTTCCAGGAAGCCTCGTAGGCCGTTTGTAAATATTTTTCTCCCTCTTCTCCAGAAAGTTTCACCTCTTGTATTCCTTTTTGCTTGATCTTATCCCGATCCTCGCTGATCAACTTACGAAAGTGATCATAAGCTTCCCGTTCAACTTCCTGGATGGAAAGATTCAATACATCCTGTAAATCCTTTGGCAACTTATTCCAGGCGTTGATGTGAATCAGAGCAATGACATCCACCTGATAGAAGGCCGGCTCAATAACGAATTTGGTCACTTCATCCCATCCAAAATCCGAAATACCGAGGGAGGGCCAACCATAACCCTGAACCATCTTTCTCTGGAGGGCATTAAAAACTTCACCCGGATCCGTCGTGACAGGGGCCGCTCCAAGGGCCTCGGCAAAAGCCTTATAGGCAGGGGTGACTCGAATGGTCATTCCCTTGAAATCACTCATGCTCTTAACGGGAACGGTCGTATAGAGATTGTAGGTCAAACCCGGGGTTCCCTTTCCAAGAAAGTATGCATTCAATTTGCCCTGATATGCTTTCTGATAAAAATCAAAGACCCCTTTCTTTCTCTCATCCCAGGGAGTAACTTTTGAAAGCTTCGCTCCTTCAGCCACCGCCAGTTGAGCCACATTGAAAGTATGGGCGGTCCAGGCCAGGTCGACCACGCCATTTCGAATCGCCTCCACTAACTGGAAGGTGGGAATCGCTTCAGGACCTCCACCCCAGGTGATCTCAAGTCTCCCTTTCGACCCCTCTTTCACCTTCTTCTGGAGCATCCAGAGGGCGTTATTCATCCTGTTGTTCTGTGGAAAGGCACTCACCGCCTTCAGAGTCACAGCTTTCTCTTGTGCCAAAACAGGATAAGGGAATAAACTGAATAAGAAAAAGATGGAAACTAGAAAAAATACCCAATTCTTACCAAAAGATTTTTTTACTGACATCTCTCCGAACATCTTGATTCCTCCTCTTATTTTAGAATGTTAAAAGCTCTGAGCCTCTCATACCTTTCTTCCAAGAATTTTTTAATCTCTTTCACCTCCTTTCCCGATAGGTGACTATATTCCCCGATCCCTTGAAGATATTTCTCAACAGGTTTTGGATTCTCAATGGGATGGCTGAATCGAAATTAACCCCTATCAGACTCCCAGAGTTGAACAAGTTCGTATCCACGGCCGACTCAGTTCAATCGTATTTTGGCACGAAAATCGCTCGCCTGTGGAACAGGGAGAGAAGAAATGAATGTAGGTCACCTTTTCACCCTCCCTACAGTTGATAAATTGCTGTCGAAACAAAGACAAAGCCTCATCAAGTTTTTTAAAAGTTCTCTGGAAATTCTCTCTCCATAGAGAACTTGGGGGGGAGAGGATTTTCGTCGAGGCATACCCCACGGCAAATCATGATAAAGCTTTCAGAAGCTCCATCTTCTCGTCTGTTGACTTCTGAATATGGGCAATTTCTTCTTCGTTGAGATGACGAAATTTTCCAACCATCGAGAGATACCGTTCGATGGGGAGAGGATGTTCAGGCTCATAGGTGAAGCTAATCTTTCTCCTTTCCTTCTCAAATTCCCAGAGAGGGAAATAATTGGTCTCCACGGCCATCCGCTGAACCTCGACGGTCATAGGGGTATCGAAACGCCACCCGCTTACGCAGGGTGAGAACACATGAAGATAGGCCATCCCCTTCTTGGACGATTCGATGGCATGGTCCAGCTTTTTATAGAAATCGTCCAGATAACCAATCGCAGCGGTAGCCACATATTCGCAACGGTGCATCACCATGATAAGGGGCATGTACTTTTGGTCACTCGTCTTGCCACGCAACAGATTCCCCACAGGAGTCGTGGAGGTCCAGGCCCCAAAGGGGGTCGTGCCCGACCTCTGCGTTCCCGTGTTCATGTACCCCTCGTTATCAATGCACACAAAAATCATCTGTTCCCCACGCTCCGCCGCCCCTGAGAGCGATTGAAATCCGACATCCGCCGTCCCCCCGTCTCCGGCCAGTGCGAGCATAGTGACATCCCGACCGATGCGGTTGTAATACCGCCTAATTCCCGCAAGCATCGATGCCGTATTCGTCAGCAAAGGATGAAAAACAGGAATTTTTGTGGTAGTCAGTTTGTTCACGCCCACTGAGCCAGTGCCCGGAACACACCCGGGCGGCGTGGCCAGAACCGTATTCGGACCGACCCGTCTTAGAATATGGCGAATCAAGATTTCCGTATTGCAACCCTGACAACAGGAGTTGGCAACAAAAAGATCTTCCAGATCCCCTACCCTGTTGAAGATCTTACTTTCCTGTCTCAGTACGAGCGCTTTCGGTTTACAGACCTTTATGCAGGCTGGATCGCCTTTGCACTGATCACATTTTGCCACATGGCCCTCCACTGGATCGAAGAAAATCCCTCCGTATGGGCAGGCCAGCGTGCAGAGGAGACAATTGACGCAATTCTCCTGATTCCATTCAATTATCCCTGTTTCCGGGTTCTTTGTAAGCGCTTTGGACGGACAGCATGAGACGCAGCTCGGATCCCCGCATTGCAAACAGATCGTGGGAGCAAAGAAAGATTCCTTGAGATCCTTGATCGGTTTGATTCTCGATTGGAGGGGATCTTTTATCCCTTTTGCCTGAAGACAGGCAGGAACGCAGTCCCCACAGCCATCACATAGCCCCGGAATGACGGCGATTGTCTTATACGCCTTTCCCAATTTACTCCTCCCGTATCTCTCTGGTGCTTCGTAGGATCAGCGCCAAAGTTTCCACATCAACCGTCGGCTCATATTGAACGGATTGCTGACAAACTCAGCGAAGTCTTCTGCCAGATCCACCCTTCCCTTGATCAGATTCATGATGATCCCGGGATCGAGATTAGAATTAATGGCACTCATCCCCAACAAGACATTCCCTTGAAAAACGATCTTCTCATATAGGTTTTCCGAGGGCAGGACCGTCTTTTCGATCCGATAGGTTCCCGCCTCCTCGGAATCGTTCATCCCGATCGAGAAGGCGCGGTGGCCAAAAAAGTTGAAGGTGTTCATTGAAATCCCGCCCACATAATCTGAATCGAGTCTTCCTCCGGACATATCCGCCCCTGCGATCTTCCCTTGAAGGACCGCATCGGGAAGAATGGCATTCAGGATTTTTGAGGGGCCGAAGAAATCTTCAGCCTGAGCCACGTCACCCGCCGCCCAGATGTGATCCTCTGAGGTTTTCATCTTATGATTGACCAGGATCCCTTCGTCTATCTCCACGCTGGAGCCACAAAGAAACTTTGTTCGGGGCTTAATTCCGGTGCAGACGAGAAGCATCTCACTTCTTAACGCCTTGCCGCTGGAGAGGGTCACGATGAATTCGCTTCCCTCATAGGCAATGCTCACGGCATGATCGGTGAGATAAAAACCCACCCCATGGGACTCAAAAACCTTCTGAATCATTCCAGAGCACTCATCGTCAAAATAATTCGGCAAGATTCTGGGGTTCTTCCCAACTCTGGCTCGAGCGACGTCCACACGCATTCCCCTGTGGACAAAGTTCTCTGCCGCATGCATCCCGACTAAACCCGTTCCCATGACAATGGCTGATCGCGCTCGCGGGATGACCTCCAGGTGGCGAAGGGCATCGTCCATCGTCCTCAATTTCAGGAAAGGGACCTGGGCGAGATTTTCCACGCGAGGGATCGTCGGCTCGGCACCGGTGGCAATCAAAAGTTTTTCATAACTCATCCGGCTTTCATCGGAGAGCATGACCGTTTGGGTCTCCGGATGAACCCTTGCCACTGCCTTACCTTTTATGAAGCGGATCTTCTGAGTTTTAAAATATTCCTCGTCTCTCAGGTAGATCTGAGGAGGCGAGACCTTTCCGGAAATAATGTAAGGGAGGACCGTGGGTGAATAGGGGAGAATATCCTCCATGGTCACCATCGTTAAGGAGCCTTCGTCGTCATTCACCCTGATCTCATCTGCTGCAGCCAGCCCCGCATGGCTGCTTCCGATGATGAGGTACTCTGTCTTTAAGATAGCCTCACCCATTCACTTCTCTCCCTTATCATCGTCTTCATTCAACCAGATTGTTTGGGAAGGCACCTCCCCCCGGCAGGCACGTTCAGTGACTTCGACCACTCTTCTGAAGTGATTCTCTACCGTCAGATCCGATCCAGAAAGGCCTCCGATAAAACTGATCGCCGGGATACGTTTTTCCAAAAAATACGTTGCGGCCAGCACTTCCTGGTAGAGAGGTCCTGTGCCCCAACCATAGTTGACAGATCGATCGACCACTCCCAGCGCCTTGACTTTAGCCAAAGATCGATGGATGGCCTCCACTGGAAAAGGACGAAAGGTCTTAACCTTTAGGAGCCCAACCTTTTTCCCTTGTTCGCGGGCAATATCCACGGCTTCCCGGCCGGCCCCTGTCATGCTGCCGATCGTCATGATCGCATAATCGGCATCCTCCATACGATACTCTTCAATAAGGGGCCCGTAAAACCGCCCCATTTTTTTTCCGTATTCTGTATGGACCTCTTCGATGACCTCCAGAGCCCTTTGCATGGCTTTGCAGTGTCCCTTTCGGTACCGGACGAACATGCTGGTCCCCTTAGCGCTCCCCCCTCCTGTCAGGGGATCAACAGCCATGGGCCTCTCCGGGTCAAGGGCTACGTGCCAGTTGACATTTTTTTCTCCGAGAAATTCATCAATGATTTCTTGGTCAGGAATAGAAACCGCTTCGATGCCGTAAGAAAGATAGGTTCCATCGAAACAAACATTCACGGGTAACATGACGTCCGGATGCTCGGCCACCCGATAGGCCATGATGATGGTATCGAGGATCTCCTGATTTGTTTCTACGTACATTTGGATCCATCCCGCTTCCTTCACCGTCATCGCATCCTGCTGCCCTCCCCAAACTGTTTGAGGTGTAATGCCATCGCGGGTCACAATGGCCATCACAATGGGGAGGCGCAGGTTAGGCGTTCTGAAGTACGGCTCAAACATGAAAGCAAGACCCTGGCCGCAGGTCGCGGTAAAGGTCCGGGCTCCTGCAAGGCAGGCTCCTTGTAGGACTGAAAGGACGCTGTGTTCACCTTCCACGTCCATCAGATCGGCACAAAGCTTCCCTTCTGCAATGAATTCGGTCAGATGCTCTGCCAGGGAAGACTGCGGTGTGATCGGATAGACCGACACCATATCCGGCCTTGCCAGGCAGGCTCCCCAAGCCGCTGCCTCATTCCCATCACAAACAATCGTTTTCGGCATCTTTAACCCTCTTGTTCTTCGACCATGGCAATGGCGTGATTCGGACACTCCTGGCTGCAGATCCCGCACCCCTTGCAAATTTTTAGATTGGCTTCAAACCATTTCGGCTTTTCAATGATGCATTGGGTCGGGCAGAAGGCCCAGCAGGTCCCACATTTCACACATTTGCTTCTCAGCACTACGGGCCGTTTGGCTCGCCAGTCACCGACCTGCATATCGAAAAAATCTACGGCAATGGCACAGTAGTCATCTGGAATCTTCGATGCATCAAACATTTTTTTGGCTTGTTTCTTCATCATCCACTCTATTGGCTGAGATCATATACCCGGGTCTCCTCATAGCCACGAGAGACCGCTTCCAGGTTTTTCTTCAGTGCTGCATCTCGAAAAGCGACCTCCCCCAAAGCGTTATTCAACGAGTCAAGGGAGACGACATCTGTCGTTTTCAACACGGCTCCCAACATGATCGTGTTCGTAATGGGTCTTCCGAACACTTCCAAGGCGATATGGAAGGCATTACATAGCCCTGCCTTTTTTATTAGTTTCGGGATCTGTAAATCTTTGACATCCTTTGCGGTCGCCTGAACGAAAACCCCTCCGTCTTTTACACCCTCAAAAATATCCACCGTCCTGAAAAGAGTGGGGTCAATGCAGACAATCCAGTCGGGATGGTAGATGTTTGTTGTTTGGCGAATTTCTCTCTCATCAAATCGTAAAAAGGAGGCCACGGGTGCGCCGCGCCTTTCAAATCCAAAGGAAGGAACGGCCTTAATGAACTTACCTTCCTGAACCAAGGCCTTTGCCAAAATCTTGGCCGCCAGGACAGCTCCCTGACCACCTCTTCCATGAAATCTGATTTCATGCATATCATTTCTCCGTTGACCGGTAGTAATTAACGATATCCCCCCTGACTTCTCTCAAGTGGTCATCAACAGATTTTTGCGCCTGGATCAGGTCTCGTTCGCAGATCGCTCGATAGATTCTTTCATGGGCTATCACTGCCTTGGAAGCGATGGCAGGGGTGCGAAGACATTCCACCCTGAATTTGAACATATATTCTCTGAGTGACTGGCTCAATTCATGGATCCTCTTGCTGCCACTCGAGTGGCACAGGATGTCATGGAACTCCGTATCGAGGACTACCATCTTTTCCAACCTTTCTTGAAGGATGGCCTGCTGACTCTGCTCTATGTTCTTTCTCAACCTCTCGAGATTTTTCTCTGTAATCTGGGAGATGGCTCTCCTCACCGCCAAGCCCTCAATGACGCTCCTGATCTCGCAGATGTCATTGATATCTTCCTCTGACAGACCCTTAACGATATAACCCACTCTTGGAATAGATGAGACCAGGTTTTCCAATTCCAGTTTATGAAGAGCCTCCCTAATAGGAGTCCGGCTTGTCCCGAGTTGCAACGCTAATTGGCCCTCGACCAGTCTTTCATTAGTGGGTATCTTTCCGGAAAGAACAGCTTTGCGAAGCTGAGTGTAAACACGCTCCCTAATTGTGTTGGTCGGACGTATTTTAAAATATCTTAAATTTTGCATGGTTAACAAAATATAGGGTACTGTATTTCACATATGTATAATAAACTCTTAACAGCTTGTCAATAAATTTTCCTTCTTTCGTGAAAAAGTTGAAAGAAGATTTCACAGAGCGAAATAGTTATTATTTTTCCATCTTTCGTATTTAAGTTGAAAGCCTTGGGTTGAGTAGCCCGCAATGCTGATGGATCTTGAGTAAGAAGTATTTAACGTCTTTAAAGCCGTAGGCCATGCGGGATAGCCGTTTTATCTTGTTGTTGATGCCTTCGGAAACAGCTGTTGTAATTCTGCAGGTGAAGTAGTTGAGGATATAATGCCTCTTGCGGAAAAACTTGGCACCAAGCTCCACCAGGG
>Ga0194126_10003411_pt1 | contig 25189 bp, 20 predicted proteins | sample TA2KigC150mmetaG_FD_148641 | JGI IMG/M metagenome (GOLD analysis project Ga0194126, IMG submission 148641) | Freshwater microbial communities from Lake Tanganyika, Tanzania - TA2015035 Kigoma Deep Cast 150m | ecosystem: Environmental > Aquatic > Freshwater > Lake | place: Tanzania: Lake... | reverse complement strand
ATGATCCAAAGACTTTTCCCAACGGTCATCGACCGAAATCCGTTATAGTAGAATCTGAATACGTTTAAAACGATGGATTTCACGGTGTAAAATTATGCAAATATTTTGGATAAATACCTGCACAAAGATAAGAATATTTATTTTACCACGATCCGCCTGCTCCACCTCCACCAAAGCTGCCCCCGCCGAATCCTCCGAAACCTCCACCACCGCCAAATCCGCCGCCACCGGAGAATCCACCCCAGTGACCACTGGAACGCCCTTTGTTTCCAAGGCTGCTGGCAAGCCAAAAGGCTGTCCAGAAAGGGAGACTCTTTCCCAGTGACATCGACTTGGCCCGGCCGGCACGGATAAGGAGCATCACAATGATGATGATGATAATCGGAATGAGAATTCCGTAAGGATTCTCTGCTGTACGCTTTTTATAATCTGCAGCCGAGTATTCTTTTCGCGCCAGTGCCATCAGCACATTGGTGCCATTGACGATACCTCCATAATAGTCGTTGTTCTTGAAAGAAGGAATCATCTCCTGCTCAACAATGCGTTTACCGATGGCATCCGGGATGATCCCTTCCGGACCGTACCCGGTGGCAATGTAAACCTCCCCTTTTTCTTCAGCCGTTTTGGGTTTGATCAGGACAACGATACCATTGCTTTTCCCTTTTTGTCCAACTCCCCATTTTTCTCCAAGACGCTGAGCATAGTCAGCCTTGTCATAGCCGTTCAGGCTGGGAACGATTACCACCGCAATCTGTGTAGAGGTGCTGTCGTTGAATGCGACCAGGGTTCTTTCCAGGTTTGCTGCATCGCCGGGATCCAGGATCCCGGCAAAGTCATTGACCAGTCGCGGTGGGACAGGTTTATCAGGAATGTCCTGGGCGGAAGAAATCCACGGAGTAGCCAGCAGAAGAATGAAAAGTATATGTCTGATCATGTTTTTCATGTTGGTCATTTTTCTCCAAATGAAATATCGTCTGGCAACTCATTCACATCATCCCGTTTTCGCGGGAAGTTTTTTTTCAGTTGTTCGCCTGCCGATTCGATGGCAGCGCAAAGCCCTTCGGTGAATTTTCCTTCCCTAAAATCATTCAGCATATGCTCCTTGATGTGATCCCAGAAATTTTCCGGGACCACCTTGTTGATCCCTTCATCACCGATGATCGCGAACTTACGGTTCTTTACAGCCAGGTAGATAAGAACGCCATTTCTCAATTTGGTTTCATGCATCCGGAGTGTTTTGAACAAGTAAGCGGCGCGGTCGAGACTTTCACCTTCACAGGTATTTTCCAGATAGATCCGAATTTCCCCGGAGGTATCCAACTCAGCGCTCATGATCGACATCCGGATGTCTTCTATTTGGGCAGGCGTAAAGAATGATCTTGCAGATTGGGGCATCACTTTATGGGTTGAAGAGATTTCTGGAGGTTAGAATTCAACGGTTGGGGCTTTTTCAGCACCTTCAGTGGCTTCAAAATAAGCTTTCTTGTCGAAGCCGAACATACCTGCAAAGATATTGGCAGGGAACCTTCTCAGATAGGTGTTGTAAGCCTGGGCTTCCTCATTGAATTTGCGGCGTTCGACGGTAATCCGGTTTTCAGAGCCTTCCAACTGGGCCTGTAATTCCATGAAGTTTGCGGTTGCTTTCAACTCCGGATATCTTTCAACAACGACCATAAGCCTGGATAAGGCTGAACTTAAACCATCTTGTGCCTGTTGGAATTGTCTCAGGCTTTCAGCATTCAGGTTTTGCGGGTTGATATTGACAGAAGTAGCTTTTGCCCTGGCTTCAATGACGGCCGTTAGGGTGCTCTGCTCAAAATTGGCAACTCCTTTGACTGTATTCACCAGGTTGGGGATCAGATCGGCACGCCTTTGATATACATTCTCCACATTGGCCCACTGCCGGTTGACAGCTTCTTCTTTGGAAACCAGGTTATTATATATCCTGACTCCCCACATGATCACAATGACGATCACCACAATGATGGCGACCAGAATTAACATTCCTCTTTTCATTTTTCGGTTGTTTTAATTTGATGACGAAAGTAGATATTATATGAATACCTGTTTTGTAAAGCTTGTCTGATGACCGATTTTTACCGTTGAATGACAGAAATGTCAGGCTTGTGACATCCTATCTACCATTCTCCGGGTGAAATCGGTAAGATCCTTCCCTTTGAGCATTTGTTGGGAAAGCAACGCCAGGTCGAGCAGGTTCCGGATGATCTCCTGCTGACGTGTTTCATCTGTTTCAAGCAGTAACCGCCTGATAACCGGGTGGTTGGTGTTGACAACCAGGTTGTTGTATTCCGGAAGATCCCCAAACCCGGGACCACCCTGGAGCGCCGACATTTCCTTCCACCGGCGCATGAACTCCGGCTTGGTGATAACCAATGGAAAGTCCTTTTCACTCAGGTTTTCCAATGAAATGCTGAATTTCTCTTTTTCCACAACCTTTTCCATCAACTCCCGGAGCATCTTCTGCTGGTTTTCATCCGGTTTTTGTGTCTGAACTTCTTCCTTGTTGATCATCTTGTCGGGTATATCGGCATCCACACGCACAAACCGGGTCTTCTCGAGCTTCTGCTCCAGGGCGTTGACAAAGTGCGCATCAATCACCCCATCCATCAGCAGGACATCATACCCTTTTTCCTTCACGGCATCGATATAGCTGTGCTGCTCATCAGGATTGGTTGTGTAGAGATATACCAGGTTTTTATCCTTGTCTTTTTGGGTTGCGTTGATATGTTTTTCATACTCATCCAGGGTGAAGAACTTTCCGGCTTCGTTTTTGAGCAGACAGAACTTTTTAGCCCGGTCAAAGAAGCTGTTCTCGGAAATAATACCGTATTCGATGAACACCTTGATGTCGTCCCATTTCTTTTCAAATGCTTCCCGGTTCTCTTTGAAGAGTGATTCGAGCTTATCGGCTACTTTTTTGGTGATGTGGCCGGATATCTTTTTTACGTTGGGATCGCTTTGCAGGTAACTCCTTGAGACATTGAGCGGAATATCCGGGGAATCCAGCACACCGTGGAGCAGGGTGAGGAAGTCAGGGACGATACCCTCCACCGAATCGGTCACAAACACTTGATTGCAGTAGAGTTGGATTTTGTCTTTCTGCAACTCCATTTGCCGCTTGACTTTCGGGAAATAGAGAATCCCGGTAAGATTGAAAGGATAGTCAACATTCAGATGGATATGGAACAGGGGATCTTCAAAGTTCATCGGGTAGAGTTCCCGGTAAAAGGCTTTGTAATCTTCATCTTTGAGCTCCACCGGCTTCCGTTTCCAGGCCGGATTGATATTGTTGATGATCCTTGGGCGGGATTTTTCGATCTGTTTGTCATGCCCATGTTCGTCTTTTTCTCCCTCCACCGGTTCCCAGTATTTTTCATCTCCAAAGCGGATGGGAATAGGGAGAAACTTGCAATATTTTTTCAGCAGATGAAGGATCCGGTCTTCTTCCAGGAACTCTTTTGAATCATCGGCGATGTGGAGAGTTACCTCGGTACCTCTTTCTTTTTTGTCGGATTCATCCATGGTGTATTCCGGACTTCCGTCGCACTCCCATCTCACAGCCTTGGTTTCACCCCCTTTTTTATAGGTCTTGGATTGGATGATCACCTTGTCAGATACCATGAATGTGGAGTAAAAGCCCAGTCCGAAATGGCCGATCAACTGGTTGGCTTCTTCCGCCTTGTTTTTGAATTTCTTGATGAACTCTTCTGCGCTGGAAAAGGCGATCTGGTTGATGTATTTGTCCATCTCTTCGGCATTCATGCCAATCCCTTGATCGATGACCGAGAGGGTCTTCTTTTTCTTATCCAGCCTGACTTCAATGGTCAGGTCATCCATGTCGCCGCTGAATTTCCCGGCAGATGCGAGCGCTTTGAGCTTCTGTGTAGCATCCACAGCATTGGAGATCAGCTCCCGAAGGAAGATCTCATGGTCGGAATAAAGAAATTTCTTGATGATCGGAAAGATGTTTTCCGTCTGAACATTGATTTTACCCTTCTGCATGTTAATTTAGTTACTGGTTATTGGTTATTGGTTATTGGTTATTGGTTACTGGTAATTGGTTGATATTATGTCTGTTCATACCCATTTCACCATTGCCACGCCGCTGCGCGGCTCGCAATGACATTACTCACCAGCTCACCAACTCACCAGTTCACCAGCTATTTCAAACTCCATGCCGCCGGGATTTGCTGACATTTTGTCAAACCGTGGAGATAAAAAACCGTACCCATCGTCCGTTTGGTAAAATATTTCTACTTTCGTAGCCACAGCAAAACATGTATGACTATGGAACAGATCAAATGGGGAGAGCTCCCTTTCGGGTATTTCAAAACCGATTACAATGTTAGGTGTTATTATCGTGACGGCAAATGGGGGGAACTGGAGATCAGTTCTTCCGAGTACATCAATATACACATAGCAGCAACTTGTCTGCATTACGGCCAGGAGGCATTTGAAGGGATGAAGGCCTTCATGGGCAAAGACGGCAAGGTGCGTGTTTTCCGGTGGGAAGAGAATGCCAGGCGGATGCAACGTTCCGCCGATGGCATTGAGATGGCCCAGCCACCATTGGAACTTTTCAGGGAAGCCTTGATCAAAGCGATCCGGTTGAACCGACGTTTCATTCCGCCATATGGTACCGGAGCTGCGTTGTACCTGCGCCCTTTGTTGATCGGAACCGGCGCCCAGGTAGGCGTAAAGCCTGCGAAGGAATACATGCTCATGATTTTTGTAGGTCCGGTGGGCCCTTATTTCAAAGAAGGATTCAACCCGGTTAAGGTGCAACTGGTGCATGATTTTGACCGGGCAGCGCCACTGGGTACGGGCCATATCAAAGTAGGCGGGAACTATGCTGCCAGCCTCAAACCCGGTGAAAGGGCACACAAAGAAGGCTATTCATCTGTTCTTTTCCTCGATGCCAAAGAGAAAAAATACATCGATGAAGCTGGGCCTGCCAATTTCTTCGGGATCAAGGGAAATGTCTATGCAACCCCCGACTCGCATACCATCCTGCCCAGTATCACCAATATGAGTCTGCGCCAGCTTGCCCAGGATATCGGATTGAAAGTGGAACTGCGCCAGGTGGCTGTAGAGGAACTGGAAGGTTTTGACGAAGTGGGCGCCTGCGGAACTGCTGCCGTGATTTCCCCAATCGGTGAGATCATCGATCGGCAAAGCGGAAAACGTTACCTTTTCTGCAAAGACGGAAAAGCAGGCCCCATCTCCACCAAGCTCTATAACCTCCTCCGGGGTATCCAAAATGGAGACGAGCCGGATCCCTACGGATGGACGATGACCGTTGAGTAATTACTTATTACGAATTACTAATTACGGATTACGATTTTATAAGCAGGGTATTCATTTCCTGTTGAATCTTCTTTGCCTCTTCCCGCGCTTTTTCAGCAAAGTCATCGCCACTTGATGCATAAAGAATGTTTCGTGAAGCATTCACGATCAGTCCGCATTCCTTTGTCATACCGTGTTTGGCTACCTGGGCCAGACTGCCGCCCTGAGCACCAATGCCGGGAACCAGGAGAAAATGGTGTGGCAACAGGTGGCGGATCCCGGTCAGCATCTCCGGCCGGGTGGCACCAACCACATACATCATGTTCTCTTCAGAGCCCCATGCCTTCGACTTATTAATGACCTGCTCATACAATGGAATGTTTGGATCCAGCAGGTGAGACAGTTGAAAATCATCCGCCCCCTTGTTGGAGGTCAGCGCCAAAAGGATCACCCATTTGTTGGGAAAACCCAGAAAAGGTTTCACCGAATCTTCCCCCATGTAAGGAGCGACGGTCACCGCATCAAAGTCGGAACCGGATGACGCCGGGTCGAAGAAGGCGCGGGCATACATTTCAGAGGTGTTTCCGATATCCCCGCGTTTGGCATCGGCAATCAGGAAAAGCTCCTGACGCATGGGTTTCAGGTAATCCATTGTCTTTCTCAGCGATTCCCACCCGCGCGCTCCCATGCTCTCGTAAAAAGCAAGATTGGGTTTACAGGCAATGGCAAGGTCATGCGTTGCATCAATGATCGCCTTATTGAAAGCAAACACCGGGTCATCATGCTGCATCAGGTGCGGTGGGATTTTCCGGATATCGGTATCCAGACCGATGCAGAGGAAGGAGCGCTTCCTGAAGATGATGTTTATTAATTCATTGCGTGACATATATTGAAATTGTTAAGTGGCGAGATAACAAAGTAGCGAAGAAGATAAAAAGTCTTAAACGATCATCCCACAGCTTCTTTCAGTCTTTCTGCATTTTCGGCCAGTTGCAGGGCATCGATGAGGGGTTGCACATCACCGTCGATGATTGTTTGGAGGTTGTAGAGGGTAAGGTTGATGCGGTGGTCTGTCACACGACTCTGTGGCCAGTTGTAGGTACGCACTTTCGCGCTGCGATCGCCGGTTGAAACCATTGTTTTTCGCTTGTGTGATACATCATCCAGATACTTCTGATACTCCATCTCATAAATCCTCGAACGTAATACCGCCATTGCTTTCTCGTAGTTCTTGAGCTGCGATTTCTGGTCCTGGCAGGTGGCCACGACCCCTGTCGGGATATGGGTGAGTCTGACGGCTGAGTAAGTGGTATTTACCGACTGTCCGCCAGGCCCGGAAGAGCAAAACGTATCTTTCCGGATTTCGCTGGGCTTCAACTCCACATCGAACTCATCGGCTTCGGGCAGCACCACGACCGATGCGGCAGAGGTATGTATCCGTCCCTGGGTTTCTGTCTTGGGTACCCGCTGCACGCGGTGAACGCCCGATTCATATTTGAGCTGGCCATACACGTTTTCTCCACTCACATCGAAGATGACCTCCTTATATCCGCCAACAGTGCCTTCGGTGTAATCCACCACATCGATCTTCCATCCCTTGTTTTCACAGAAACGGGTGTACATCCGGTAAAGATCTCCGGCGAAGATGCTAGCTTCATCACCGCCTGTTCCGGCGCGGATCTCCACAATGGCATTCTTGCCGTCCTGTGGATCAGACGGGATCAACATCACCCGGATATCCTCTTCCATCTTATCCTTCTTCTCGGTGAGGATAGAAAGCTCTTCCTTGGCCATTTCCTTGAGTTCCTCATCCTTCTCATTGGAAAGGATGTCCCGTGCATCTTCCAGCCCCTTTAGAACAGATTGATACGCCCTGAACGCTTCCACGACCGGCGTCAACTCCTTGTAATCTTTATTGAGCTTGATGTAGCGCTTCATGTCTTTCATCACATCGGGATCATTCATCTCATTGGTGATCTCGACATAGCGCTGGTATATGGCGTTCAGTTTATCGAGCATAGGGAAATATTATTGACTGCAAAGGTAGGCAAATGCCGCTAATAGGTGAATGTGCCGTCAGGAGTGACAATGATGACGGCCTTGCTGTCGGATGCTTCACAATGCCCGATGATCCTGGCTTCGATGGAAAAATCTCTGGCTGTAGTGATGATCTGTTCTGCCGTCTCCAGGTCAGTATATACCTCCATCCGGTGACCCATGTTGAACACCCGGTACATCTCCTGCAAGGGTGTTCCGGATTGCTCGCGTATCAGCTGGAATACGGGCGGGATGTCAAAGAGATTGTCTTTGACAACCTTGAGTTTATCAATAAAGTTCAGCACTTTACCCTGCCCGCCACCCGTGCAATGTATGATGCCATGGATCTGCTTCCGGAATTGTTCCAGCATGACCTTCATCAGGGGCGCATAGGTACGGGTAGGGGAGAGCAGCAGTTTTCCGGCATCCATATCAGGTATGACCGTGGAGCTTGTAACATCGAGGTTGCCGGCGTAACTCAGGTTTTCGGGCATGCGGTCGTCAAAGCTTTCCGGGTATCTGAATGCGAGCAGCTTATTGAAAACATCATGCCTGGCGGAGGTCAACCCGTTGCTGCCGATACCGCTGTTGTAATTGTCTTCGTAGGTTGCCTGCCCGAAAGAAGCCAGCCCGACAATCACATCTCCTGCCCGGATGGCGTCATTCCGGATCACCTCATCCTTTCTGACCCTTGTTGTGACAGTAGAATCAACGATGACCGTTCGCACCAGGTCACCCACATCGGCTGTTTCACCGCCGGTACTGATGAGGCGGATTCCGTGTTGCTGCATCTTGCCGATAAACGCTTCAACTCCCTCGATGATAGCGGCGATAACTTCCCAGGGAACCAGGTTCTTATTTCGTCCAATTGTAGTCGATATCATTAGGTTGTCGTACGCACCGGCACAAAGCAGATCGTCGGTATTCATGACAAGGGCATCCTGTGCAATGCCTCTCCAGACACTCAGGTCACCCGTTTCCTTCCAATAGATGTAAGCCAGGGAAGACTTGGTGCCGGCGCCATCTGCGTGCATGATGAAGGCATGTTCTCCTTGTGGGTTAAAAGGATCTTCGATGATTTTGCAAAATGCTGTTGGATAAAGACCTTTGTCAAGGTGACGAATAGCATGGTGAACATCCTCCTTGGAAGCGGAGACGCCCCGCTGGTTGTACCTGAGATCGTCGGCGGTCATTTAAAGATAAGCCGGTTATTATCTTTGTCGATGGTGAACGATCCAAATTGTTTCAAAATATCTCCGCCAAAAAGAAGCGGGTACTTGGATTTGTAGTTCACCACAAATTCAATATCCTCAATGATTTCCTTCCCAATGCGGATGGCTTTAACCGTAAACACAGCCCGGTCGGTGATGGTCGCATTGGCCAGGATCTTTTCAGCATCACCCTTGAAGTCCTCCTTGGTGATGGCACCGTTTTTCAGGAGTTTAAGCGCTTCTGCCGGTGCGATCGTGACTCCCTTATCTGCAGCATTATAGGTAAATCCCATGGCAATGCCGTTGACAAAGCATTCTCCTTCGATAGAACCATCCTTATTGGTTGATATCCGAACAAAGGCTTCTTCATCCGGGTTGGTTACGATATCGATTTTAGCCGTTTCCGGTTTCACCGGTTTGTTCTTGGGGATAAAGTCGTTGCGCAGGATGGAGAATTCTGACCTCCGGTTGAGTTGGTGTGCAGCCTCTTTTGACCGGACATCTTTCAATGAATCGATGAATGATTCGGTCAACCGGGTGCCGGCTTTAAATCGGATCCCATCAATCGTGATATCTTTTAATAATGTTCTGGGAACACGTTCTCCATATCCTTTGGCGACGAGCCGATCAGGATCAATGCCGCGCAGGATCAGGTAGTCGACAACGGATTGTGCCCGTTTTTGGGAGAGGATGTCGTTCCGCTCATCGCTGTCCCTCGCATCGGTATGGGAAGCCAGTTCGATGACCAGGTTTTCATTGGCATCGAGGATCCCGATCAGACCTTGGAGGGAATCCTGATATTGTGGCTTCAGATCCCATTTGGCCAGGTCGTAACGAATTTCAGGTAACACCACAGGCTTCTTCGGAATGGGTTTGAGCCGGAAATCCAACACCAGGTCTGTCGAACGCTCCAGTCCGACTGTGGTGGTTTTCTTTTTCTCATTGAAATAATCCTTGGCCGTGACGAGGAGTTCATACGTCGTGTTGGGCAGTACCTGATTCTTGTTATAGCTGTAATAGCCATTAGCATCCGTGAGGTCATCAATGGTGCGCCCGTTGGAGCCGACCATCTGCACTTTGGCGCCCTGGATGAACTGCAGGGTATTGTCATCTTTAACAGTTCCGGCCAGGGAATAAAAAACAGGAGGAACCACGAAGGAATAGATATCATCCTTACCTCTGCCTCCTTTGCGGTTGGAGGAAAAATAACCTTCTTCCTTGGCTTCCGGGTTAAAGATGATCCCGAAGTCATCTCCCGGTGAGCTGATAGGCCATTTCAGGTTTTCCGGCTTGCCCCACTTGTTATCTCTTTTTATGCTGACAAAGATATCCAGCCCACCAACTCCGGGATGACCGTTGGAGGCGAAATAGAGCATGCTGTCGTTTCGGATGAAAGGAAACAGCTCATCACCGGTTGTATTGATCTCCTCCCCTACGTTTACAGGATGACTGAACTCTTCATTTTTGCTTTTTCGTTTGGCCATCCAGATGTCCTTCCCTCCCTGTCCGCCGGGCAAGTCGGCTGAGAAGAAGAGGATCGTTTCGTCGGCGTTGACGGATGGGTGACCGATGGGAGCTGTGCTGTCGAGGCTGAGGGGGATCATTTCAGCCTCTGACCAGGTATAAGTACCTGCCCGGGTCGTCTTATATATCTGGCATCCGGATTTGGTCTTGGATTCGTTGGGGCAACGGGTAAAATAAAGAATGTTGAAGCGGGAATTGAACATCGGGGATCCTTCATTGGCGCCGGTGTTGAGAATTTCTTCTTCATCAGCAGGAGCGGGGGTGGCCCAGTCTCCTTTCCGGTCTTTCTTTGCCAGAAACAGGTCACTGAAGTCTTCACCGGTCCAGTTGTCTTTTTCTTTGCCACTGGCACTTTCACGGCTTGAAGTGAAAATAATGGAATTATAGTTCTTGTCAGCGTAAGAAGGGGCAAACTCACTCTCACGGGTGTTAATCTTTTTCAGGTTTGATATTTTGTGCTTGGAAGGGCTTTTCAGCCACTCGAGCGCAAGCTCACACGACCGTATACCATCCAGGGCGCGGGGATCGTTGGGAACCTTTTCAGCATAGGCCTGGTATTGCTTGATCGCTTCCTTATATTTTTCTTCCGGTCTGGCAGTATCGGCATTGGCGCGCAGGGCATCTGCATAGTAAAGCAACACCTTGGGATGTTGATTGAAAGCCTTGCTTGTGATCAGCCGTTTATAGGCCATCTCTGCTTTCTTGGTATTATTGGTCAACCGGTAACAATCGGCTATACGCAGGGCAATCCGTTCTTTTTCCGATTTCACCTTCACTTTTGAAAAGGCTTTTTCATATTTCTGGATCGCCAACAGGTATTGCTGATCCTCATAGGCCTGGTCAGCCAACCGGGTAGTTTTGTTCTGCGCCAGGGTTAAGAATGAAGAAAAGACAAGGCACAGGACAGGTATCAGGTATCTGGTCATGGAATACGTTTCCTTTGGGTTGTAAAGATACATATTTAACAGCAAACCACCGGATTTAGTATATTAAATAAAATCCCGGATACGGCAAGGCACCCGGGATTTCAAATAAATCGGGATTAGATTATTTTGCTTTAAGTGCTTTTCTTTCTCTCCTGCGTTGACCCATCATGATAAAGTCATAGGCCAGCGGTGAGGCATTCAATACGGAGGAATAGGTACCAACTGCAATACCAACCAACAGGGCGAACGTAAATCCACGGATCACCTCGCCTCCGAAGAAGAAGATGGCAATCAGTACGATGAGGGTAGTTCCTGCGGTATTCATCGTACGTCCCAGGGTACTGCTCATGGCGTTGTTCATGTTATCACGGAGTGACATCTTTGGATGGATTTTCCGGAATTCCCTGATCCGGTCGAAGATGATCACAGAGTCGTTGATGGAGTACCCGATGATGGTCAGGATAGCCGCAATGAATGCTTGATCAACCTCCATGTTGAATGGCATGATGGGGTAAAGCAGTGAGAACAATCCAATGGTAACCAGGCTGTCGTGGAAGAGTGATATGACCCCTCCAAGCCCAAATTGCCAGTTTTTAAACCGGATGGCAATATAGATAAAGATGCCGAGTAGCGCGAAAACAATGGCCAGGACGGCATTTCGCTTGATATCATAGGCAATCGTTGGTCCCACAGTTTGAGAGTTCAGAATACCGATGGTTTGATCCTTGGCGCTGAACTGATCCGCTGTCAATTCCTGTTTGAAGAATGGCTTCAGGGCTTTAAAAAGTTTCAAGTTGATGAGGCTGTCAACGGTGGGTGATTTATCGGTGATCAGGTAGTCTGTCGTAATTTTCACCTGCTTGGTGGGCCCAAATATCTTGACTTCCGGGGCTTTTTCAAATTCAGGAGCCAGGGCAGTACGAATTTCATTCACCTTTACATCCTGGTCAAAACGGATGATATAAGTACGGCCTCCCTTAAAGTCAATACCGTAATTCAGCCCCTGTAATCCGAGGGATACCATTCCGGCAATAATGACTATGCTGGAACCGATATATCCATATTTCCTCCATCCGATAAAGTCAAACTTGACATTGACCAGCGTATTGATGGTTCTTTTGGTGCCGAACTTGATGATCTTATTGGCATTAAGCAAGGATTCGAAGACCATGCGGGTAAGGAAGATGGCAGAGAACAAGGAAGTGAGGATACCGATGATCAGCGTCGTGGCAAAGCCCTGGATAGGGCCGGAACCAAAAATGTAGAGGATGATACCGGTCAGGATGGTGGTCACGTTTCCGTCGATGATCGCAGAATAGGCCATTTTGTAACCATCACTGATGGCGAGCCGGAGTCCTTTCCCTGCCCTAACCTCCTCTCGGATACGCTCGTAAATGATTACGTTGGCGTCAACGGCCATACCCATCGTCAGTACAATACCGGCAATACCCGGGAGTGTTAAAACGGCTCCAAGGGAAGTTAACACCCCGAAGAGCAGGAAGATGTTGAAGAGCAATGCGATGTCTGCAACCCAGCCGGCTACACTGTAATAAAGTCCCATGTACAAAAGCACCAGAATGAAGGCCAGAATAAACGACCACATCCCGGCATTGATGGCCTCCTGTCCCAGGGATGGCCCAACAACTTCTTCCTGGACGATCCGTGCCGGGGCAGGGAGTTTACCGGCTTTCAGGATGTTGGCCAGGTCCTGCGCTTCTTCAATGGTCATGTTGCCGCCGGAGATGGATGACATCCCATTGGGTATCTCTGAGTTGACGACAGGATAGGAGTAAACGTATTCGTCCAACTCAATGGCAACCTGCTTTCCAATATTGTCACCCGTAAGTCTTCTCCATATCCGGGCTCCTTCAGAGTTCATCGACATGCTGACTTCAATCCGTCCGTTCTGGTCGTAATCCTGACGGGCATCAACGATCACCTCGCCTCCCAGAGACGGGCTGCCATCCCGTGAAGTAACTTTCAGGGCAATGAGCTCAAGGATTTCCGTATTCGCCTCCCTTGGTTTTATCGACCAACGCAGCCGCAAGTTCGAGGGAAAGACATTTTTAACTTTGGATAACAGCATGTTAACCCTGGCTGTATCTTTGATGAAAGCCCTTCCGACCATGGCTGTTTGCCCTGGCAGGTACTGTCCCTTCTCATTTTTCAGGTAGGCAAACAAAGGATTCTGTTTGGCGTAGTCTTCAAAGGACTGCTCTTTGGTTGCCTTTTTTGCTGTGTCTTTTTCAAGTTTGTCGAGCAAAGCGCTACTGGAAGTGTCTTTCTTTCCCGTATCTGTGACGGTCTCAGCGGTTTCATTTTGCTCAGCGGTTGTCTTTGCTTCTTTGGCGACAGCTGTTGTATCAGTTATTTCTGTTGTGTCTGATACACCTTCTGTAAGGATCGATACGAGTTTCTTATTGGCTTCGATGAAAGCGCTATAAAGTTCGGTGTATTGGTAGGTCTCCCAGAACCTGAGCTGGGCTGTTCCCTGCAAGAGTTTGCGAACACGTTCCGGATCTTTGATGCCAGGTAACTCAATGAGAATTCTTCCTGCAGTCTGTAACCGCTGGATGTTCGGCTGGGCAACACCAAAACGGTTGATACGGGTGTTGAGGATGTTGAAAACGCGGTCGATGGCTCCATCGGTCTCTGCCCGGATAACTTCCAGCACCTGTTCATTGGTTGAGTTGTAATTGATCCGATCCCGGAATTCAACGGTATTGAAGATCGATGCCAGTTTTGCATTAGGATCTGTCTCAGTAAATGCCTCACCAAAAAGAGTGACAAAATCTTTAGTGCTCTCTTCCTGTTTCTTATAGGCAGAGTCCAGCGCTTTCACGAAAGTGGGATTCTGACTGTTCCCTGAGAGTGCCCGGATGATCTCGCCCACATTCACTTCCATGATCACGTTCATCCCACCCTTGAAGTCAAGACCCAGGTTGAGCTCACGCTCTTTGACATCTTTGTAAGTATACTTCTTCAGCAGGATGTTATATACCGTCTGATTCGACATGGAATCAAGGAAATACTTATACCTGCTCTTGGAGATGGAGTCGTAAAGGAATCCTTCCCTGATGGCATCCCCGTTGGCCAGTTTCTTTGCTTCCTGCGTTACTGTTTCGTTGACTGAATAACTCTTTGCCTTGCTTTCAGTCCGGTAGGAGAAGAATGTGAATGAGAGCTGGAACAGGCAGACTATCGTCAGAACAATAGCAAAAAACTTGATCGCACCTTTATTTTGCATCGCTTAAAAATTAATGTCTTGGTTTACAATAAGGTATATTTTTTGAGCGTGCAAAATTAGAACTTTATTTGTGAATAAACCAACATACCCCCTAAAACTAAGAAAAAAATGAGGAATCCAACCGGATTATGAAAGGTAATTAATTGAAATACAATGTGTAGCAAATCTAACTCATTTAGATTGCCAGAAATATGGCTATCCGGGTGACCTGAATGTCAGAAAAAATAAAAATGTAAGTCAGTGGAAAGGGTTAAATATTTTTATTTCTTTGCACTTCGAAATCTGCAAATGTTCAACACTGATCTTTTCAAAGCATGAAGACAAGGTATATTGACCTGATTGAACAAACCTTTGACTTTCCGCAGGCAGAGTTTAAGGTTGTTGACCATGAGCTATACTGGAATGAAGTGAATTTGATGGATTTGATCAAACAGTATGGCACTCCGCTTAAGATATCATTCCTGCCACGGATCAGCCAGCAGATCCAGAAAGCAAAACGGTTGTTCAATGTGGCTATGGCCAAGGTGGACTATCAGAGCGATTATCATTATTGTTACTGTACCAAGAGCAGCCACTTTGATTTTGTCCTGAATGAGGTTTTAAAGAATGATGTTCACATTGAGACCTCTTCCGCCTTTGACCTCAACCTGCTCGAAGAGGTAGCCGCCCAAGGTAAGTTTGGTAAGGACAGGTATATTATCTGCAATGGATTCAAACGGCCACAGTATATTGAAAACATTGTAAGCTTCCTGAATAATGGGTATTCTAACATGATTCCCGTACTCGACAGCATCCAGGAGTTCTCCAAGTACGATGGCCGGATCAAACAGAAAACCAAACTTGGGATCCGCATCGCTTCTGAAGAAGAGCCTAAATTCGACTTCTATACTTCACGGCTGGGTATCCGGTTCAATGATATCATTCCATTCTATGAGAACAACATCCGGAACAATGCCCGGTTTGAACTTAAGATGCTCCATTTTTTCATCAATACCGGCATCAAGGATGATGCATATTACTGGAATGAATTATCCAGGAGCGTTGGATTGTACTGTGATCTCAAGAAAATCTGTCCCGAATTGAATGCCTTGAACATAGGTGGAGGATTTCCGATCAAGGATTCCATGATCTTTAACTATGCTTATGAGTACCTCACCGAAGAAATTGTGGCGCAGATCAAGAGTATTTGTGATCGGAACGGTGTGCCGGAACCTGATATTTTCACTGAATTCGGTACCTTTACGGTAGGGGAAAGTGGTGCCGTATTGTACAGTATCGTAGATCAAAAGCGTCAGAATGACCGGGAGCTTTGGAATATGATCGACAGTTCATTCATGACAACCCTACCCGACACCTGGGCGCTGAATAAAAAATTTATCCTGCTGGCGGTGAATAACTGGGATGTTGAATATGAACGGGTTTTCCTTGGCGGCCTGACCTGCGACAGTGAAGACTACTACAATGCGGAAAGTCATTCCAATGCTGTGTTTTTGCCGAAGATGCGGGAAGGAGAGTCCCAGTACATCGGGTTGTTCCACACAGGTGCTTACCAGGAGTCGATTGGCGGATATGGCGGCATCCAGCATTGCCTGATCCCCGCTCCCAAACACGTATTGATCGATTTCGACGAAGATGGACAACTCTACCCCCGGCTTTTCTCTAAAGAACAGAGCTATAAATCAATGCTGAAGATACTGGGGTATTAGAACACCCTCACCCCCTTTAAACCCACGGGTTCCTGCTTTCGCAGGAATCCGAGAGGGGGAGAAGCGGGAGAGGTCAAAACGAACAACGAGCAACGAACAACGAACAACGAATATCAAACACCATGAAAAAGAAAGACCTCCTCAAAGACGTCGTGAAACACATCGACATCAAGAAAATCAACTCCGTGGCGATCATTGATGCCATGCGAGATATGTCATTCACCTCACGGGATACCGCTGAGGCAGCGGATATCCTCATCCGGATGCTCAAAGACAAAGGATGCACGGTGATCCTGACCATCGCCGGAAGCACGAGCGCCGGAGGGTGCATGCAGATTTACGTCGACATGGTGAAACACCAGATGGTGGATGCCATCGTGGCGACCGGAGCCACCATCGTCGATATGGACTTCTTCGAAGCCTTGGGATTCAAACATTACAAGGGAAGCTACAATGCAGATGATAAAATACTCCGGGATCTCTACATCGACCGGATCTATGATACATACATCGACGAGGAACAACTGCAGGTTTGTGATGATACCGTCAGGAAGATCGCTGATAAGCTGGAACCAAGACCCTATTCCTCCCGGGAATTCATCCGTGAAATGGGCCGGTATCTGACGAAAAATGCAAAGAAAAAAGCCGGCCTGGTGCAAACATGTTTCGAGATGAACGTCCCGATCTTTTGCCCTGCCTTCAGCGACAGCAGCGCCGGATTCGGACTGGTGAAACACCAGCACCTCCATCCCGGAAAGCATTTAACCATCGACTCGGTGAAAGACTTTTATGAGCTTACCAGGATCAAGATGGCGGCTATAACATCCGGCCTCTTCATGATCGGCGGCGGTGTTCCCAAAAACTTTACACAGGATACGGTGATCTGTGCCGAGGTTCTTGGAAAGGAAGTACCCATGCATAAATACGCAGTTCAGATCACCGTCGCAGATGCAAGAGACGGCGCTTGCTCCTCTTCAACACTGAAAGAAGCCGCCTCCTGGGGCAAAGTCGATACGGTGTATGAAAAAATGGTTTACGCCGAAGCCACTTCCGTGCTTCCCCTCATCGTCAGCTACGCATATCACAAAGGCGCCTGGAAAAACCGGAAGAAATACGAATGGGCGAAGATGCTGGATAAGTAGGGTCGTGTGGCACTGGTCATTGACAGGACTAGTACCGCAGCCACTTCCACAGTTCCCTGTAATTTACCTTCTTGCCATACATCAGGATGCCGGTCCGGTATATCTTGCCGGCCATCCAGGTTGCGCCCAGAAAGCCCAGGATCAGGAAGGTAACGGATAAACAGATATCCAGCATGGGTACCCCGAAAGGTATGCGGATCATCATCACCACAGGACTGGTAAATGGAATGATGGAAAGCCAGAAGGCGAGCGGACTCTCCGGATCCTGTATGATAAACTGCGCCATGATGATCGCAAAGATCAAAGGCAGGGTGAGGGGTAACATGAACTGCTGCGTGTCCGCTTCATTATCTACCGCGCTGCCAATAGCGGCAAACAACGCCGCGTACAAGAGATACCCGAACAGAAAGTAGAACAGGAAAGAGCTGAACATCACCCCGAAATCAATCGTGTTGATCGCCTCCAAAATCTCATTGACCTCGGGCGCCCCCTCAGCCATTTTTGCCGCTTCAGCCCCACCTCCCGGTATGGGTGTTTGCTGTTTCAAAATCTCTTGAGTCCCCTTTGGGCCTAACTGATCGGCCATCGAAATGGTGGCAACGGTCACAATGCCAAAGGTCAGTACCACCCAGAGCATAAACTGGGTAAGCCCGATCAACGCAATGCCAATGATCTTGCCCATCATCAGCTCGAAAGGCTTGACCGAAGAGACGATCACCTCTACAATGCGGTTGGTCTTTTCCTCAATCACACCCCGCATCACCTGAGCCCCAAAGAGGAAAATGAACAGGTAGATCAGGAAAGCCCCGACAAACCCCAGCACCATGCTTACCTCCGTATAACTCTTCTTTTCCTCTCCCTCGTCGTTTACCCGGATGGTATTCACACTCACATCCGCCTTGATGGAGGCCATGATATCATCCTTGGTGATCTTGCTGTCAAGTCCTTGCGGATTCAAATCTTTCAGCTTGGCTTCGAGTTTCAGGTTCTCGACCTCTTTCACCATCACATTGCGGATGTAACTCTTGGCGCTGATGTTGATCTGACTCTCCGAATACACAAAAGCGATGGCAGGTAATGCAGCATGAGGTTTGGGAATATACAACAGCGCGTAATCACCCGTTTTTGTGAGCTTCTTCTTCAGTGAATCAATGTTGCCATTCAGATACCTGAACTGAAACTCGTTGGAGTCTTTGAATTTATCCGGAAAAATCCCGGTCTCATCCAATACACTGATGGTCTTTACTTCGTTGGTGATGGTGGAGACGTAGATCGGGATCACAATGATGGCTGCCATCAGGATGGGTCCCAGGATGGTCATCACAACGAACGATTTTTTCCTTACACGGGTCAGGTACTCTCGCTTGATAATCAGAAAAATCTTGCGCATGGCTTGGGAATTAATTACTGTTGGCAACAGTCTGGATGAAAATGTCGTTCATGGTTGGGATCACTTCCCTGAAATTCAGGATGGTCATATGTGGGATGATCATTTGCAGCAGCTCGCTGCCGCTCCCGTTAGCAGGGATATGGACTTTGATGAAACGGGTATCGTCGTGGCGCTCTTCTTCCATCAATTGATATCCTTCTTTCAGATGGGCCCGGATATCGGTGTCATGATCGGTGACCTCCATCTCGTAGAGGTTTGTTTTAAAGGCCTTCTTGATCTCCCTGACCTTCCCTTCAAGGATCTTTTTTGATTTGTTGATCAGTGCGATATGGTCGCAAAGCTCTTCTACGGAAGCCATGTTGTGGGTAGAGAAAATGATGGTGGCGCCTTTCTCTTTCTGCGCCAGGATCTCATCTTTCAACAAGTTCACATTGATGGGGTCGAAACCGCTGAACGGCTCATCAAAGATCAGCAACTTGGGCTCATGGATGATGGTGATGAGAAATTGTACCTTTTGCTGCATCCCTTTGGAAAGCTCTTCCACTTTTCTGTCCCACCAGCCATGGATCTCAAACCGGTCGAACCAGTATTTGAGCCGTTTCATTGCTTCCTGATGGCTGAGTCCTTTGAGTTGGGCGAGGTAGAGAGCCTGTTCCCCGACTTTCATCTTTTTATAAAGTCCACGTTCTTCCGGCAGGTAGCCGATGGAATAGATATCATCCGGCTTCATCTCATGCCCTTCGAGGAAGACCTTTCCTTCGTCCGGCGCCAGGATCTGGTTGATGATCCGAATCATTGTGGTTTTACCGGCACCATTAGGTCCCAGAAGACCGAAAATACTCCCCTGGGGCACCGAGATGCTGACTTTATCGAGCGCAAGGTGATGGGCATATCGCTTGCTAACGGATTCAGCTTCAAAGAGATATTGCATGGCTATAATGATTATTCAAAGATCCCTTTCATCCTCCTGAAAAACCCTTTCTCCTTCTGTGACGGATCGGGCTGAAAGTTTAGAGAGTCTTTCATCTTTTCAAGGTGGGCTTTTTCTTCTTTCGACAGGTTTTTGGGTGTCCAGATATGAATGTGTATCAGCAGGTCACCCCGGCTATATGATTGCAGGGCAGGTAGTCCTTTCCCTTTGAGTTTAACCACTTTCCCGCTCATCAACCCGGGCTCAAGCTTAACTTTGGCTTTCCCTTCTACAGTGGGAACTTCAATGCTCGTTCCAAGCGCGGCTTCCGGAAAACTGATCAGGTGTTCGTACACCAGGTCATTGCCATCCCGGATTAGTTGCGGATGGGGAATCTCTTCAACCTGGATAAGCAGGTCGCCAGGGATCCCTCCGCGGGCTGCCGCATTGCCTTTCCCGTTCAACGAAAGTTGCATCCCTTCCTCCACACCGGGTGGAATTTTGATCGCGATGATCTCTTCTCCTTTGATGATCCCATTTCCGGCACAATCCGGACATTTATCCTTGATCACCGTACCTTCGCCACCGCAATGGGGACAGGTAGAGGTAGATTGCATCTGTCCCAGAAAAGTATTGGTAACACGGGTTACCCGGCCATTTCCCTTGCAGGTTGGACAGGTCTCGTGGGCATGGCCTCCTTTGGCGCCTGTACCGCTACAGGTATTGCATGCCACATATTTGCCCACCTTCACTTTTTTCTCCACGCCGATGGAGATCTCTTCCAGGGTGAGCTTAACCTTGATCCGGAGGTTAGTCCCTTTCTTGACAGCCCTCCCGCGACCATTGTTATTCCCGCCTCCAAAAAAGTCACTGAATGCACCACCAAAGGCATCTCCGAAAATATCCCCGAAGTTCCGGAAAATGTCATCCATGCTCATCCCCCCACTGAATCCGGAGGATCCAAAGTTGCCCCTTAATCCATCATGACCGAAACGATCGTACCGGCTCCGCTTGTCCGGATCACTTAATACCTCATAGGCTTCAGCAGCCTCCTTGAAATGCTCTTCTGACTCCTTGTTCCCTGGATTTTTATCCGGATGATATTGTAAAGCCTTTTTCCGGTAGGCCTTCTTGATCTCTGTTTCGTCGGCGTTCCGGCTGACTTCCAGGATTTCGTAGTAATCTCTTTTCGTCATGATCATCTTACATCAAATGAGTCGTGCAGGTTATTCACCGACAACAACTTTGGCAAACCGGATCACCTTATCATTCAGGACGTACCCTTTTTCAACTACATCAACAACTTTTCCTCTCAGATCAGGTTCGGGTGCGGGGATTTTTGCCACGGCTTCATGGAAGTCTGTATCGAAGGTATCACCCATCGCTTTCATTTGCACCAGCCCCTGCTGACCGAGAATATGCAGGAACTTCTGAAGGATCAGTGAAAAACCATCCCGGATAGGGGATAACTCCTGAAGACCGTCCATCGTCTTTAACCCTCTTTCAAAGTCATCGATGACAGGCAACAGGTTTTTAATGGTCTCTTCCGAAGCATTCCGGATAAGTTCAACCTTTTCGCGTGCAGTTCTTCTACGGTAATTGTCAAATTCAGAATAGAGCCGGAGGTACTTGTCATTCACTTCAGCCGGCTTGCTTTGAACATCTTCACATTGCTTCTCTGCACTATCGTGAGGATCCTGGTCCACGTGGGTTTGGTGGTCAGTGTTGGAATCTGACGGATGGTCGGCTCCCTGGAATGAGCCATCTTCACCGATGCCGGCCGTCTTATCAGCTTTCTTTTTCTTCATAAGATCATTTCTTCGCGTCTGTGCGTACTGTGGTTACTTGTTTGATAACAGGATCAAAGATTTTGCCAGGCTATTCCAACCGACAATTTGTCAGGTCTACATTCGCCGGATATCGGCGCCGAGATTACGGAGCCTTTCATCGATATGCTGGTATCCGCGATCGATTTGTTCGATGTTGTCGATCACTGATCGTCCCTGGGCGGAGAGGGCTGCGATGAGCAATGCCACGCCGGCTCTGATATCGGGGGAAGTCATCTGGATACCCCGGAGTTGATGCTGCCGGTTGAGCCCGATCACGGTTGCCCTGTGTGGATCGCACAGAATGATCTGCGCACCCATGTCGATGAGCTTGTCGACGAAGAACAACCGGCTCTCGAACATCTTCTGATGGATCAGCACACTGCCTTCCGCCTGCGTAGCAACAACCAGCACCACGCTGATCAGGTCGGGAGTGAATCCTGGCCAGGGTGCATCCGCAATGGTCATGATGCTGCCGTCAAGGAAGGTTTCGATCTTATAATGCTTTTGCTCGGGGATGAAGATGTCGTCATTTTCCTGGTGCAGCTCAATTCCCAGCCTCCGGAAGACATCCGGGATCAGCCCCAGTTCATGGTAATTCACATTTTTTATTCGGATCTCCGATTGGGTCATGGCTGCCAGGCCGATAAAACTGCCTACCTCGATCATGTCGGATAGCAAAGTGTGTGTGCAACCCTGCAGGTATTCCACCCCTTCGATGATCAGCATATTGGAACCAATGCCGTTGATGTGAGCGCCCATCCGGGTGAGCATCCGGCAAAGCTGCACGACATACGGTTCGCAGGCGGCATTGAATAAGGTGGTTCGGCCTTTGGCCATCACCGCAGCCATCAACAGGTTCGCAGTCCCGGTTACCGATGCTTCGTCCATTAGGATATGGTTACCACGCAGCGACTGAGCGGTGACCTCATACATCCGCGTTTCCTGGTCGTACCGGAAATCGGCGCCCAGTCGTTGCAAGCCGGTGATGTGGGTGTCTACCCGCCGGCGACCGATCTTGTCGCCTCCGGGATGAGGCGCATAAGCTTTCCGGAAGCGTGCCAGCAGCGGTCCGAGGATCATGATCGAGCCGCGGAGACTGGCAGCCCTGGCCACAAAGTCAGGGTCTTTCAACACGTCAAGGTTGACATCCTGTGCCTTGAATGAATAGGATGACGCATCGATCTTTTCTGTCACAACGCCCAACCGTTGCAACAGGTCGATCAGATGGTTCACGTCGCGTATGTCAGGAACGTTGTGCAGGACAACCTTTTCGGGCGTGAGGAGACAGGCTGCAACAACCTGAAGAGCCTCATTCTTGGCACCCTGTGGAAGGATCTCTCCCTTGAGTTTTTTCCCTCCGAAAATCTCGAATGAAGCCACCTATTGCTGATTTTGCTGGTTATTCATCCGCCGCTTTTTCTTCGGCTTGTATGGATTGCCATTGGACTCCGGTTGCCGCTCATTGAACTTCTTGCGTTTGTGGCGTGCAAGAATGTCATTGGTATCATTCAGCTTGAAATCATCACTCAATTGCAGACGGCCTTTGGAAAGGATCTTCAGGTGTTCTTCAATGGTCTCATCCGTCACCGACTCCCGGTTCCAGGTGAGGAACGCTTTTTTCAGGTGGTTGGCTATCGCACTCACCAGCGCCTCTTTCTCCGGCCCCTCATCAAACGTGATGGCTTTCTCGATGATCACCGAGATGTTTTTTCCGTAATGCCGGTATTCAATCTCCTTGTCGTGATAGTCTAACCGGGTAGGCTTGGTGGATAAGGTCAGTGGTTGGGGAGGAGGGAAGGGGTTGTCGACATCAAGCTTAAAGTCAGATATGATGATCAGATGATCCCAGAGCTTCCGGCGGAAATCAGCCGTGTCCCGCTGCTGCTGGTGCATCTGTGCCATGACGCTGACGATAAACTTGGCTACTTTGTTTCGCTTTTCCCTGTCTTCAATGGTACAGGCATATTGGATCATCTCCTGCACCTTCCGGCCATACTCAGAAATGAGGATCTTCGGCCGCGTCGTGTTGTACTCCATTCAGATAATTTTGAACGACGCAAAGGTACAAACATTTCCCATCATCACATCAACACATACGCATATCGCATCACGCATCCCGTTTTTTAGTACCTTTCGCAAAATTTTCACCCACCCAATCCATCCAGCCATGACCGGACAAGCCATCAATGTCGTGCTGATCACCTTTGTGATCGTATTGCTCTTCCATGTCGCCACCGAGTTTGTTTTCAGGAAGAAGGAAAAAGTCCAATCCGCCCTTCGATCGATCGCAATGGCCATCGTGGTGGCAGCTCTTGCACTGCTGTTTCATCTTAACCTTGAGAATGTCGGAAAAATGGAGGAAGTTCGGCAAGAACTCAATGATATTAAGGAGATCAGCAGTGGAATGGCTCTATATAAGCCCTATGAGATTATCAATAAACTGCCTGAAAACAATTCTTTCAGAAAACTGCTTTCAAGAGAGATGGAGAAGGTTAAGACCGACATTGAGGAAATCGGCCGGTGTGAGATTTATCAAACAGCGGATGAGTTCATCTCCTCCTGGGATGTGACCATCGGCCGGTATTCAAAAAAGACAGTGGATGTTATTACTTCCATTGACAATATTGATGAAAACCCCTCAACCCAGTGGATGCTTAAGGAATTGGGTACCTACGATATCAAGGTGATCGACAACGAATGCATTTTTTGCTCCATTATCGGCGAAAAGAATGGAATGAGAGCCCTTAAGAGTGGATTTGTTCTCAATGATTCCAATGTACTAAACATGGCCAACGAATTTTTTCAAAAACTTTGGAACGAAAGCCATCCTCCTTCTGCGCTGCCGAAGTAGCTGTTCGTTGCTCGTTGTCCGTTGTTCGTTGTTCGGATTAACGAAAAACTCATTCGTCATTCGTAATTTATATTCAGTCCGTACAGCCAAACGATCTCCTCCTTCCACAGGGTCTCATCCGGCGTCTCCAGGATCAGCGGAATATCATCCATCCTCGGATCATTCATGATGCAGCGGAAGATATCTTCACCAAGAAGTCCTTTACCCAAACTATCGTGTCGGTCAACACGGGTGGCCAGGTCTTTCTTCGAGTCGTTGAGGTGCATGGCCCGGAGATATTTGAATCCAACCACCTCATCAAACGCCTTCATCACCAATTCATATCCCTCCGGACTTTTAATGTCATACCCCGCGGTATAGGTGTGACAAGTATCCAGGCATACGCCCGTTCGGCTTTTGTCTTCGACCAGGTCAATGATGTGGCGAAGGTGTTCAAACCGGTATCCCACCGAACTGCCTTGTCCTGCCGTATTTTCAATGATCGCCGCCACCCCTTTCGTTTTGGATAACACAATATTCACCGATTCCGCGATCTGTTTCAGACACGACTCTTCATCCATCTTCTGCAGGTGCGCGCCCGGATGAAAGTTCAGCAGGGTAAGACCCAGCAGTTCACAACGCCTCATCTCATCCAGGAACGATTTGCGCGATTGCTCCAGCGGCCCCTTCTCCGGGTTTCCCAGGTTGATCAGGTAGCTGTCGTGCGGCAGAATATAAGCGGGTGAGAACCCATATTTCTCACAGTTTTCCTTGAATTTCCGGATGTTGTCGTCCGTCAGCGGTGGGGCAAACCACTGTTTCTGGTTTTTCGTGAACAGGGCAAAGGCTTTGGCTCCGATCGCATGGGCATTCACAGGGGCATTCTCCACTCCACCCGCAGCGCTGACATGGGCTCCGATGTATTTCATATAACCGATGTATTAGGCGAAGGTAAGAGAATTCTGCGAATCACGACGGACATGACGTGGTTACGACCGATACGACCAATTGTTTATAATGTCCCCCAATCTTAGGGCAGAAAGATGGGGTTTTCAAGTTGGTTTTTTTGTAAACATTCATTCAAAATTAAAGAACTTTTCTTGTTCAACGGTTTTGAGACGGGAGGAAAC
>Ga0194126_10003408_pt1 | contig 25191 bp, 24 predicted proteins | sample TA2KigC150mmetaG_FD_148641 | JGI IMG/M metagenome (GOLD analysis project Ga0194126, IMG submission 148641) | Freshwater microbial communities from Lake Tanganyika, Tanzania - TA2015035 Kigoma Deep Cast 150m | ecosystem: Environmental > Aquatic > Freshwater > Lake | place: Tanzania: Lake... | reverse complement strand
AAAAGATACTCTATGTTCAAACAAGTGGTACCGATACACCAGAGAGGCTTTATTCTCCGCTGATTCTGGCTCAGACTGCCAAAGCAATGGGGCAGGAGGCCACAGTATATTTTCTTGGTCTCGGGTTAAAAAACCTGGTTAAGGGCGAAGCCGAGAAGGTAAAGATTGGAGAATTTCCAACTCTCCTGGAGGTTTTAAAGCAGACTGCAGCACAGGGCATTCAGATTATGGCCTGCCAGCAAAGTATGCAGCTTTTTGGCGGCGCCATTAAGCAGGAAGACTTGATCGAAGGTGCAATAATTGCTGGGGCGGCCACTTTAAATGATCTGGCGCTCGATGCAGATGCGATCCTTACTTTTTAAATATATTTATGCCGCCCGGAAGGATTATTACCATGAATAGCGAATTGCAACAAGCGTAGCATGGTAGGACGGCAGGGTTAAGCTGATGTTGATGCCGGCCACAGGGCCGGCATGCTTTTATTTACCCATACTCCCGCCGGAGTATTTATTTTTGCCCTGACCGCTTATCGTAGTATAATTTTAAGGAGGATGAAGATGAAGAAGTTATTATTGTTCGGACTGGTTATATTTCTGGTCGTAGTGGTTGGTTGTAGTCCGGCAGGCCAGGAGACAGGCGACACCGATCCCCAGGTAGCAGAAGAAAACGGTGCTGCCGCTGAAGAGGTTTATGAATTCACCCTGGCCCACTTTTTCCCCGCCGGGCATGCTGCTGAAACTGAGCTGATTCAGCCCTGGATCGCTGCGCTCGACGAGGCCAGCGGAGGCAGGATAAAGATAACCAGCTATCCCGGAGAGACTTTAATCAAGGCTCCTGACATTTATGAAGGGGTCATTTCCGGGATTGCTGATTTTGGTCTTTCGGCCTTCTTTTATACCAGAGGCCGTTTTCCGGTTTTAGAAGCGTTCGAACTGCCCGGTGTTATTTTTGAAAACTCGTACTCGGCCAGTAAGGTTGCCTGGGAAGGAATTAAAGCCCTTGAGCCGGACGAGATCCAGGACACCAGGCTGATGTATGTTTTGGCGACGGGTCCCGGTGATCTTTTTACCACCGAGCCGGTCAGAAACCTAGAAGATCTGAAGGGGATGAAGATCCGGGCAGCCGGTTTGAGTGCCGATTCGCTTGCCCTTTTGGGTGCTGTACCTGAGGCGATGCCCCAGCCGGAGGCCTATGAAGCGCTGGCCCGTGGCCTGGTTGAAGGAAATCTGGCACCGGTGGAGGTGCTGCAGGGTTGGCGTCAGGCCGAAGTTACCAATTACCTGACCAGGACACCATTTCTTTACAATGCAGTCTTTTTTGTCACTATGAACAAACAGAAATGGGAGGCGCTCCCGGCTGACTTGCAGGATATAATGATGGATGTAAATGAGCGCTTCTTTGAAGAGGTAGCTGCTGGGCTCTGGGACGTCCAGAATGAAAAAGCACTTCAGTGGGCTGTCGAGGAAACCGGGCAGGAAGTGATCGAGTTAACCCCGGAAGAGATGGCTCGCTGGATTAGCCTGATTGAGCCGATCCAGGAGGATTTTGTGATCCGCATGGACCAGCTCGGATTTCCCGGGGAAGAGATTCTTGCCGCGGTCAAGCAGCTCGCTGAACAGTACTAAGTAATGTTTAAAAATAGGTAATTACAAGGCCGGCTTTTACCCGCTTTAGAATCAGTGGTAAAAGCCGGTTAGATTGATAAAGGGTGTGAAAGATGCAGCATTTTGAAAGAGCAATCATAAAAATCAGCCGTTTTATCGATTTGATGGCTGGGGTCGTCCTGGCAGCTACAGCCATCTTGGTTGTAACCAATATCCTGGGGCGGGTTTTGTTAAACCGCCCGATTTTGGGTACGTTTGAGCTGGTCGGATTCCTGACAGCTGCCGTTGTCGGGCTGGCCCTGGCTCGCTGTGCCCTTGAAAACAGTCACATTGCAATCAGTTTTCTGACCGATAAGCTGTCGCTTTCATGGCAGCGCTTTACTGAGCTGGTGGTCGGTTTGCCGGCAATGTTTTTTCTATTTTTTGCAGCCTATAACATGTTTACCTATGGGTTGCGCCTCGCGTCAAGCGGAGTCGTGTCCTCAACCATTCGTTTGCCCTTTTACCCGTTTATTTACCTGTTATCGGCTGGTTTCTTTATGCTGGCTACGACTGTTCTTTTAAGCTTGATTAAACAGGTGACTGGGGGTAAGACTAAATGAACCCCATGACCGCAGGCCTGATCGGGATTAGTGTCTTTTTTTTGTTGATCGCCCTGAAGATGCCGATTGCCTACGCCATGGCTCTGGTCGGTTTTATCGGCTTTGCCTCACTGACCACGCTATCGGCAGCCTTTGCCCTCGTATCGACAGAGCTTTTTTCGGCTTTTGCCAACTATTCGCTCAGCGTGATCCCCATGTTTATCTGGATGGGGTTTTTAGCCTATTATGCCGGAATTGGCGCCCGGCTCTATAATCTGGCCTATAAACTGGTCGGGCATCTACCCGGGGGGCTGGCTATTGCCACCCAGGCAACCTGTGCCCTCTTTGGTGCTGTTTGCGGTTCCAATACGGCAACAGCGGCGACCATCGGCGCGATTGCCCTGCCGGAGATGCAAAAATACAAGTATGACCCTTCGCTTTCCACCGCCAGTGTTGCTGCCGGGGGAGCTTTGGGGGTTTTAATTCCACCGAGCGTTATTTTTATTGTCTATGGTATTGCCGCTGAGCAATCGGTCGGCCGGCTTTTCCTGGCCGGAATTGTCCCCGGTTTTTTACTGATGTTTTTGTATATGCTGGCTATTTATTTGGTTGCCCGCCGTCGGCCTGAACTTGGCCCGCCCGGCCCGAAGTTCGGCTGGGTCGAGAGGTTTAAAGCCTTGGGTAGTGGTTTATTTGAGGTGCTCGTTATTTTTGTTATTTCGCTGGGTGGTCTTTTTGCCGGATGGTTTACCCCGACCGAAGCAGGGGCGGTAGGCGTAGCCGGGGTGGTGCTGGTTACGGCGCTTCAAGGTGGCCTGACCCTGGAGATCATTAAAAACTCTTTAGCAGATACTACCAGGACAACGGCGATGATCATGCTACTGGTTGGCTCCGCTGTAATTTTCGGTCGCTTTATTGCCATCAGTCGCATCCCCTTTGCCATGGCTGACTGGGCAGCTGCCCTCGATCTACCCGCTTTTGCGGTTATCGCCCTGATTCTGCTGATCTACCTGGTATTGGGCTGCTTTATCGATGCCCTGGCTCTGATCCTTTTAACTATCCCGATTTTTTTGCCGGTTGCGGTCACGGTACTCGGTTACGACCCGATCTGGTTCGGAGTGATTATTGTTATGGTTGTGGCAATGGGCGTCATTACACCGCCGGTGGGGATGAATGTTTATATAGTTAAGGGGGTGGCCAAAACGGTGCCCCTGGAGCTGATTTTCAAGGGTATATGGCCTTTTTTAGTAGCCATTTTCGTTTGCCTTACGCTTCTGATCAGTTTCCCGCAGTTGGCCACATTTCTGCCCTCTTTGTTGCATTGAAAACTAATTTAATTTTTGATTGTGTGAACACCAGCTTGAAGATTAGAACATGATATTTTAAGATGAGGGTAACGATTTATATGCTCAGCTCTTCTGTTCAAATTAAGAGAACAAGCATACCTCTCGCTCAGTCAGGATTTGACTAGGCTGTTTGTTTGAGCAACACCTGTGCCTAGTAACGCTTCGTATTTTGTAACTCAAGGATTTGATAAATCAGGAGTGAACAGCCAATGTGGGAATCGAAGTTACTTAAAATCGGGATAGCCGTGCTAGTTGTTTTCTCTATCATCTATATTGGAACTCAGATCACATTTGTTTTCAGACCGATTGTTGCTGTTTTTGAAGCTTTGTTTTTGTCTTTTCTTATTTCCGGCATTCTTTTCTATCTAACTTATCCGTTGAGCGACCTGCTATGTAAATTCAAGGTTCCCCGGATGCTCTCAATGCCTATTGTTTTTCTGGTGCTGATCGGAGTAATTACTTTTCTCGGTTTATCTATAGGACCGAACCTGGCTGATGAATTTGCCAAAATGATCAACAATCTTCCTCCGAATATCAGACAGTTGAATTTCCTTATTTTAGAGATGAGCGATCACCCATTTATCAGTAAGCTTATCAACCTGGAGTCAATTAATCTCGGTAGTCTTACTGAGCGGCTGGCCGTGATGGCTTCAAATACAATTTCTGGACTGACCTCCAGCGTCAGCAGCATTGCTGGTGTTATTGCCAACCTATTTACCTCGATCATGGTTGTGCCTTTTTTGTTATTTTTTATGTTAAAGGAAAAAGGACAGGGCACTCTTGAAAAGCTCGTTGATCGATTTCTCCCAGAAGATTATCAAGGCCTTACTAAAAAAGTTTTGGCGGAGATAAACATGAAGATGGGTGCTTATTTTCAGGGAGTCGGCATTGTCTGCCTTTGTGTCGGTCTCCTGGCGTATATCAGTTTTCTGATTATTGGTCTGGAATTTGCCCTGATCCTGGCGATCATTATCGGGATTACCAATATTATCCCTTATTTAGGGCCATTCATCGGAGCTATCCCGGCTGCCTTAATTGGGCTTTTTGAATCGCCGGCAATGATGATTTACGTCATTATCGCGATAGTTATAATCCAGCAGATTGAAAGCCTCTTTATTTCACCAGCAATAATGGGGCGTAAAATGGCATTAAGCCCACTGGTTGTAATCCTTGTTATTCTGATCGCCGGTCGGCTTGCCGGGTTGATGGGCATCATCCTGGCTGTTCCCGGTTTTACTGTTATAAAAATAATAGTTAATCAGACTTATGATCATATTCAGGCAAGAAAGGAAAAGTTAGAATAAACGAGCGCCGGCTTACAATCTGCTTTAAATTATTTTCAGCTAGAATAAGATAAATATTTATTATAAAGAGGGAGTGATTAAGATGGGAGAAGATCATAGCAGGTTAACAGAGTCTGAGATTGATGCTATTTTGCTAGACGAGCAGGTCGGTTACCTGGCCCTGGCCAGAGACAACCAGCCATACCTGATCCCGCTTAACTTTCTTTACGAAAAGGGTTCGATCTATTTTCACTGCGCCCTTCAGGGGCGAAAAATTGACTACATCAGGGCTAACCCCAGGGCTTGCTTTCAAACCGGGGAAGCAGGCGGGCTGATTTCCGGCGATAGCCCCTGCAGCCATAATTACAGCTATCAAAGCGTGATCGTTGAGGGTGTGGTAGAGGAAGTGGTTGACACTACTGAAAAAGAAAACATTTTACGCCTGATCACCGCCAAGTATTCCACGGCACAGATGGCTGAAGGAATGATCAGCGCTAGCCGCATTTCCGCAACCGGGGTCTACAGGATCATCCCTTCAAATATTTCTGGAAAAAGAGACACATAAGCATTCTGTTCAAAAGGGTTTCTTTTCTGTAACGGCGAATTCTCTTTCAACAGCAAAGGCTGATCAGCTATTAATCATAACTTGAACAGCTTAAATAATCTTAAAAGAAACCGGAGGATGATAAGGTGATCCTGTTAAACCCAAACCAGCACAACCGCGAATACAAGGATGAAAAGTCTCGCGAAATTATGTTAAAAACGATTAACTTTTTTGAACAAAAAGGTAAGCAGAAACTTAAAGAAGATGACCGCAACCGGGTTTGGTACGAGGATTTCTTAAATTTTATCAAGGATAATGAAATATTTTATACGCTCTTAACTCCTGAGAAATTTGGTGAAGAAGGCTGCCGCTGGGATACCTGGCGCAACTGTGAGTTTAATGAAATCTTAGGCTTCTACGGCTTACATTACTGGTATACCTGGCAGGTATCGATCTTAGGCTTGGGACCAATCTGGATGGGCAGTAACGAAGCGCAGAAAGAGCGGGCTGCCCGACTCCTGAAAGAGGGACAGGTTTTTGCTTTCGGTCTTTCCGAGCGGGCTCACGGCGCCGATGTTTATTCCACGGAGATGACCCTGACCCCGCAAGCTGACGGCACCTACCTGGCTAACGGTGAGAAATACTACATCGGCAACGGCAACATTGCCGAGATGGTTTCTACTTTCGGCAAAGTTGCCGACAGTGAAGAGTACGTTTTCTTTGTAGCCAATTACAGCCATAAGAATTACGAGCTGGTTAAAAACGTGGTTAACTCGCAATCCTATGTTGCCGATTTTATTTTACATGACTATCCGATCAGTGAAGATGAGATCCTCTCCCGCGGCCAGGAGGCCTGGGACAGTGCTCTTAATACTGTTAACGTGGGTAAATACAATCTCGGTTGGGCCTCAATCGGAATCTGCACCCACGCCTTTTACGAAGCCTTAAATCATGCCGCGAACCGCACCTTGTACGGGATGAAAGTTACCGATTTTCCTCATGTTAAGCAGATGTTTGTCGATGCCTACGCCCGCCTGACGGCGATGAAGCTTTTTGCCCTGCGTACCTCAGACTACATGCGCATAGCCTCTGCGGAAGACCGGCGCTATCTGCTCTATAACCCGACAGTTAAAATGAAGGTGACTACCCAGGGCGAAGAGGTTATTAACCTGCTTTGGGACGTAATCGCCGCCAAGGGCTTTGAGCGGGACACCTACTTCGAAATGGCTGCTCGCGATATTCGCGCTCTGCCGAAGCTGGAAGGTACGGTGCATGTTAATATTGCTCTGATCGTTAAGTTTATGGCCAATTACTTCTTCAGCCCCGGGGAATATGCCCCGGTTGGACGCCAGGATCAGCCCCGCAATGACGATTTTCTCTTTGACCAGGGTCCGACCAAGGGCTTGGGCAAGATTCGTTTTCACGATTATGCTGAAGCTTATAATTCCTACGATCTTCCCAACCTTGCTGTTTTCAGGGAGCAGATTGACCTGCTTAAGGGCTTCCTCGCCGGGGCCACCCCGGATGCCGATCAGCAGCGGGATACCGATTTTCTGCTTTCATTAGGCGAAATGTTCACCCTGGTTGTCTATGGACAGCTGATTCTGGAAAACGCCAAAATCTATGAACTGGAAGAAGCGCTGGTTGATCAGATTTTTGATTTTATGGTGCGCGATTTCTCTAAATTTGCCCTTACTCTCTATGGAAAAGCCAGCACCAGTGAAGTACAGATGAGCTTTTTACAGCAGATGATCAAAAAACCGGCCGTTGATCACGACCGGTTCGCTAATATCTGGAATGAGCATGTTCTGGCTTTAAAAGACAGCTACGAGATGAAGCCTTAAATAACCGGCTTAGGTTTGCATTTCGGCCAGCAGCAGTTCGCTTAAGGAACAGGGCTCCAGGCCGCGCCGGCGCAGACCGCTGATAATATCAGGAAGGGCGGCAATATCGTTCTCAGTAAAGTGCAACAGGACGATACTGCCGCCTTTTGCATTGGCGAGGATATGCTCGATGATCCGGGCTGTTGTATATGCTTCGTTGCGCAGGGCATAGACCAGCTCTACATCCCAGAGGACGGCAAACATGCCCTTGTTGGCAATGATCTCCTTGTAGCGCTTGGCTGTACTGCCCTGGGGCGAGGTGAAACCATCCATGCCGGGCGGTCTGAAAAAGTAGGTCTGGTACTGATAGCCAAGGGCACTGTCAACTGCTTCCTGCCAGCGATTCAACTCTTCTTTGACCCGCTCATCAGAGACTGTGGTCAGAAAAGCATGACTGTAAGTGTGGTTGCCCAGTTCATGGCCATCCTCCACAGCCTCTTTCCAGACTTCGGGGTGTAGCTCAACCCAGGAACCCATTGGGAAGAAAGTGGCCGTTACCTGGTTATCTTTCAAGATGCGGAGAGTTCGGCCGATCAGTTCCGGTCCGGCGCCATCGTCGATGGTAATTGCCACTAAATTGGTATTGCGGTTACCATGGTTGATAACAGTTGAGGAGCGCAGCATAAAATTTTCTTCGCGCAGTTTTTCGTTTTCTTCAACCACCTGGTCATACTGGTCCCAGAGCATCCGGTTTTCGTCCTCGATATTCTTCAGTTGCTCTTCGAGGCGGTCTAGATCTGAGCGCAGCGACCGGAGGGCCAGATACTGGCTGAAGCTAAATAGAGTGACTCCGGCTAAGGCCAGCAGAAGAATCAAAAACAGAAACAGACGGAAACCTGACTTCTTTTTTTTCGGCGAACGCCCGTAATAATTGTTTGCCATAAGAGTTATACTCCGTTTACCAGAAATTACTATTCTCTTTTACTTTAGTATATGTTACCCTACAAAAAACGATAAAACAATAGGCTTTTGCCAAAGATGGAAAGGGAAGTGATCATTAAATGAAAACACTGCTGGCTTTGGCGCCCAGTCCCCGCCGAGGAGGAAACAGTGAAACCCTGCTGAAGGAGTTTTGCCGGGCAGCGGAAGATCTTGGATGGCAGGTGGAACTGATCAAAGTAAATGACCTGAAAATCAGGCCCTGCCAGGCCTGTGATGCCTGCGCCAGGGATGGCCACTGCATTCTGCAGGACGATATGCAAACAGTTTACCCCAAACTGATCTCTTCAGATGCCCTGGTGATTGCCAGCCCGATTACTTTTGGCTCAATGAATGCCCAGCTGAAAACGTTTATCGATCGCTTTCAGTGTTGGTGGCAGGCTAAGTATAATTTGGAGCAGCCTTTCGTGCCGGAGGAAGCAAACCGTAAAGGGTTCTTCATCTGTGTCGGAGCGCTGAAGCGCAAGGAGTACTGTGAAAATGCTCTGCAGATTATCAAGGTTTTCTTCCATAATATTAATCACAAGCTGGCCGGCAACCTCTTTTTCCGCGGCTATGATGAGTTGGGAGCAGTCCAGCAGGACCCGGGAGTGCTTGCCCAGGCCTACCAGGCCGGCAAAGAATTTATTGCCATGGTGGAAAAAGGATAACGGGGCTTCAGTTGAAGCCCCGTGGTTGAGTCGTCGCAATTTAATGCAAGCGATCGTGAGCGCCGGTTGCCGATGAAAGCTTCTATCTACTGGCTACTTGAACTCAATACCGGTTTCGCTTTTGGCGATGGTCACGACATCCTTGTCGCTGATCTTACCAGCTATGATCTGGCGCGAAAGCGGTGTTTCCACCTCTTGCTGGATGACCCGCTTCAGCGGCCTGGCCCCAAAAGCCGGGTCGTAACCCCGCTCCGCTAAGTAAGCAACCACCGCTTCATCCCATTTAAGGGTCAAATCTGCCGTCTGGGCCAGGCGCTGGGCCAGTTTTTTCAGCAGCAGCTCGGCAATCTTGCTGACCTGCTCACGCTCAAGAGCCCGGAAGACGATCGTTTCGTCCACCCGGTTTAAGAATTCGGGGCGGAAATGGTGCCGCAGCAGGTTAAGGACCGCTTCCTTCATCTGATCGTAAGCGCCGCCTTTTTCGTGAAAAGCCAGGATTTCCTGACTGCCGATATTCGAAGTCATGATGACGATCGTGTTTCTAAAGTTTACGGTACGCCCTTTACCATCGGTTAGCCTGCCGTCTTCTAAAATCTGCAGCATGGCGTTAAAAACATCCGAGTGGGCTTTTTCGATTTCATCGAAGAGCACCACGCTGTAGGGTTTGCGTCTCACTGCTTCGGTCAGTTGGCCGCCTTCCTCGTAGCCAACATAGCCGGGAGGAGCACCAACCAGTCTTGAAACAGTGTGTTTTTCCATGTATTCGGACATGTCAAGCCTGATGATACTGCGTTCGTCGTCGAACAGAGTTTCTGCCAGGGTGCGGGCCAGTTCTGTTTTACCCACCCCTGTGGGCCCTAAGAAAATAAAACTGCCCACCGGGCGGTTGGGATCCTTGATGCCGCTGCGCGCCCTCAGCACGGCATCGGCTACGGCGCTGACTGCCTCATCCTGCCCGATGACCCTTTCGTGCAAAATTTCTTCCAGCCGAATCAGTTTTTCACGCTCGCCTTCCAGCAGCCGGCTTACCGGAACTCCGGTCCAGCGGCTGACTACCTTGGCTATTTCTGCCTCACTGACCTCTTCGTTGAGTAAAATGTTGTTCTTCTGCTTGCCGGCCAGATGCTCTTCTTCCGACTGCAGGCGTTTTTCCAGGTCGTTCAATTTCCCGTACTTTAACTCTGCCGCCAGGTTCAGGTCGTATTCGCGTTCCGCTTTTTCAATATCGTTGCGCATTTCCTCAATGTCACGTTTGATCGTGCGCACCCGGGAAATCGACTGTTTCTCGGTCTGCCACTGGGCCTTCATTGCATTGGCTTCCGTTTGCAATTCGGCCAACTCTTTTTGCAGTTTATCCAGCCTGTCGCGTGAAGCCTGATCTTTTTCTTTCTTCAAAGCGGCCTCTTCAATTTCCAGCTGCATCACCCGGCGAGTAATCTCGTCCAGTGCGACCGGCATGCTGTCGATTTGGGTGCGCAGGTGAGCTGCCGCCTCGTCGACTAAGTCAATAGCCTTATCAGGCAGAAAACGGTCGCTGATGTAGCGATCCGATAAAACAGCGGCAGCGATCAGGGCACTGTCCTGGATGCGCACGCCGTGGTGCACCTCGTAGCGCTCTTTTAACCCCCGTAAGATCGAAATTGTATCTTCCAGCGAAGGCTGGTCAATTCTAACCGGTTGGAAGCGCCGCTCCAGGGCAGCGTCTTTTTCTATATGCTTGCGGTATTCGTCAATTGTGGTCGCCCCGATACACTGCAGCTCGCCCCTGGCCAGCATCGGCTTCAGCAGGTTGCCGGCATCCATCGCTCCTTCGGCCGCTCCGGCGCCGACAACAGTGTGCAGCTCGTCAATAAAGAGGATGATTTTGCCTTCCGCATCCTGAACCTCTTTTAACACAGCCTTTAGACGTTCCTCAAATTCGCCGCGGTACTTGGCCCCGGCAACCAGGGCACCCATATCAAGGGCAATTACTTTTTTATCCTTCAACCCTTCGGGAACATCGCGGGCAACAATACGTCTGGCTAAACCCTCAGCCACCGCAGTTTTACCCACCCCGGGGTCGCCGATCAGGACAGGGTTGTTTTTAGTCCGTCTAGATAAAATTTCCATTACACGGCGAATCTCATCGTCGCGGCCGATCACCGGATCCAGTTTTCCTTTTTCTGCCTGCTCGGTTAAATTACGGCCGTAACGCAGCAGCGCCTCGTAGGTTTCTTCGGGTTTGTCGCTGGTTACCCGCTGCGAGCCTCGCACTGCTTTTAAAGAGTTTAGAAGGTTGTTGCGGTCTAAATTGCTCTTGAGGAATAGGTTTTTAAGATCTTCTTCACCCTCTTCTATTAAAGCCAGGAGCAGGTGCTCAATACTTACGTAATCGTCCTTCAGCTGTTTTGCTTCCTGTTCTGCCTTCGAGAGCACCCGGGCCATCGAAGAGCTCATCTGCAGCGTGCCTTCATAGCCGGAAACTTTAGGGATGGCATCCAGTAGCTTTCCTATGCCCTGCCTTAACCCGGCAATATCAACTGCGGCATGCTGAATAAACTTTGTCGCCAGGCCTTCTTCCTGATCGAGCAGGGCAACCAGCAGGTGTTTAGGCCCCACAACCTGGTGACCACAGTTAATAGCTAACTCCTGGGCGGCCGATATAGCCTCCCGCGATTTATTGGTTAAACGGTTTAAATCCATATTTTCACCTACTTTTTGCGCAGGCTATCAATTTCATCCTGCATTATTTCAATTTTATCCAGTAAGTCAACAATAATTGAAGCGCCGATAGTGTTCACGCCCAGGTTATCCCGGAGCCGAATCATTTTTTGCAGACGGCGCAAATCTTCATAGTTAAGAGAGCCTTCCCCGACTTCGATAATCCCCAGCTCTCGGTAAAGATCGAGCAGATCAGGATGGATTTCGAGATTATAGGTGGTCAGCGATTCATTCAGATCGGTATGGCAGTGAATGCGGATTAATTTCATAATGATCACTTCCCACCTTTCCGCAGCTCATAGAGCTTTTTGTAAAGCTCTGTTTCTTCATCATTTAAGTCTGCCGGCAGATCAATCAGCAACCGGACATATTGATCGCCGCGGTTATTATTTTTATCGATAAAGCCTTTACCCTTTAATCTCAGCCTGCTTCCGCTGCGGCTGCCGGGGGGAACTATTACGTTGACCTGTCCATCTAAGGTTTTTACCGGAATCCGGTCACCGAAGACCGCCTGGTCAGGGCGAATAATGGTTTCTACTTCGACATCGTTTTCCTTCAGTTTAAATAGCGGATGTGGGCGCAGCTTTACCTTCAGGTAGAGATCGCCCTTTGGGCCGCCGCCCAAACCGGAGCCGCCTTGTCCTTTAAGGCGAATACGGCTGCCTTCCCTGACCCCGGCCGGGATTTTCACATCAAGTGTTTTCTCATCCGGCACGGCACCGGTACCACCACATTGGGGGCAAAAGCCCTGGTCTTTATGGCCAGTTCCTCCGCACCCCGGGCAGGCTGCGCTGCCACCTACCCTCAGTGACCTGGATACTCCCTGAAAAGCTTCCTCCATGCTTAAATCGATTTCGCTTTCCAGATCTTCGCCACGGGTGGAACGACGCTGAGGGCCACGGCTGCTACGCGGCGCGCTGCCGGGAGCCTGGCCCCCGAAAAACATATTGAAAAAGTCGCTGAAACCGCCTTCAAAACTGCCCTCAAAGCCACTACCACCAAAACCACCGCTGGAATAGAAGCGGACACCGTCCATATCGGGCGGGGCCTGAAAGTCCTGACCATCTTTCCAGCGGCTGCCCAGTCGGTCATAACGGGACCGTTTCTCGGGATCTTTTAGCACTTCATAGGCCTCATTGATCCGTTTAAACTGCTCCTCAGCCTGTTTTTTTTCTGCCGCCGGGTGTAGGTCCGGGTGCCACTTGCGGGCCAGCTTGCGGTAAGCGCTTTTTATCTCTTTTTCCGAGGCTTTGCGATCAACCTCCAGCAACTCATAGTAATCCTGAAATTTTACTGACATAAATATTCCCCCATGCTTCATCTAAGACTAACACTACAATATAGTACAAAATTCAGAACCCATGTGTTACTTGGCCACCATCACCCGGGCCGGCTTAAGCAAAAGATCACCTAATTTGTAGCCGCTGCAAATTTCCTCGGCCACGCAGCCTTCCGGGCATGCTTCTGTCTCCAAAAAACCGACACCCTCCTGTGTTTCAGGATCGAATGGCAGGCCGATGCACTCAACCGGTCTAACCCCGTGTTTTTGTAGCAGTTCACTAAACTGGCGGGCCATAATCTCTAAACCCGCAGCCGCGGCCTGATCCTGGAGCTGCTTACGAGCCTGGTCAAAGTAATCGATAAAGTTTAACAGATCAAGGAGGATCTCTTTTTTTATCTGCAACCGGCTAGTTTCGGCGTCGCGTTCGATGCGTTTACGGTAGTTTTCAAAATCGGCCCTGGTGCGCAAGTGCCGGTTCTTTTCTTCGGCCAGCTCTATTTGCAGCGCTGCAAACTTTTCCTGCACTTCAGCCGGCTGATCAGCGATTTGATCAGCGGTGCGCCCTTTTATATAAACCCCATCGCTATGGTGATCATTATTATCTTTTGTATCTTCCATCTGGATTCCTCCAGTCTAAGCTCGTTTTACTATCGAACCATTCGGCACAAGCTTTACCTCTTAAGTTCATCCCCCTAAATCGGAGGAGGCCCGAAAACCCCCTCCCCCTTGATAGGGGAGGGTTGGGGTGGGGGTGAAAGAAAGGGCAATAGAAAATGCAGAATCTCCCCCTCACCCTAACCCTCTCCCTCGAGGGGAGAGGGGATTTGATTCCGACATCCAGTCTCCTGCGTTTCTTACTGCTCTTCAAATTCGGCGTCGACTACTTCTTCTCCACCGCCTGCAGCCTGTCCGCTACCGGCTCCTTGTGGTCCAGCGCCAGCTTGTGTCTTCTGGTTAGACGCTTCAGAAAGAGAGTGTGCGGCCTGTTGCAGATCGCTCTTCAGACTGCGAATTTTATCAATTGGCGTATTCTCTTTTAGCGCTACCTTAAGATCGCTTAAAGTCTGCTCGATTCTGCCTTTTTCGTGGACCGGCAGTTTGTCACCCAGTTCACCTATCTGACGTTCAACCTGGTAAACAAGGCTGTCAGCTTCATTGCGCTCGTCAATCTCCTTGCGGCGCTGTTTATCTTCTTCACCGTGCTGTTTAGCCTCATTGACCATCCGCTCGATATCTGCCTGGTCGAGATTGGTAGAACCGCTGATCGTAATCGCCTGTTCTTTACCTGTACCTTTGTCCTTCGCACTCACTTTGAGTATTCCATTGGCGTCTAGGTCAAAAGCCACCTCAATCTGCGGCATACCGCGGGAGGCCTGGGCAATACCTTCAAGCTTAAACTGACCCAGCGAGCGGTTATCTCTGGCCAGTTCGCGCTCACCCTGTAACACATGGATGTCAACTGCCGGCTGATTGTCTTCAGCCGTCGAGAAGGTCTCGCTGTGCCTGGTCGGGATCGTGGTATTGCGCTCGATAATCTTGGTCATTACCCCACCCAGTGTTTCAACACCAAGCGATAGGGGAGTAACGTCGAGCAGCACTACATCTTCCATTTCACCGGCCAGCACCCCAGCCTGAATCGCTGCCCCAAGAGCCACAACCTCGTCGGGGTTAACGCTCTGGTTCGGATCTTTACCAATCAGCTCACGTACCAGCTTTTGCACTGCCTGTATCCGCGTTGAACCACCGACCAGGATCACCTCGTCGATCTCTTTTTCACTTAACTTGGCGTCAGCCAAAGCCGCTTTCACCGGCCCTCGGCAGCGCTCGACCAGGCTATGGGTCAGGTCATCAAACTTGGCCCTGGTCAGCTTGGTGTCGAGGTGCTTGGGCCCGTCGGCTCCAGCAGTGATGAAGGGAATGCTAATCGCTGTTTCGGTCGTTGAAGAAAGCTCAATTTTTGCTTTTTCTGCCGCCTCAATCAGTCGCTGCAGTGCCTGTTTATCCAGGCGCAGGTCAATCCCCTGATCTTTTTTAAACTCTTCGGCCAGCCAGTCAACTACAGCCTTATCAAAGTTATCGCCGCCTAAGTGGGTATCACCATTAGTCGATTTAACTTCAAACACCCCGTCGCCAACCTCGAGGATCGAAACGTCAAAAGTGCCGCCGCCCAAGTCGAAGACCAGAATCGTCTCATTGCTCTTCTTGTCCAGGCCGTAGGCCAGTGAAGCAGCCGTCGGTTCATTGATGATCCGTAAGACATTAATCCCGGCAATTTTTCCGGCATCTTTGGTCGCCTGGCGCTGGGCGTCGTTAAAGTAGGCCGGCACGGTGATTACCGCATCTGTTACTTTCTCGCCTAAGTATTTGCCGGCATCTTCCACCAGCTTTTTCAGCACCAGCGCCGAAACCTCTTCCGGGGCGTATTTTTTGTCGCCGATAATGAAACGCACGGCATTATTGGGCCCGGCTTCAACATTGTAGGGCACCAGTTTTTTTTCCGCTTCAACTTCGTTAAACTGGCGACCGATAAACCTCTTTACTGAAAAGAGGGTTTTCTCTGGGTTCAGGGCAGCCTGCCTTTTAGCGACCTGGCCGACCAGCCTTTCGCCGGATTCTTTAAAAGCAACGACTGAAGGTGTGGTTCTTGAACCCTCTGCGTTTGTGATTACCTCTGGCTTGCCACCTTCAATCACCGCCACGGCGGAGAAGGTGGTGCCGAGGTCAATTCCTACTGCTTTTCCCATCATTTTCACCTCATTTAAGATTACATTAATCCAGCAAGCCGTCACTGGCCACTTTAACCCAGATACATTCCTGGGCATGCCCGGCCAGCTCTTCCTTGATCATCTTCTTAATATTTTCAGTATCCTTCTGGGTCTGACCGAATATTTCATTGCAACCGTCATCTAAGTTTAAATCGATTCCCTGCTGAGCCAGGGTATGCACAGCTTCTAAGTGTTCTAAGATTTCGGCGTACTTTTCCCTGGTTGCCAGCGCGTCGCGCATCATTTCTGCTTCTTCTTCATCAAGCAGTTCAAACTTTTCCTTTGGTGCACCACACTTGGGGCAGAAATCGGGAGGTTCTTCTCCTTCATGCAGGTAACCGCATACTTCGCAACGCCACATTTTCATTTTTCATATTCCCCTTTCGGTTTTTGATCGGTTTGTTAAGCATTTAAAGCAATGCAAAGCCTGATTTTTTCACCCCGGGAAGCCTGAGCCAGTTCTCGGTCGATAGTCATAATCATCAGCTCTGGGAATTCCCGGTGCAGGGTTTTTGCCGCTGCTAAGTGCCAGAGACCGGAACCTTTCAGCGGCCACCTCAAGGCCAGCTCTCTCAAAGAAGTGCTGTCCGGTACAATATTCAGCCTGCTCCAAGGGCCTCTTTCCAGCATCTCGTAGAGATACTCAATAATTACTGCCGGCAGCAGCTCTTCACGCTGGATGCGACTGATTTCTGTATAAACTTCGGCCGCAGCCAACGCAGTCAACAGGTGAATCCCTTTTTGACGTGCCTTGGCCTTCACTTGCTCACTGTGGTCGTCCTTAAAAAGGTAGGAGAGCAGGGCTGTGGAATCCCAGTAAATTACCGCCAACTTATCAGCCATTTTAATCCTCTCCGTTACTGTTGTGCCCCGATTTGTCAGCAGGAAGCTTTACCGGTGTATCAATGTGCTTCACTGTATGGGGGCAGAGATCAATCAAACCACTGCTGGTATAATTTTTTAATCTTTCTTCCAGGGATAGGGTCATTCCCTGGGCCGGAACCAGCCGGGCAACCGGAGTGCCCCGGTCGGTAATGATTATCTCCATACCACCCTTAACATCTCTGATCAGCTTGCTCAAATTTATGCGTGCTTCCCTGATGCCAATGTAGTTCTTTTTCATTGCCAGCACACCCCAATGTAGTAACAGTTACTACATTGATTATAATGGGCTTAATGACTCCTGTCAATAGTTATGTGTACATAAGCACTACAATTATTGTTGTCCATAACTAATCAGTCCAACAGTTTAATGCAGGAATGACAAAAGTACTGTAGAATAATAGAAAGAGCAGATTTGCCCTTTTAGGGCATCGGCCGTTTAAAAACTAAAAACAGACAAAGACAACCTACATTGGCTTTCTGGATATCACCGGGGGGTTTGTCATTGGGGGTCATCACAATTTCGCGTGAATTCGGCAGTGGCGGTGAAACAATCGCCCGCCTGGTAGCCGAAAAAACGCGATTTCTGCTTGTTAATAAAGAATCAATCACCCAGGGCCTGGCAGAACACGGCATTGAAAAACCGGCACCGCGTCTTGAAACGGCACTCAGTGATGAAAGCATGGCTGACGACGCGCACCACTATATCGAAGCGATGCATGATTATATTTACGACCTGGCGATCCGCAACAACTTAGTGATCCTCGGACGCGGCGGCTCGGTGCTTTTTCGCGACTATCCTCCTGCCCTTCATGTTAAGATCATTGCCCAGTTCACGCACCGTGTTAAGCGGGTGGCCAAACTCTACGATCTCAATACCCAGACGGCGGTGAAACTGGTGAAAGAGCAAGATCGCGACACCAGTCGCTATTACCGTCAGCTATTTGATATTAATTGGGCAAACCTGCGGGCTTACGATCTGGTGCTGAATACTGAAAAGATGGGGCTGGAAGATGCGGCAGATATGATTATCGCCGCTTACCGGGTTCACGGTGAGCCCCGTGAACTGAAAGGTGGTTCCAACGGCTTAGAAATAGAAGAACGTTTCTACAGCTCACCGGTAAGTGAAGATACTGAAAAATTTATGCACCCCAGCGAAGAAGAGTTCACAAAGATGCTAGATTTTTACAGGATTAGGTGGGAATATGAACCAAAAACATTTATGCTGGAATGGGACAGCGAAGGTAATGTGGTAGAGGCGTTTTCCCCTGATTTTTACCTGACTGATCAGGATCTCTATGTGGAACTGACCACTCAGAAGCCGAAGCAGGCCTGGCGTAAAAGTCGCAAAATCAGGCGGATGAAGGAACTCTACCCCGATGTCAATGTTCGCCTAATCGATAAAAAGGGCTTCGAGAGCCTACTCAGGAAACATCCTCCTGAAGGTGAAGAATAACCCGTCCCTGAAAAAGGAGAAAAACCTTGAACGATAAAATAATTCCCTCCGTCGATCAGTTAAAAATCATCATCAATCAGGAAGAAATCGAGGCAAAAATTGCCGAGCTGGGTAAAACCATATCTAACGATTATGCCGGTAAAGAGCTGATTATGGTGGGGGTGCTGCGCGGCAGCGCCTACTTTCTGGTTGACCTGACTCGCAAGATGCACATTCCCTTTGCCATCGATTTTATCAGCATCTCCAGCTATCGTGAGCAGTCCGAGACAGCCGGGGTAGTGCGCATTACCAAAGACCTCGATTTAAATATCTCCGGTAAGCATGTGCTGATCGTGGAAGATATTGTCGATACAGGTCTAAGCCTGGGCTACCTGCTGCGTAACCTGAAGACCAGGAATCCGGCCGATCTTAAAATCTGTACCCTGGTCAACGTTGAGGCGCGTAGAATCGTTGAAGTTCCTGTCGAGTATAAAGGCTTTGACCTGCCGAATATCTTTGTCGTCGGCTACGGCCTCGATTACAAAGAAAAATATCGCAACCTGCAGTTTATCGCTGAATTCAACCGCCCTTAAAAAAGTACATAAAAACACCAGGCTCCAACAGACCTGTGGTTTCACCTTCAGAATCCTGTTCTTCGGTTATCTACAGTCGCTTTCTATCGCCCCTACAGACGATTTCCTTCGACCTCCGACCGATTCATTCAGATCCTGTGCTGCGGTTTTTCGGCGCTTCCCGGCTCTGTTCCGGTTTTACCCTTCACTTTGCCTTTCAGCTACCGTCCCTGGCAGCTGTCCGATTCTCTTGGAGCTTCCGGTTTCCAATCCAAGCTTGCGCTTTTCTCTTCTTCCGTTTTTCCCTTTGATTCGGACCCGGTTCACCTTCCAGTCTCTCGGAACCTGGTAAAATTATATTAGCATGGGTCTAAAAACTTGTCAATAGTTTTTTGAAAAATTTTTATAGAAAATTTATTGGATCATTTTGCCTGCCATGGCTGTCTGCTGGAAATCATTCCTATATTTTTCATAAAAGTTGTTTTTTTATAAAGGGATCATCGTCATTATGGCTAATAATATCAAGTAGTAATGATCAAAAAAAATCTTTTTAAATAACCAAAGAGCATCAGATAAGAGAGCAGGATTAGGTTCAATGAACATGACCGAAGAAAGATCAGTGGAGCCGGCGAAAAACAAGCGAGGCACTATAGTTGCGATTCGCGGCAGTGTGGTCGATGCGCACTTTCCAACTGCCCTGCCACCTTTGAAACACAAGCTGATAACCGAATCTGTAGACGAAGTAGTAATTGAGGTCGTTTCACATCACCAGGGCAATATTGCCCGCGGCATTGCCCTTTCACCGACCCGTGGTCTGAGGCGGGGTGATCCGGTTATCGACAGCGGTGACATGCTTAAAGTTCCGGTCGGTAAACAAGTCCTGGGGCGCATGTTCAATGTTTTTGGCGATACCATTGACGATCGGGAGCCACTGGCAGGGGTGGAGCTACGCGGCATCCACCAGCCCCCGGCTTCCATTGCCCAAAGGATTACTACCTCAGAAATTTTTGAAACGGGAATCAAGGCAATAGATCTGCTCACCCCCCTTGAGCGGGGTGGAAAGGCCGGGCTTTTCGGCGGTGCCGGTGTCGGCAAAACAGTCTTAATTACAGAGCTAATCAATAATACCGTTGGCAAACACAAGGGAGTCAGCATCTTCTGTGGTATCGGCGAGCGCTCCCGCGAGGCGGAGGAGCTCTATAGTGACATTAAACAGGCCGGGGTGCTCGATAACACGGTGATGATCTTCGGTCAGATGAACGAGCCTCCAGGCGCCCGTTTTCTGGTTGGCCACAGCGCTCTGACCATGGCCGAGTATTTTCGCGATGATGCCCGACAGGATGTGTTGCTGTTAATCGATAACATTTTCCGCTTTGTGCAGGCCGGCTCCGAGGTCTCCGGATTGCTCGGTAAGATGCCATCAAGAGTCGGCTATCAGCCAACCCTCTCTACAGAGATTGCCGGTCTGCAAGAGCGGATCTCGAACACGGCGACCGGGGCGATTACCTCGATTCAGGCAGTTTACGTGCCGGCTGATGATTTTACCGATCCTTCCGCTACCCACACTTTTGCTCACCTTGCTGCTTCGATTATTCTTTCCCGCAAACGAGCCAGCGAAGGTTTGTATCCGGCGGTTGATCCTTTGCGCTCCTGGTCTAAGATGCTCACCCCCCTGGTTGTTGGCGAGAGACATTATAAGCTGGCCCAGGAAGTGAGACGTAACCTGGCCGAATACGAAGAGCTGAAGGATATTATTGCTATGCTCGGTTTAGAAGAGCTTTCGCAGGACGATCGCCAGGTGGTTAACCGTGCCCGTCGTCTCGAGCGTTTTCTAACTCAACCGTTTGTTACCACAGAGCAATTTACCGGGCACCCGGGAAAAGTGGTTGACTTAGAAGATACCCTTGTGGGTTGCGAGAGGATTTTAAATGATGAATTTGCTGAACGATCCGAAGGGGATCTATACATGCTCGGCAAAATCAGTGAAGCAACCTAAGTTTCTACACCGTGGATCAAGATATCAAGTTATTGTAAGGAGATTTATAATTGAAACTGAAGGTATTGTTGCCAGCAAAAGTGTTGCTGGACGAAGAGGTCGAAAAAGTGACTGCTGAGGCAGAAAACGGTTTCTTCACCTTGCTGCCGCGCCATGTTGATTTTGTCGCTGCCCTGGTGCCGGGAATTTTTTCGTACCAGACAACCGGTGGGGCAGAATATTTCCTGGCCATTGATGAGGGAGTTCTCGTCAAGCAGGGTGAACAGGTTTTTGTTTCCACAGCCCGGGCTATGTCAGGCGATAATCTCGATCAGCTGCAGGATACTGTTGAAATTGAGCTGAAAGTGCTTAGTGAAAATGAAAAAAAAGCCCGGACGGTGATGTCCCGGCTGGAGGCTGATACCTTGAGGCGCTTTACCCGCATGGGAGGTGAGCGGCGCTGACCGCTGCAGAACAGAAAGATCGTGAAAAGAATCTGGCCGGAACCGTTGGCGATAAGGCAACCAGGCGTATTAAAGCCCGGCGTACCCGCGATCGCAGTATCTGGTTCGGCGTCGGCATGTTCGGGGTTGTCGGTTGGACTGTGGCCATTACCACGATCATCGGCGTTGCCCTTGGGATTTGGATCGATAGAACCTGGCCCAGCTCTTATTCCTGGACGCTCACTCTGCTCTTTATCGGGTTAATTGTCGGTTGCCTCAACGCCTGGTACTGGATAAAGAAAGAAAGCGGGTCTGATGGTGATGACGGTGAAGGAGGCGAAGGCTCATGAACTGGCTCTACCTGGTTCTCGCTTTCCTGGCAGGTACAGCGATGGGTACACTATTTTTCGGCGGCCTCTGGTGGACAGTCCAGAAGATGACAGGCGCCCGAAAACCGTACCTGCTTTCACTGACCAGTTTTTTAATCCGGACGACGGTGATCCTGTTCTGTTTTTACCTGTTGCTGCAATCCGGATGGTATAACCTGTTTGCTGCTCTTTTCGGCTTTCTGTTGGCCCGAACAGTCGTTACTTATAAACTTAATCCTGCAGGCAAAAAAAGCAGGCACCATAAAGCGTAGAAGGGAGGTTTTTTGGAGATGAGTATAAGCCCGGATCAGATTATTTTGTTTCAACAAGGCTGGTTTACGATCAATGCCACCATCGCTTTTACCTGGCTGCTGATCATCATTTTATCCCTCGGGTCCTGGCTGATTACACGAAGGCTCTCCAGCGAGGGAACTCTGACCCGCTGGCAGAACCTGCTCGAAGTTTTGATCAGCGGCATCAAAGGGCAGATCCGTGAGGTCAGCCGCCAGGAACCGGGACCTTACCTACCCTTTGTTGGCACTCTATTCATATTCATTGCTATCTCCAATATCCTGGCCATTGTGCCCGGCTATATTCCACCAACCAGCTCACTTTCGACCACCGCTGCCCTGGCCATCTGTGTTTTTGTTGCTGTGCCGGTTTTCGGTATTGCCCAGCGCGGAATCCTTAGTTACCTGAAGCAGTATATCCAGCCTACTTTTTTTATGCTGCCTTTTAACCTTATCGGTGAAATCAGTCGCACCCTGGCGCTTGCCGTTCGTCTTTACGGCAACATGATGAGCGGAACAATTATTGTTGCCATTCTGCTTACCATAACTCCGATTGTATTTCCGGTGGTGATGCAGGCTTTGGGGCTGCTGACTGGCTTAATACAGGCTTACATCTTTGCCATTCTGGCCATGGTCTATATCGCTTCGGCCAGTAAGGCTCACCAGGAATTAGAGAAAAAAGGAGAGCGATAAGTATGGAAAGCTTAAGTTTAATCGGAATTATTTCAATTGCCACGGCCGGTTTAACCATCGCCATCGGCTCTGTCGGCCCGGCCCTCGGACAGGGGCGGGCAGTGTCACAAGCCTTAAGTTCAATCGCTCAGCAGCCGGATGAGGCCAACACCATTACCCGCACCCTTTTTGTCGGGCTGGCGATGATCGAATCAACGGCGATCTACTGTTTCGTCGTGACGATGATTCTGATTTTCGCCAACCCCTTCTGGAACTATTTTCTTCAGCAATAGCCGGGTTTGGCGTTGTAACCGAATTAAATGGATGGGAGATAAACAATGATTATTGATTGGTATACGGTAATCTTTCAAATCATAAATTTCCTTGTCCTGGTGTTCCTGTTGCGCTATTTTCTCTACGGCCCGATCATCCGCGCCATGGACGAAAGGGAGCGGATGATCGTAGAGCGGGAGCAGCAGGCTGAATCGAGTATCAGGGAAGCTGCAGCTGAGGCAGAGTCTTACAGGAGCCGCAGCGAGACGCTGCGGAAGAACGAAGATCTAACCATGGAGAAAGCCCGGGTTGCCGCCGACGAAGAGAAGTCTAAGCTGCTTAATGCTGCACGCAAAGAGGTAGAGCAGGCCAGAAAGCGTTGGGAAGATGCTTTTGAGCGCGAAAAAGAAAGCTTTATTGTTGAGCTACGCTTACGAATTGGTCGTCAGGCCTGCGCTGTGGCCCGCCGCTGTCTATCTGATCTGGCTGATGCCGATTTAGAAGAGATCATTCGCAACCGCTTTGTTGATAGACTAAAGGCACTGCCGGAAGGCGAACAACAAAAATTGGCGAGCGCGCTAAAAAAGGCTGAGTACAAGGCATCTGTAAGCGCTGCTTTTGATTTCCCTCCAGCCGCTGTAAAGGATTTAGCAACAATGATCAACAAGCTGATCGATGCGGATGAAACCAAACTGGAAGTTAGATATATTAATAATCCTGAATTGGTCTGTGGGCTGGAACTGGCAGCCGGCGGTCATCGTGTTGCCTGGAATATAGATCACTACCTGGCTGATGTGGAAGAGCAGATCCTTAAAGGTCTTGAGCAGAATGGAAACGATACAGAAAAGGAGGAGGGAGCTGGAAGTGACTAAAGATTACAGCAAAAGAGGCTCCCAAGGCTCCCTGCTGTCTGTTTTACACGGCGCTATTGATAGCGCTGAAGAGGTCCTTGAACAGGCGCTGGCATCGGGCATGGCAGATCTTAAGGTTGAAGAAAGCGGCACCGTTATCTCAATTGGTAGCGGTATTGCCCGCATTGCCGGCCTGGCCGGGGTGCAGGCAGAAGAGCTGATTGAGTTTCCGGGTGGAATCACCGGCATTGCCTTCAATCTCGATCCCGATGCTGTCGGAGTGATTATGCTCGGCAGCGATGAAAAAATCTCTTCCGGTGACCGGGTTAAACGCACTGGCCGGGTTGTTGATGTGCCGGTGGGGGATGAGCTGTTAGGGCGGGTGATCGATGCCGCAGCGCGCCCGCTTGATAATAAAGGCCCGGTCAGTTACGTGGAACGACGCCCAATTGAGCGGGAGGCACCGCCGATTATGGCTCGCTCCCCGGTAACCGTGCCGTTGCAGACCGGCCTCAAAGTGATAGATGCCCTGATCCCTGTTGGCCGTGGTCAGCGCGAGCTGATCTTAGGCGACCGTCAGATCGGTAAAACAGCCATCGCCCTGGACACCATTATTAATCAGGCTGATAAAGATGTGATCTGTGTTTACTGTTCGATCGGTCAGCAGGGAGCGGATGTGGCCAAATTTATCGGCCAGCTGCGAAAATTTGGGGCCCTTGAATATACAACAGTAGTAGTTGCCTCAGGCGACGGGCCACCTGGCCTGCGCTATGTGGCGCCCTTTGCCGCAACAACTATTGCCGAATATTTTATGGAGCAGGGCCGCGATGTTTTGATCGTCTATGACGACTTAACCCTTCATGCCCGCTCTTACCGGGAACTTTCGCTATTGCTGGAGCGGCCTCCTGGACGGGAAGCTTACCCTGGCGATATCTTTTATCTGCATTCGCGCTTACTTGAGCGTTCAACCCACCTGCGCGAAGAGTTTGGCGGTGGTTCTCTTACGGCCCTGCCGATTATCGAAACCCAGGCCCAAAATATAGCGGCCTACATCCCTACAAACCTGATTTCGATCACCGACGGTCAGATCTACCTGTCGCCTGATCTTTTCCAGCGCAACCACCTGCCGGCGGTCGATGTTGGTAAGTCGGTATCGCGGGTGGGCGGGAAAACGCAGCTACCGGCTTACCGTGCGGTTACCGGCGACCTGCGTCTTTCTTATGCTCAATTTGAAGAACTTGAAATGTTTGCCCGTTTCGGCACTCGCCTGGATGAAAAAACCCGCGCTACGATTGAACGCGGGCGTCGGGTGCGTAAAGTCCTCACCCAACCGGAGCTGAAGCCGCTGACCATCCCGGAGCAAATTGCGGTTTTGCTCTCTGTTACTGAAGGTCTTTTCGACCCGGTGGAAGTGGAAGCGCTGCCGAAGCTGGAAAAAGAGGTGAAAGAGGCGGTTACAGCGGAGCTAAAAGTTATCTGTGAAAAAATCGAAAGCGGTGAACAGCTATCAGCTGATGATCAGGGCGCCATCCTTGATATCGCCCGCCGGATAGTCGATGATTACCAATCATCAATCAGTCAATAAATTAGAGTATAGCAGACCTGTTCAGGAGTATTTATTAAGATGAGCGCTACATTAGAAACCCTGCAAAAACAGATTGCCAACGGCGAAGATCTATCTTCAATTGTTAAAACAATGAAAGCCCTGGCGGCCACCAGCGTGCGACAGTATGAAAAAGCAGCAGAATCGCTCGATGATTACTACCATACCGTTGAGCTGGGTCTGTCGGTGGTGCTTTCCAGCGAATTCGAAATTCCAGCTGGCCGTAAATCTAATCGGCTCAAACGGGAAA
>Ga0194126_10003407_pt1 | contig 25194 bp, 26 predicted proteins | sample TA2KigC150mmetaG_FD_148641 | JGI IMG/M metagenome (GOLD analysis project Ga0194126, IMG submission 148641) | Freshwater microbial communities from Lake Tanganyika, Tanzania - TA2015035 Kigoma Deep Cast 150m | ecosystem: Environmental > Aquatic > Freshwater > Lake | place: Tanzania: Lake... | reverse complement strand
GTTCGCGCGCTCAGATCGGAGCTTTGCCGCGCTTGCCGCCGGCCGATTGCACGAGGCGCCTTGGCAAAAATGATCCGCCTCCTCTCCCAGCGGTCGCGTTGGCGGCGCGTTATTAAATACGTTAATTATTTACTAGTAAAGCACGTGGCGTGTCAAGTTCTTTTCGCTTACGAAGCTTAATCAGCCTATTACCATTGTGGGAGGGGGATTTGATGCTGTCTCAGAATCCGGGAAACCGCGGATCGCGGCACGATGGAACGCACTGCCGCGATTGGAACCCGCATCCGGCAGCGCCGCTAGCCTCCATGCGTAAAAGCGATCGTCCCTACCGTCGGCTGCCCTTAGACTTGGGCGCAAAGCCTCGTGACCCCCCTGTCGGCTTCTTGGTCCCAACCGCGGATTTCTCTTCGGAGGTCTTGCCCGTCGCGACCGATTTCTGGGGCGCAGGCGCTTGAGAAGCGGGTGGCGACGCTTTCATTTGTTCAAACTGACGCGTATCGAAGCCTGAAGCTGATTGGCGGTTCAACATTCTCCCTATCATGTAGCCCATCATCAAGCCGCCAAGGCCTGTGCTCAGACTGTGGTCCCGGTGATAGCCCTGATTCGGGTCGGAGGCGATAACACGATCGCGTTGTTTGTCTATGTGGATTCTGAATATGACCTTCTCACTTCCATCCCGTTTCATGTTCTCGTTAGGGTCGTCGAAACCCTCTACTGCGCCGTTGTCGAGCATTGCTACCCCGATGGGCGTCGATTTCAGATGCGCTTTGTTCAGATTCTCAGCGAATCTTGTCAAGAACAGTTTCTCTTTTTCCGCGTCCATTCCCGTAATAGGAGCGAGTTTCTTGCCTTCTTTGTCCTTGGCCTCGCCGGCCTTCTCGGCTGAGCCCACAGCGGCGCCGGGGGCCGCAACCTCTTTATCCATTCCCTTGAGGGTCTCCATCATTATGGAGATCACCTTATCAAGGTCGATTCTCTCCACTTTCGGCTTACTCGGACCACATCCCACAACAGTCACGACCAAGATCAGCGCGACCAGCCAAGCCAAATATCTGTGTTTCATCTCTCCTCTTCCTTTTCTCTCGGTTCGGGTATTCCTTGCTTATGGCGGCTACAGATCGATGCGATAATGGACTTCATCGATCCCGTCCTCGTAGAAATCAATCAGGCGTCCGCATTCGTGAAAACCGGCCTCCTGAAGCGCTCCATCGACCTGCGGCAGATTGGAGGGGAAGCCGGCGAACAAGTACCGCGCTTGCGCCCTTTGTGCGTTCCCGGCCATACCATTGAGATCCTCTACGCGGAAGATCATCTCACTTTCTGCGTAGTCCCACTCGATGAAATATCCACCCTGCGTTTCATCTATCTCAGCAATGCCCTGCAATTCCAATCCTCTGGAGTCGGGTTCAAAAACGGGGCGCGACGTGTACAGAGACCCCACTCGCCTTCCGTAGGTCAATCTGCCTTCACCGGGTTGGTAATAGTCGCTGTAATTCAATTCCAGTATAAAAGCCAGAGATTGGTAGCAATCTCTTTCTTCTCTGTATTTGGCGGCCCTCTTGGAATCCGCGGAGTCGCCGGTATTGACAAAGACCTTACGTGCCCCTCTTTGGTTGAGAACGCTCAGAAGTTCCAGGATCATTGGGGGCTCAAATCCTTGCGTTCGTAGTTGAGAATCCAGGTAGGTCCGGGTGAGCCAATAGCTGTTGTCGGTCCCGTCTATATACTCGAACCCGGTCACCCCTTTGACCTTTCCGTCCACGGCCAGCACATACTGATCTTCCAAGCCGCCTTCCTCGAAGGCTTCTCGGGCGCATTCAAAATCATCCTCATCGCGTTGTCGAATAATTTCCAGGGCCTGACTTACGTCCGCCTCCGTGAGCGGCCTCAATTCCGCATTATCTGGCAGCATCCCTAAGACCATAGGCGCCTCGCTCTCTCCAAACTTCAAAACTGGGTGACTCTATCACACAACCGACTGCGGTTCCAAGCGCTCCGTAATCTGCCGGTCTTACGGCCCACATTGAGTTCCAGGCTCAGGCGAAGCAGGCGATATCGCATCTCGGGGCCGGAGTAAATGATGAAGCCATGTGAGCATACTACCCGGGACCAAGACAGGTCCGCCCGCCAAAATCAAAACACCCCAGGGTCATCCGCGGACCGGAGGACTTCTTCAAGCCCTTTACAGCCATGACCTGTGGCCGGTTCGGATCTTACGCCTAAGTCTGAACCGAAAAGCGTACCGCAACCGTCAAATTTTGAGGGAAACCATTGACATCCGGATTATAGAGATTAGTTTAACATCAAACTAGTTCGCGCTGGAGATCATTATGGCCACACACTACGCGGGCGCTGAGCAAGAGATCCAAGCCCTGAACTGCTACATCAAGCTCGCTCGCGCGACTCACACCGCTTCGATGCGCATTCACCGCCATCTCAAGGAGAGGCGGATCACCGCCGGACAGTTCGGGGTTCTCGACGCTCTCTACTTTCTGGGGCCTCTTTCCCAGCGAGATCTTGCCCAGAAGCACCTCATGAGCCCAGGAAACATGACCATGGTAGTCGATCACCTGGAGAAACGCGGGCTTGTCAGCCGGGAACGTCAGACTCACGATCGGCGTTTCGTCAAAGTCCACCTCACCGAGGAGGGAAGGAAACTCTTCGAGAGCGTCCTTCCACGTCATATCCGTGAGATCCAAAGCGTGATGAGTGTCCTATCGCCGACGGAACAGGATGAACTCGGCAGACTGTGCCGGAAGCTCGGCACGCGGCAAAACCGATGATACAGCGGTCATCAGGTCGTGTCCCATCTCTGCTCACGGGTAAGGAGATCGGTCACATGGAAACGGAAGGAATCAGTAGAAGGGAATTCATTTATGCCGCAGGAACATTGACTGCCGGAGCAGTCATAGGCGCCGCGCGGTCGGGACCCGCACGACCGCGAGGCAACACCGGAGCCGAACTGTTATGAGGTCATGCGGTTCGCCTTACGGTCCGGGGCATGTGGCCGATCCTGACAACAGGCGTCCCATCGACCCCGAAGAGACCGAGATTTGTCGGGCGTTTGGACGTCGCTTGGCCGAGACGGGCTGAAGCTCTCCGCGGGATGAGCTGAATAAACAATTCTGGAAGCGCTGGACGAAAGACTGTCTTGAACACCGCCCGGGATAGGCGCATGGGGGCATCAAAAAAACTCGCCTCCGCGTCTCATCAAAAAGTGTTTCTGGGGAGCGCCAAAGGAGTTTTCACGAGGATCCGTCGGCTTGCGGAACCGAGGCCGCCGAGTTCTCAGGATCAGTTGAAAAGGAGTGTTCGCATGGATCGGGTAAGACAAGTCAAGATGGTGTTAATCCCCAAACCGACCATTGAAGGGGCGGGCGTTCACCTAAAACGAGTATTCGGATCTGCGGAAGTTCCCCACTTCGATCCCTTTCTTATGCTGGACGACTTTCATTCAGATAACCCTGCTCACTATCTTAAGGGTTTTCCCTGGCATCCGCATCGCGGGATCGAGACGATCACCTACGTTCTCCAAGGGATCGTCGACCATGGCGACAGCATGGGAAACAATGGAAGCATCACGTCCGGTGACGTGCAATGGATGACCGCGGGGAGCGGAATCATCCATCAAGAAATGCCCAAAGGAGACGAGAGAAAGCGCATGTGGGGATTTCAGCTCTGGGCGAATCTTCCCGCGTCCCATAAGATGATGGATCCTCGGTATCGGGATGTGAAGGCCGCGGAGATCCCCGAAATAACTCTGGAAGGCGGCGCAAAGGTGAAGATCATCGCGGGAGAGGTGAACGGAGTTCGAGGTCCGGTCAGGGACATAGTCATTGATCCGACGTACCTGGACATATCCGTCCCCGCGGGCAGCGCTTTCGCTCATGCGGTCCGGAAAGGCCATACGGCTTTTGTGTACGTCATCCAAGGATACGGAAACTTTAACGGTGGAACGACCCCATCCGGATTCGACTCCGGCGCCGCCCGTCGGGACGGATCGAGTGTCGGCTCTGAACATCTCCTTCTCTACGGGGATGGCGACGCCATACAGGTAACGACCGCGGAACTTCCGACACGTTTCCTGCTTATCTCCGGCAAGCCCATTGGTGAGCCGGTGGCGTGGCGCGGGCCCATCGTTATGAACACCCAGGATGAGCTGAAAATCGCTTTCGAAGAGTATCAGAGAGGAACCTTCATCAAGCGCAAACCTGCCGGATGAGCTTGGCGCGCGCCGGAACCAACATCACTTGCAAGCCGTTTGTTGCGCAATAAAGATGCGCTGCTGAGATAGGGCGCGCGCAATCTCATTCTTTTGACATCTCTTTAACCGGAGCGCGTGGCTGGAGGGACCCGGTCGAGATTGCGCCGGTTCTCAAATTGGATTGCCAAGGCGCCAACGGCTTTGTTAGAATCGGTCGACTCGGAAGAAGCTTTTCGCACAGTAATCGAGCTGGGCAAAACACAATTGAAGAGGCATAATTCGCATATAAGGATTCTTGCGGGAGGGCTGAGGGGGAAGTGCTTTCCGGCAACAATGGGATTCCACAACGCCTTTCGCACAGGAAGGCACAAGAGGAGGAAGTATCATGAGAGGGCTCTTCGGTCTCTGGGTGATGGTCGCGGCAGCGTTCTTCGCCCAGGCGGCTTATTGCGGGGGCGCGAGGGAGATCATTGCCACCCCGGACGCTCCTAAGGCTATCGGCCCCTATTCCCAGGCCATCAAGTATGGAGATCTGCTGTTCGTCTCCGGCCAGATCCCTATAGATCCCAAGACCGGGAACCTTGTGACGGGCCCTATTGAAGAGCAGACGAAACTGGTCTTGGAGAACCTGAAGGCCGTGGTTGAAGCCGCGGGCATGACTTTGAAGAACGTGGTCAAAACGAGTTGTTTCTTGAAGAATATGGATGACTTCGCGAAGTTCAATGAGGTCTACGCCACCTACTTCAAGGAGAGTCCACCGGCTCGCGAAACAGTTGAGGTGGCTCGACTTCCCAGGAACGTTCTCGTGGAGATCTCCTGCATTTGCGGAAAATAGCTCGCGCTGCTTTCGGTAGAAATGGGTCCCTTCCCCCAGGCCCCCTTCCCCAAGAATGAATCGCACCGGCCGCTCCAGTTGGTGGTCGTAAGACCGCCCGTGCCGTTCCCGGCGCCATTCTCAGGCGCCCCTACGCTCATCCACTTGGATCGCGTATTGTGAAAATGATGAAAGATTTCCAACCACACATGGCGCAAGTTCAGGAGCGAGCACAGAAGAAATGGCGGTTGACTCGGCGATTCGGGATGTGCTACGCGGTAATGACCTAAGAAGATAGACGGACATTATTGGGGGCGATGAATATACAGGGTTTGCTGCGGCAGCCTGTCCAAATCCACGTTTCCACCCGAAAGGATGACCCCCACGCGCAACTCCGTCCGGCCCGTTTTGTGTTCCCACAGGGCGCCCACCGCTACCGCGGTTGAAGGCTCGATGACTATTTTCGCTCGTTCCCGCACGAACCATATGACAGCGATGATGCCCGTTTCGTCCGAACTTGAAGCGGTAAGTCTACGCAGATCATCCGGGTGAGAGGATCGGAATGGGTTGGTTTAGGCGCGGACAAGACTGATTCTTCTCCAAGGAGGCGCAAGAGTCATATGAACATCGCTCTGACGCCGGTGCGGTTACTCGAAAGAGCCGTAACCCTCTTCGGGCGCCGAACAGCGGTAGTGTGCCAAGGCCGGCGATGGACCTATAGTGATTTCGGCGAGCGTGTGAACCGGCTGGCGAATAGCATGGTTCAATTGGGGATACAGCCGGGAGACCGCGTAGCGTTTCTCGGTTACAACTCCCATCAGCTCCTGGAATGCTATTACGGCGTCCCGAAGATGGGCGGTGTTTTGCTGCCTTTGAACATACGGTTGATAGCCCAGGACTTCGAGTATATTTGTAACGACGGTGAGCCGAAGCTGCTCTTCATTGAGCCTGAGTTGCTCGATAGGATCGAACCCATAGTCTCGCGCATTCCTTCCGTGAAAGGTTTTTACCTTCTGGAACCCATGGCCGACCCACCAGAGTGGGTCACTGGATTTTATGAAGACCTGATAACGGGCTCATCGTCCGAATCGTCTTGGACGTCGTTCAATTATCCGTTCAACGAAGACGATATGGCGGAACTCTTCTATACGAGCGGCACAACGGGGCCACCTAAGGGTGTGATGCTTACTCATCGAAACCTGTATTTGCATGCCCTCTGCGCCATGGCCACAATGCCTGTGGCTGAGACAGACGTGCAACTGCACCTGATTCCCCTCTTTCACGTGAACGGTTGGGGCACGCCTCACTACCTGACGGCAAAGGGCGGAACCCATGTCATGATCAACAAATTCGATCCCGCAAAGGTCCTAGCCCTCATCCAACAGGAGAAGGTCACCCGGTTCTTCATTGTCCCCGTGATGGTCACAGCCCTCTTGGATTATCCTCAATTTTCTTCCTACGATGTCTCCAGCGTGAAGGAAATTCTCATAGGCGGAGCGCCTCCTCCCACGGGCATGTGCGCTCGCACGGAAGAGGCTTTTGGTTGTGTGGTCCACGGCGGTTTCGGTATGAGCGAAACCTGTCCCCTGATTGCGTTGCCCGAACTGCCGCCCGATTTGGACGGCGAAACTTTCCGGCGCCGCGCTCATGAGACATGGGGTTTCCCGTTGGTGGGCGTGGAATACAAAGTGGTGGACAGGATGGGCAAGGAGCTGCCCTGGGACGGAAAAGCCGTGGGTGAACTCCTGGTCAGGGGCGATATGGTAATGAAGGGCTATTTGAACAAACCCGATCAGACTGAGAAAGCTCTGCAAGACGGCTGGTACCACACCGGAGACCTTGTGTCCATGGGACCTGACGGGTCTCTGTACATCCGAGATCGGATAAAAGATATTATCATCAGCGGCGGAGAGAACATCTCCTCTCTGGAGATAGAGCAGGTGCTTTATTCCCATCCGGAGATCTTGGAGTGTGCGGTCATAGCCAAGAAAGACCCAAACTGGGGTGAGATTCCAAAGGCCATTGTGGTGCTTCAGCCGGGCTCAAAGCTGAGCGAGCGGGACATCGTAAACTTTACGAGAGAGCGGTTGGCGCACTTCAAAGCGCTCCGGGAAGCGACGATCTTGCAGGAGCTGCCCAAGGGGGGAACAGGAAAGATACTGAAAACGGAACTTCGCAGGATATACGGCGAGTAGACTGGCAGGAGGTTTGCCCGTCGGCAATCCGGCGCCATGCCGGTGCGTCCTTGCTTATCGTAGTCGCACGCGCGTGAAGCAGGGGAGAACGGAGCGCAAGAGTCCATGAAACTCAGAGATAAGGTAGCCATTGTTACCGGAGCGAGCAAAGGCATCGGAAAAGGAATAGCTATACGCTACGCGGAGGAAGGGGCGGCTGTGACCTTGGCCAGCCGGTCCATGGAGCTGCTCACCGCCATTGCTCGGCAAATCGAGGATGCGGGCGGCCGGGCGCTTGCCCTGCCCCTTGATGTGAGACAACCGGAAAGCGTGGAAGCGGTGGTCCGGAAGACTGTGGAGGCATACGGCCGCTTGGACATCATGGTGAACAATGCGGGTATTTCTATGGCGCACCCATCTGAAGACCTCCAGCCCGATGACTGGCAAAGGGCCCTGGATACAGACCTCTCCGGGGTTTTCTACGGATGCCGGTCGGCGGCCAAACAGATGATCGCACAAGGAACGGGCGGCTGCATCGTCAATATTACTTCCGTGTACGGTCTGGTGGCCGCGCCGATGCGAGCGGCCTACTGCGCTAGCAAGGCAGGCGCCAACATGCTGACCAAGTTGCTGGCATGTGAGTGGGCGAGCAAGAAGATACGCGTGAATGCCATAGCGCCCGGATACATACGCACGGAACTGGTGCAAGGCGTGATCGACAAAGGCATGCTCCCTGTGGGCGCCATAGAAAAGAGAACGCCGCAAGGCAGGATAGGTGAAGTTTCGGACCTGATGGGGGTGGCTGTCTTACTTGGCAGCGATGAGTCGGAGTTTATGACCGGCGCCATAGTTACCGTGGACGGTGGTTGGACGGCATATGGGTACCTGTAGCGGATTGCCGGGCGTGGGAATACGGCGTTAGGAGGCGCGCGATGCGCGTCTCATGCTTGTGGAACGAGCGGCTTTGATAATCGTTGAGAGGCGGGGCGGCGGAAACGGATGGTCCAACGCAGGACAGTACTTCATTTTGGAGGGTAACCGCGCGATGGGACCTCAGTCGATGCTCATAACCGATAACTCGGCGACCGCTTGCGGCCTGAGGCCGGATTCGATGTCCGTTCATGACGCCAAGGACCGCGACAAGAAAGCGTTCGCCGAATAATTCCGACCAAGGAGGTATGGACGATGGACGAAAAGGGTCGTGTAGAGAGTTTCGCGCTATCGGTAGAGAAATATGTGCCGGATGCAATCACTTCGGCCGTTTTTATGGTCGTCATCCTTTTTATTTTCGCGTCCTTGATCGGCGTCCCTCTCTCTCAAACCGTAGATGCCTACTATAAAGGGCTATGGATGCTGCTCGCATTCACAATGCAAATGACTCTGATCATCACCTTAGCCGCGGTGGTCGGCGCCTCTCCGATCTTCAGGCGTGGCATTAGAGCGCTGGCGGTAATTCCGAAGACCCAATTTCAAGTTATCGCGTTGGGCACTTTGGTGACTGCCGTCTTGGGCTACATTTACTGGGGCTTGGCCATTACGCTGGGCCCGGTTATTGCCATTTATTTTTGTGGTGAAGCAGAACGCAAGGGAATCAAAGTCGATTTCACGCTTTGTCTGGCGTCTGTCTTCGCTGCGCATTCTGTCTGGCAGTACGGATTGTCCTCAAGTGGGCCTTTACTGGTAGCCACACCGGGCCACTTTCTGGATAAGGTGACCGGGACTATGCCTCTGTCCACGACCATATGGTCTCCCGCAGCCATAACTCTGGTCATTGCCTTCACTATTGTGTTGCTCATTGTCACCCGTTTGTTGATGCCGAGGGTCCCCAAGACCATTGCCGAGTTCCCGGAATCGTACAAGTTGATTTCGATGCATGAGCCCGAACCTGACACCTCGAAGGCTGTCGCTCCGGACTCCGCTCCTACCGCATCTATCCCTGCGGAAGCCCTGACGCCCTTTACCTTCTCCCAGAAACTGGAAAAGAGTTCAATCATAGGGATTGTGCTTATGATCGGGTTGATCGTGTGGTTGTATCACCATTTTGGCGTCAAGAAGGCGGGCTTGGATTTCAACTCTCTCAATGTCATTTTTCTCTTTCTGTGTTTCCTGCTCCACAGGAATGTCCACAATTTCACGCAGGCGCTGCAGGAAGGGATAAAATCCGCCTGGGCCGTGGTGGTCATTTACCATCTGTACGCTACGGCTGCGGGTATACTGCAATTTACCCCTGCCGGGGAGACCATCGCCAAATTCCTGGCCGCGATTTCCACAACCTATACTTTCCCTCTGTTAATCGCCCTTTCCGGAACGATCGTGGCCGTGTTCGTGCCTTCCAGCGGCGGCCAATGGGCGATTCAAGGCTTGGTGACTTCCAAAGCCGCGGAGGCCGTGGGGCTGTCCTTTCAAAAGGGACTCCTATCACTGGGTGTAGGCGATCAGATGGGCAATCTTTGCTCTCCCTTCTGGTATGTGGTTGTCGCCGGAATCGCCCGTATTGATTTCAGAAAGTTCTTTGGCTACGGTTTGGTGTTTTCCGCTGTTTGGTTTGTCCTGGGCGTGATTTGCTTTACCTTGTTGCCGTGTTGAAAATGACTGTTATGCCGCCTTGCCCGACATCAGGCGCCCGCGAGCTTTATACAGCCTGGCATTGAAACTGACCCTCTTTCACCCTCTCCTGTCCCCTCCCATCAAGGGAGGGGGACTCATTCCCCTCCCCAGGCGGGAGGGGTAAGGGGAGGGGGCGTAGAGAAGGCCCAAAAGGCCTAAAGTTAGTGCGCAGCAATATAGGAGATTTACGCCGATTCGCGTTCAAACGATTCACTTGTGCGCGGCCGAGGTTGGGGGTCTCGTTCACTAAGAATGAAGCAGAGTTGTCAGGGATTACCGCGCTGAATTGGAGGCCAAAAGGAATGTCGCGCGTCTCTGAGCTGTTAGGTGTCGAGTATCCGGTCATTCAGGGCGCTATGGGAGTGATCTGTAACCCGGAATTGGTGGCCGCTGTTTCTGAAGCAGGAGGCTACGGCCTGCTCGCGACGGCTTTTGCGACCGACGCCGAAGTTGTGCGCGATCAGGTGCGATCCACCAAGGAGCTTACGAACAAACCCTTTGGCGCAAACCTATTTGCCATGAACCCCAAAGCGTTGGAATTCGCGGCGGTGATGGCTGACGAAGGCATTGGAGCGGTTACTGTGTCCGGGGGGTCTCCAAAGCAGTTGATTCCGTTTCTCCGTGAATGTGGAGTGAAAGTCCTGGCCCTGGCTGCGAACGTCGATTATGCGTGCCAAGCGGAAGCGCTGGGCGCGGACGCCATTGTGGCGGAAGGCAGCGAATCAGGTGGGGTGCAGGGCTTCGGGATCCCGTCAACGATGGTTCTGGTTCCCGCGGTTGTGGATAAGGTCAAGGTTCCGGTGATCGCGGCCGGAGGAATAGGAGACTCTCGGGGTTATAGGGCAGCTATGGCGCTTGGAGCCGAGGGCGTTCAAGTGGGAACGCGCTTCATCGCGACAAAGGAATGCATCGCGCATGAAAACTACAAGAACCTCGTCGTTCAAGCAAGCGACGTGGGGACCGTGCTCATCAACCTGGGCCGTTTTCAAGTCCGGGCTCTGAGGACGGCTCTCACGCGGAGGATCGAAGGCGGAGAGACTGAAGCGTTGTCGGTCTTTGGAGGTCCCGCTATGGAGGATTCGTGGATCAAAGGGCATGTGGACTCGGGGGTCCTTCCTGCGGGACAGATTTCCGGGCTCGTGAAAGATATTCTTTCCGTGAAAGAGGTTATCCGCGAGATGGTTGCGTGATGCCGGATGCGTTGAGCCTTTCCTTGGGCTTAGCAGTCGGAAACCCGGTCGGTCATAGAGAATGATGATCCGGTAATTTGGTCGGCTGCCGATCGGCGGGCATTGACAAGGCTGAGATTGGTTCCTAAAAGCACACGGAAGCTGTGACTGTTCGCGATTTGCGCATAGTTCTCGCCATTGGTATTTTGTACTGAGGAGTGACCGCGGACGTCATCATCCTTGATTGCGAAAAAGGAGAAACCGTTATGTCAAAGAAGATAGGACGGCGAACATTCGTGAAGGGGGCGACATCGGCTGTCTTGGGGCTGGCGACCGCGCCCTTATTGAGCGCGGGTCATTCTTACGCAGCCGCGACGAAAAACCGAGCGCTTGACTATCGGAATCTTGGGAAGACGGGCTTGAGGGTCACCTCGGTGAGCATGGGAGCCATGAATTGCAGCGACCCGGCCGTGATTCTTCGCGCCTTTGACCTGGGTGTGAATTTCTTCGACACCGCGCGTCGATACATGGGCGGCAGAAACGAAGAGATCGTAGGCAAGGTTTTACAGGGAAAGCGGGACAAAGTGCTCATACAGACAAAGGTTCGCATGGCGGCCGGCGAAAGGGAAAACCGAGAATCAGTGGAGACAAGCCTTAAGAGCCTTCGGACCGACTACGTTGATGTGCTTCTGGCGCACTCGCTCAAGACTCCGGACGAAGTCTGCGATCCTCCGCTTCTCGAGTTTCTTCAGGCAATGAAAAAGGAAGGCAAAGCTCGTTTCACCGGCTTCTCCACGCATACCGATATGGCGCCTCTCTTGAGAGCCGCGGCGAAAGCAGGTTGTCACGAAGTAGCCTTGACATCCTACAACTTCACCCACTCGAACGAGCTAAAAGAGGCTATCGCCCTGGCCGCCAAGGCAGGGATCGGCGTTGTGGCGATGAAGACTCAAGCCGGCGGCTACAAAGCGCACAATATGGGTGGTCTCAGTCCCCATCAGGCCGCGCTCAAATATGTGCTCATGGACCAAAATGTTTCCACGGCTATTCCAGGTGTGACCACAATTGAGCAGATCGAGGAATGTGTTTCCGTAATGGGAACGGAGTTCTCGAGAAAGGACTCGCGCGCCCTTCAACAGTATGATTCCTACCTTCAAGGACGGATTTGCACTATGTGTGGAGGCTGCGAGGGGGAATGCCCTTATGGCGTGAACCATACCGATTTCATGAGAGCTGCGATGTATTACGACGGATACGAGAATAAGAACCTTGCCGAGGAAGCGCTTCGAGAAGGCGGGCTGCTTCAGGCGGCTAAACGCTGCTCAGAATGTTCATCCTGCTCCATCGTGTGTGGGAGAGGCGTTGATGTGCGGGCGCAGGTGGAATTGCTCAAACGCGTTTTTGCGTAGCGGTTACGCTTCCAGGACTGGAGATTGTTATGAGAAGACGCAATTGGATGGTTTTGATATACTTGTTTGTGTGTTTTCTCGTTCCCCGTCACGTATTCACCCAAACATCAAACATGGAGCCACTTGTTCCGAAAGAAACCCCTGATGGTTGGATCGCCAGAGGCGCGCCTCAAACTTTCACGAAGGAAACCCTGTTCGAGCATATTAACGGACAGGCCGACCTTTTCTTGCAGTATGGGTTTGAAGGGTCGATCTTCGCGGTCTATGGGAATAATAAGTCGAGCCAAGAGAAGATCGACCTGGACATATATGACATGGGAGCTGTGGTTCAGGCGTTTGGTGTTTTCTCGAGGTTCAGGCAAGACGATCGCCCGGGCGGTATCGGCCTGGATTCTTATCTGGATGATCGTTATGCTTTTTTTTATAAGGGCAAGTACTTTGTTGCGCTGCAAGCCACGGAATCAAGTTCTGACGGCATCAAACAAATCGCAAGGACCGTTGAATCGAGGATCGTGGATAGTTCGCCCCCGCCGAAGGAGATTGGGTATTTTCCGAAGAGAGGACTTAAGCCGGGCTCGATCGAATACTATCCACAAGGGCTCATGGGGCGTCAATTTCTCAAGAGGGGCTTCAAAGCGACCTACGTGAAGCCGGACAAGACGGAGGCCGCGGCAGAGGGTCCGGATTCCAACCTGTTCATAGCCGTTTTCCCCAATCCTGAGGAAGCGGAGAGCGCGTTTAGGAGCTTCAAGGAGGTTTTGATCAAGAAGGGAAGCGCCCACGCGCCTCTTTCGCCGCAAACGGGATTTGAACCGGCAAGAGGGGAAGACGCTTATCAGGGGAAACTTATCATCGCACACAAGGGCCCCTACCTCATAGGCGCGGCAGGCTTTGAAAAAGAGAAGGACGCCGAGAGCCTGCTGGCTGAATTGAGCGCGTCAATAAAGTAAGACTTCGCGCCGCTCAACCGGATGAAGTAACGCTCTGTTTCCATTTTTGGAGCATACGTAAGAAGTCGCGCGCATCACCTTTCATGTTGACCGCGCGCTGTTTTGCTCAGGCCGCGACCTCATTGTCGGTTGCAGATCGCGGCTTCACCTTCCGTTCGATCTCGTCAAGTTTCTTGTCTTTGGCCACCTCAAGATCATACCGTGCCTGAAGGTTCATCCAAAATTCGGGACTCGTCCCAAAATATCGGGCCAATCGTAGAGCCGTGTCGCCGGTAATGGAGCGGCGCCCTGTAACAATTTCGTTGATCCTTCTCGGGTCTACGCCCAATGCCTCCGCGAGCTTATTCTGGCTTAACCCAAGCGGCTTCATAAGGTCCTCAAGTAAGGTCTCCCCGGGATGAACCGAAGGAAGTATCTTCTTGCGCATAGCGTCACCTCTCAATGACAATCACGGATCTCCACCTCGTACGCGTCTCCATCCAGCCAGACAAAGCAGATTCGCCACTGATCGTTGATGCGAATGCTGTGTTGACCTGCGCGGTCTCCCTTGAGGGCCTCAAGCCGGTGGCCGGGAAACACTCTTAAGTCCTGCAAGGACTTCGCTGCGTCCAGGTGGCCCAACTTCCGGAGAGCGACAGATTGGATGTTCGGTGGAATCTTTGAGTATTCCCGCTTGAACAGCTTTTCGGTCTCCTTTTCGCGGAAGCTCTTTGTCATAATGTAGTGTATAGCGCTATGCACAATAAGACAAGCAGTAAAAAGAAGCGCGGAGTCTCAGAAAGTATATGACTCAATACGAATTTCTATAGAAGGCTGCGTCGAGATCTGCGCCTTTCGATTAGGATGGAATCTCCCTCTCCCTTCCCTCTCCCACCAGGGGAGAGGGTTTTATGACCCCTCCCTTGATGGGAGGGGGAAGGGGGAGGGTGACCTTTGGCGCAAATCTCAATGCCGTTAACTATAGTGTGCTGTCCCGTTGATTCCTTGCATAAACATCTGCCGAACGAGGCGTCTGCTCCTAGGCTTGATTCGGACCATTATGCAGCGTAGTTGCGGAACAGGACACTAGGTGTGCACTTGCCAAATCAGCGGCCACCGCAGCAAACCACCGTGTGAAATGCGCACGGCTGCATAATATTATCAAGACGTTAGCTAATGAGGCGATCACCTCGCCCCACTTTCGTCATCTCCTCAGTTTGGACAGCAGATTGATTATCTCTATGTACAGCCAGATCAACGTAACCATGAGCGCGAATGCCGCGTACCATTCCATGAACCTGGGCATCCCTTGCCTGGCGCCGGTATCGATGAGGTCGAAATCCAGCACAAGATTCAAAGCCGCGATACATACTACAACCAGGCTGAAGCCGATCCCTATGATGCCTGAATCGTGAATGTAAGGAACTCTGAGCCCAAATATGCCCAGCACGAGAGAGACGAGGTACACGAGAAAAATCGCGCCTGTGGCCGCGATGACTCCTGCCTTGAATCGTTCGGTGGGTTTGACCACGCCCGACGTGTAAGCCAAGAGCATGATAAAGCACGTTCCGAAGGTGAGCCCAACAGCTTGAATCACAATTCCCGGATACAGGCTTTCCAGGTTCGCAGAGATGCCCCCAATAGCCAACCCTTCGAGCGCAGCATAAATAGGCGCGGTGACCGGCGCCCATTCCATCTTGAAAACGGTCACCAGGCATACAACCAGCCCGCCTATCAGGCCAATGATCATCCACAACCAGGCTGAGGCAGGGTCTCTGAGAAAAGCAAACCACGTCCACGCCGCGCCGATTACGACAAGCCCCAGTAGCGCAATTGCCCTGTTCATGGCGCCTTGGACCGTCATGGTCTCGCCCATGGCGGCCGTGCCCGCGACTTGCCCCCAGGTCTTCTCTCCGAATACGGGATTTGAAGTCTTCAGTTCCATAGTCTCCCTCCTGATGGTATGTGACCTAAATTATTTGCCGTGGGTGACCGCGATCTTCTCAAACATGATCACGAGCCCTGTCGCCAGCGTATAGAGTGAATCGACGATCAGATTGTCTTCCGCAGTGTCGTCGAAAAAGATGTTCAGTGTTGATTCCATGCCGCCGTCCGGCTTCCAATAACAAAAGAGCATCGGTATTCTGGGCAGAGGATGCAAGACCACCGCAATGTCCGAATCAAAGGCATTGGGCGCTGGTTCGGCGCCAAAAATGTGGATCATAATGTCAAACAAATCCGTGTGGGTGTCCATCACCTGCTTCAACGGCTTTTCACACCGCTGTCCAAAAAGGCGAGCCCACGTGGCCCCGTTCTTAAGCTCTCGCATGGGAACCCAGTTTCCGGACGCGGGTTTCCCGGAGCACGTTATCACATAGTTGAGAAGCGGAAATGTGACCCACCCGTGCACGTGGCAGTCAGACGTGACAGTTCCGTGGGAATCGACATGGAAGTCCTTTCCAAGACATTTGACCGCGAGTCTTCCCTCTGAAAACGAAGCCCCCAACCTTTCCGCGGAAGCGCTCAGATCCAGGCCCGCGATTTTCTCTCGCAAAAGTTCCAGCGCCTTCGACTGTTCCCGCTCCAATGTCCTGGATTGGGAATTCTGCACGTTGAAAGTCTCCAGCGCGACTTTATCGATATGAGAGCAGTCTGCCAGACGGTTTTCGCCCTTGAATACGGCGGCTGCAAAGGCCAAGCAGGTAGGAACCCCGCAGTCCTTGCAATTCGTCCTTGGCAGAATCTTAAAGATCTCCATGGCATTTGTAAGTTGAATCATTTCCTCTACTCTAAATCCTTCACTCCCCATGGGCTCCCCTGATTGAAACCGCCGCGTTGCTTCGCGCGACAGAATTCAGGCCACAATTCTCAACAGCTTCCAATGGTGTCTGATAAGCTCAGCGCTGTCAAGCGGAAGAAGAAGCGCCGTTTCCGCCCGTCTTTGGTCTATTCGAGCGTAGGACCGGCCTCGTTCGCTTTTATTGGGGCAACGACTCAAGCCAGCTCAGCACCTCATCGATACCCGCTGACGGCACGCCCAAGTGATCGGCGGGCACGGTCACGAATCGACTCTTTGGATGATAAGGCGCTTGATCGAATATGTAGCCCTTGGGTGTGGCCCAGGGATCCATATTTCCCACGATATACAGAATCGGTATCGGCCTCCTGATTGAAGCGGCGTTGTTGGGCATGACCGCGGGGCCTTCGGGGTCCATCCAACTGAAGTAAACGTCGGGACGCACAACAATCTGAAACGCGCGGCCCATATTTGCGTCGGTGAATTGAACTGGTCGGTTCGCGTTCCCTTCCTCGATCATCTGTTTGGCTCTCTCCACATCATTGGCGCGACGTTCACGCATCGGGGACGCTTCCGGGGAATGTCCCGGCGCCAAGCAAATGAGCCCGTCAATTTCTCTGCGAGTTGCCGCGTACCTTATCGCGGCATTGGCGCCCAAGCTCTGCCCTGCCACAATTATTTTCTTTGCTCCCTGTTTGCGGAGAGAACCGCACGCCTGGTCGATTTCCCGCATGGCGTCATCCACGGTGGCGTCATATATCCGATCGCGAGACCACGGCATCGTAGGAGTCGAAACCGCGTAACCCGCGCTTTCCAAATTGCTCGCCAAGCCGCTGATCACGGTCTCTGGCGATCCCTGCTTCCCGTGCATCAACACGATCCCGACCTCGCTAGGATCGGAAGCAAGAGCCGCCAGACTGAGAACCGGAACGCAGAGGAAACCAAACGTAATAAGGATGCGCTTCATAGAACACTTTCCCCACAAGGGACAAGCCGATGTCATGCCAGCGGCCAAGAGAAGTTGCGCACGCGACGCGTCGCATGCCCGACCCGGGTGGCGAAATGCATTTCTTTCCAGGAATCGCGTGCAGTGTACCCGGCGACCCTAATGCCTTCAAATCATTTCACGCGTAGTTTCACAGGCTTGGAAAATTTCCCCGAGTATCCGTCAATGATCTCCTGCCTTCGGAAGCAGTCTATCGTATGATCGTTCACCATTCCCGTTGCCTGCATATGCGCATAACACACCGTCGATCCGACGAATTTGAAGCCTCTTTGACGCAGGTCTTTGCTCAGGGCGTCCGACTCGCGACTCGTGGCACGGTAATCTTCCAGCTTCCTGATCTCGTTTACAATCGGCTTTCCATTGACAAATCGCCAGATGTACGCGTCAAAGCTCACGAATTCGTTTTGGATCTCAACAAAACGTTGAGCGTTGTTGATTGCCGCGAGTATCTTGGCCTTGTTTCTGATAATGCCTGGATTTGCGAGAAGCTCCTGCGCCTTCTGCTCGTCATACCGCGCAACCTTTTCAGGGTCGAAGCGATCAAACGCGATGCGATAGTTCTCCCGTTTTCGGAGCACCGTATACCAACTCAGCCCCGCTTGAGCCCCTTCCAGGACGATGAATTCGAATAGGCGCCGGTCGTCGTGGACCGGGACGCCCCACTCTTTATCATGATATTCGACGTAATCCGGTTTCGTGAGATCCACCCAAGGGCAACGGAAGATCGTTTCTCTTTTCTTCATATCTGCTCCGAGAAATGTTTTGCCGTCCGCATGACTCCAGTCGGACCGGCTGGAACTGCTCTCTTGATTGGGCCAAGATCCAAAAGTGGACGATGAACTCGGCGCGATCAGGCGGAAGATTGACCCGCGCGGGGCCTTTAAAAATCTCCTCGCGCACGATGTCCCAGAGCCGATGCGCATCGGTCAGAGCCTGAACGGTTTTCCACCACCGCCTACTGCTCGGATTTCTTAAAGCTGATGGCAACGCCGGCCCCACGATCATCGAAGGTTGTCTCGAAATTCTTGAGGCTCTTAAGATAGTCTGCATAACTGCTCAGCCCGAAGTAGCCGCGTCTGCGATCCGAGACATTATGCGTTACATAGCAGCCGCCGACGACCAGCTTCGGCGCTACAGCGTCAAAATAATTCTTATACCAATCTTTGTCCGCATCCGAGAAAACGAAGTCGAATGGTCCCTTTAACCTCGGAACAAACTCGTGGGCATCGGCGAGCCGCGCATCGATATATTCCGAAAGCCCGGCTTTCTTGAAATTCTCCAATGCCGTTTTGTGCCGAGACTCATCGATTTCCACGGTTATCAATTTCCCACCGGTTTTGCTCAAAGCCCAGGCAATCCAGATTGCGGAATGCCCCGTGGAAGTGCCGATCTCAAGCGCCTTGGTGTATCTATTTTTGATGATGATGTCGTAAAGCAGCTTGCCGTCTACTTCCGGAATGTTCATATCGTGCCATTTTCCTCTATGACCGTCGAGGAATGCCTGCGCTTTCTTATCCAGAGCCGTGACTTGGTCTTTTCCTTGCGCAAACAGCAATGGTGCGAAGGCGAAAAGGAATGCAATAATCATGAGTTCTGCAATCTTACGCTTTGTCATATGGAGTTGCTCCAAGTCTGAATCATGCAGCTTGCTCGCCATCCGGGAGTTCTTCCGCGTCCACCGGACGGTTGACGGATCGACTCCACCCCAAAATGCCGGCGTCTTATCTCCCGTGACTCGCCGGGAGTCCAAGCGCCCCTATCTCCCTTGAAAAGAGCGTCTTTCACCTCTATCCGGGCCTATTTTAACACACGCGACTCCTTCAGCAACGGTTCATTCCCGTGATCTTCACCCCAACAGAGCTTGCCGATTAGCGCCCGTCCGCGGCCTTCCTACTCCGGAATCATCCCTACGCCATTCGACGACCTCTTGACAAGTAGCCGGTGCGACGTCTTCGCGGTCTTGGAAGAAAAGGTTGACGGTTTCGCTTGGCGCCACTACTTTGTCAAGAATGGACGCTCACCGGAAACGCCGGAGAGGGGAGAGCGCTCTTTGCGACTCCAGGAATTCCTTGGCGCTCTGACAAGAGCTTGCTCAAGACCATGAATACAGGAGGCGTCTTGCCATGAAGATTGTCCGAGTTGCTGTCGTACAGGACTCCCCCATAGTCTTCGACAGAGCGGCCACGTTGGACAAGACCTGCAAGCTGCTGGCGGAGGCCGCGGGCAAAGGCGCCCAATTGGTTCTGTTTCCGGAAGCCTTCGTTTCCGCGTATCCAAAGGGGCTGGACTTCGGAGCTCGACTGGGAATGCGATTCCCGTACGGGAGAGACGATTATCTGCGTTACTTCGAGAGCGCTGTGGAAGTCCCCGGAGAAGCCACCCGCATTCTCGGACAAGCTGCAAAAAGATTAGGCGTGTACCTTGTTATCGGAGTAATCGAGCGGGACGGGGGAACCCTTTATTGCACTGCGCTCTTTTTTTCGCCTCAGGGCCAATTGCTGGGAAAGCACCGCAAGCTCATGCCCACGGCTCTGGAACGGCTGGTATGGGGATTCGGCGACGGCTCCACCATGCCGGTTTTTGACACTCCGCTGGGCAAGATAGGCGCGGTGATCTGCTGGGAAAACTACATGCCCCTTTTCAGAACTTATATGTATTCTCAGGGCATACAAATCTATTGCGCGCCTACCGCGGACGATCGGGATACATGGCTTTCGTCCATGCAGCACATTGCCCTTGAAGGCCGCTGTTTTGTTCTGAGTTGCTGCCAGTATCTGCTCAGAAAAGACTGCCCCAAGGATTACGCTGCGGTCCAAGGTAACGATCCGGAAACCGTGCTCATGCGAGGCGGGAGCTGCATTGTTGGACCGTTGGGCCAAGTGTTGGCCGGCCCGAATTATGATGGCCCGTGCATACTAACCGCAGACCTGGATCCGGACGATATTGCAAGAGGTAAGTACGACTTGGACGCGGTGGGGCACTATGCCAGGCCGGATGTATTCCAGTTACATGTAAACCTGCGTTCGACGCCCGCGGTAAAAGCATGGCACTCTACTGAAGAAGATCCTTTCGGCCCCAAAACGGAGTGATTTTCGCTGTTTCTATTCATATTTTCACGAAGCAATGGAGGCAACAGGTTAGGCCCCGCTCTTTAACTATGAAATACCATGTTCCAGATACGCAGCCGCATGATATCTTGACTTGGTATGCCACGCCGCGTACTCTCAGGAAAGCAAAGTCGCACACCTTCCGGAGGCGCCATGCCACTCTCGCTGGCAGAAATCGAAAGGCAGGTCAGTCAGCTCACCTTGGAGGAAAGGACTCGACTCATCAGTTTCTTGATCGCCACGCTTGAGCCGTCTGACGAGGCTGACATCGAAGCCGCTTGGGAAGCAGAGGTGAGTGCCCGCTCAAAGGAGATCCAAGAAGGCAGCGTCGCTCCCGTCCCCGCTGACGACGCCCTCGCTCGTGTGCGCCGCAGCCTGCTGTCTTCCAGTTACAGGTGAACCTGCGTCCGACACCCGCCGTGAAAGCACGGGACTCTACCAAGGAAGACCTTTCGGCTCAAAATCAGTGTGATTCTCTCTTCTGTCGTTCCAGATTTCACGAGGCAACGAGGCAAGGGGGTTAGGTCTTGATCAGTTTTTCTCGTATCCAACTTGGATTTCGGCGACAATCGAGCACGGCTATGACCAGGACTTCGTCTTCAATGATCTTGTAATAAACGGCGAATGGAAACCGCTTCGACAGAAGTCGATGGTACCCGACGACCAAGGGATGGATGCCCTCGAAATACGAGAGGGAGTCGATATCGGAGTAAAGCGAATTGAGGAAATAGGAGCCAAGGCCGGGAGACCGTCGTTCGTAAAATCGGTATCCTTCTTCGAGATCTGTCTCTGCGGCGTCGAGGATCGTTACTCGCACGACGCCTTGCCTCTTATTCTGTCCTTGGCTTCTTCCCAACCGGAAACACTTGCATTTCCGGCCGCTAAGGCTGCCTCGCGATCTTCTAGGATTTGCTCATGCCAATCCGGCGATTCAAGAATCTCCCCGTGTTTAGTCAGATCGTCCCAAATTGCTTCCATAAGATCGAGTTTTTGAGCAAGTGTGAGTTTCGATAGGGGCAGATCGACTCTTTCCATAGTGGTCCCTTTCATGAGCCATCGGCATTGTCACTCTTTGATCAGAGTGGCCCACGAGCCCGGCAGTGTCAAGCAGGAGTAATCCTAATCCGGCTAATCCAGGGACACCATACCTAATTTGCGTTGAAGCGTGAGAATCAAGTAAGATGTCCCCACATTTCCGATCCGAAGCACTGACTAAGTTTCACTGTCTACGTCCCAACCTTTTTGACATCCCATGCGCGGGGCCCGTCATAGCTGAACCCGACGAAGCAGTTCACCGATGCGTTCTCATCCCGACCGAAGGAAAAGCCTGATTTAGCTGGCACGAAGAAGGCCTTGACTCCGCCGTTGAGTTCGACAAGCCCCTTTTGTGGCCCGCCGATAGAGGCGATTCGTCCATTCAAACGGATCAGAGCGTCTGTGGACTCCCAAAAGTCTCCCGCCCACTCACCAAGTCGACTCTGGTGGACCAACGCCGCTATCCCATTTCCAGCACCGATCCACTCGAAGCTACGTGTCCGATCTCTCCTGAACGCGGAAAGCGCCCGACACTCTTCCAGCGCTCGTTCCGCGTCGGCGGCGCTCTGAAATGATCCTTCGAGTGCACGGATGGTATGCAGGACGTACAAGTAGTACGCAGCATCCAAGGCACCCGTGTTTGCCTTCCAGTAGCCAACTCTCTCGATGATGGCATCCAACGAAGGAGGCGTTTGCGACTGCCGAACCGCTCGTAGCCACAGTCGCAAGCTAGTAGAATCGTTGACCTCTTCCTCTAGGTTCTCCTCCAGAAGCCCTCGAACGCGGTCCGTCTCCTTCTTGGTCAACGCGTCCCACCTGCCGTCTTTTCGTCCCAATATTGTCCAGACGATCTGCCGTCGCACAACGGGCTTGGCCACTCCTGGACGCGATAGCAGGTTGTCCCAAGTTTGCAGTGCTGTTGAGTAGTTCTCGTAGGTCCGCTCAAGTCTAGCACGGCACTCCAGAACATACCGACTGGGCTGCTCACCTACATATAAGTAATTTACTCTGTCAAGCAAGTCCTCGGCCTTCTCCAGTGCGTCTCTTATGAAGGGATCGGTATCGGGTCGCGACAGTACACTCCAGACTGTTTCACCACGTTCCCTCCCTGCCCGGTCCAGCAGATCGATAAGCATCTGCACCTCACTAATGTAACCGTGCTCGATGTCAGGGCACAGTCGGCGGGCTTCTTCAAAGCTATCTGTAGCCTTCTTCGCTGTGTCAATAGTCTGTTCGACCGTTGCACCTTTTTCGGCATCTGATCTCATTTTTTGTCTGAGAATCATGCCATTCATATGGTGAAGCACGTGATCGTTCGGTTGCAGAGAGATCGCGAACTCGATGCAATTGAGTCCTTCGTCGTACTCCCCGTTGAGGCCGAGAAGCCGCCCCAGATGTGCATGGAAGTGAGCCTCGAGGGGGAAGCACTCGGTCAAGTGACGGAGGACCTCAATCCTTCCATAGGGTGACGGAACTTCGTCGATAAGTTGGGCGAATAGCTTCTGAGCAGAGCGCTCCGTCCCAAGCACCTCGATGTTATCGCGGTAGACAAACACTCGGCGAACCAGCTCAAGCATCCGATCACTCGTCGTCTGGTCTACTCCTCGGCAGAAGCTGGCGAACTCCTTCGCCCAGGACGAGAGATTCTGCCGCCACACTGCCCCGCGCTCCATGCTGCTTACCGGTGCTAAGACCTGCTGCATGATCTCGAGTGCCACCAAATGGTGAGCAGTCCTCCACTCACCTCCGTGGCTGACCATCAGAAGGTCTAGCGCCGATCTCGCCGTATCGGCGAACGCAGCGGTGAGATCGAGCGTCTTGGAGCGTGGTAACCCCAAGAGGGAAGCGAAGGCTTGGGCGGGGATGGATTGCTGTCCGTAGTAGTGGGCCATAGCGAGATAGACAAGAATGCGCCGATGCAAGTCCGAGAGCTTTGCAACCCTGTTCTCTACGTATCGAGCCAGGCCACGGAAATCCTTTCCGAATGCGGTCAGACCAAAGAAGAAAGCGTTGCGCTGCGGATTGTTTCGCTGTCTGGCAAACTCGTCGAGGAGCGTTCTTTTCGATGGGACCGCTTGTACGTAGGCGTTCCTAAAGCGATCTGCTTCGCCATCGGTAAGCGCTGCTTCTAGCCAAAACCGCCCATCAGTCTTTCGTCGACGGAAACGACGGAGTACTTGCAGCAGAACGGCAGGCGTTTGACCGGCCTTCAAGAAGTCGTACAAATCGTCAATGTCCCGTTCCGAGTGTAGCCCTCCATCGACGACAATAAGCACACTACTTTCTGTCAGTGAAGTGACCTTGGCGATTCGCTCCGCCGTATCCCGTGCCGCGCACCTCTTCAAAGTGGCTACGGGAAAGTTGTTGTGAAGGTCCCACGCCACGCGCCGACCGACCGTTGTTCCCCCTCCTCCGGGATCGTGGTACAAGTTGATCCGCACCGTCTGGCGCCGTCGAAGATCCTCCTCAACCTGTCGCTTTACCCTTGGCGTGACGTCCCGATCACAGTCGTGATGTAGTTGGAGGTTTCGCCAAGTGACATCAGCACCGCGCCGGTAGTCTCTAGGATCGTCATCGCCGCTGAGGCCCGTCGATCGGTGGACGAGATCGAGATCCTCGCTCATCCACAGCCAGTCATTTGAGTCCACCTCGATAGGGGCTCCGGATGCGGTAGTAAGAACGCAACACTCATCATCGGTTCTTTGCAGATCGGCATAGTGCACCGCCACTCCACAGCAGAAGCTTCTCAGACTCATCTTGATGAAAGTTGCCCCAACATCCTGGCTGAGCACATCGAACGATGGAGCGTCGTCAGACACCACGACGACCTCTACACTGTCACCGAACGCCCCGTGCATTTCTTCGATCAGGGTCCGCAGATGCTTGTGCAGACTCGCCTCCGACCAAATCAGTATGCCCACGACAGGAGTCGGGCTAATAGAACTAGCCATACGTTGGAGTTGTCGACCGAGTTCCTGTTTGTAGGCATTCAGCCAGGACTTGTGGTCGCCTGCGGCGAGAGTTTCCCGGCGCCCTGACAGTCCACGAGCAAAAAACCAGTGGATACCTGGTTCAGGCTGTACGCGGTATTCGCCTCGGACTACACGGTGGATGACACGATGGTGCGCGAGCGAACCCGCGATGCTATTCAGTAACCCAGAGTCCTCACTGGTCGGATCGAAGTCGATGACACAGCGCCAGGGTACCATCGAGAGAGCTTGGAGCGATGCCGGTGAGGTTGCTGGGACTCGGTCGATAGCCAGGACGTAGCTCGTCGCTGGGTCGAAACGGTGAGCAGCTTCCAATAAACGACGCCAAGCGTCATCCTCCGGCTCTGGTGGGACTCCTATGTTCCCGATTTGGAACCAACTGAAGATGCGCTTGAGTTCAGAGCCTACTGCCCGATCATTTTGAGTCCCGCGGCGATAATAGACCGCGCCCGCCTGCAGTCCCTCGAAGTCCTTTACCGATGTGTAAGGTCCTTCCCGGCAGACGGGAATCTCCAGCACACCAACCTGCATATGCTCGAACATGAGAGGGTAATAGGTAAACCGAGGGTGCGGTTGGACTCGACCGTGACCAAACGCATCCTGAAACTCGACGTCGTCATACTGGCGGCCGAGGCCCACAAGGGTGCTTCCTTGTTCAGGAGTCCATCGCACTCCGAGGACGATCCGCCCAGGCTGCTCGCGCGGTGTATTTGACATCGCAAGGACATCCTTGAGGAAGACGTTGCGAGATTTCTGGAGGTCATAGCCGTCCGCTTTGAAGTCCAGTATCTCACCTTCTGGCTGTCCGATGAGTTGCTGAAATTCGATTCTTGTCATCTTGGCAGCCCCTTATCCCTAGAGCTGGTTGCAAAACCTCATAGACATTTTCTCAAGGTTATCATGATGCAGGCCACCTGGAAGAAGGCCACGAACATATTGATATGATTCTCGTA
>Ga0194126_10003403_pt1 | contig 25225 bp, 26 predicted proteins | sample TA2KigC150mmetaG_FD_148641 | JGI IMG/M metagenome (GOLD analysis project Ga0194126, IMG submission 148641) | Freshwater microbial communities from Lake Tanganyika, Tanzania - TA2015035 Kigoma Deep Cast 150m | ecosystem: Environmental > Aquatic > Freshwater > Lake | place: Tanzania: Lake... | reverse complement strand
CTTGACACTTTTATTCCAGATTCGTTATCATATCTTCTTGTTGCGTGACAACAAGAAGATGATTATAAGAGTATATCTCTCTGGTGTTTCTGAGAAAGGAAAAAGGTTTGAGTTCTAACGTTAAGGTTCGGTTTGCACCCAGCCCCACGGGTTACCTCCATATCGGGGGAGCCAGGACGGCTCTCTTTAACTGGCTCTTTGCGCGGCACAATAAGGGCATTTTTCTCTTACGCATCGAAGATACCGACCAACAACGCTCTACCGGAGAAGCAACACAAGCCATCCTTGACAGCATGAAATGGCTGGGTTTGGACTGGGATGAAGGTCCGTATTTCCAGAGCCAGCGGCTATCCATTTATAAACAACATGCGGAAAAACTGGTCGCACTGGGGAAGGCGTTTTACGATACCGACGAGGAAGGCCGTAAGGCTATTCGTTTTAAGATGCAGGATGGGACAACGGAAATCGACGACCTCATACACGGCGCCATTACCTTTGATACCGCCCTTATTGAAGACTTTGTCATTCTCAAGGCGGACGGCTTTCCAACCTATAATTTTGCCTGCGTAGTGGACGATGCGGAGATGGGGATTACCCATATTATTAGGGGGGATGACCACATATCGAACACACCGAAACAGATAGCCCTCTATAACGCATTTGGTTTTAAAATGCCGGAATTTGCCCATATCCCTATGATTCTGGGAGAAGATGGGTCACGACTCAGCAAACGCCATGGGGCAACCTCTGTTACTGAATACCGGGATAAGGGATACCTGCCTCATGCCCTGGTAAATTTCCTCTCCCTTCTGGGATGGTCGCCGGGAAACGACCAGGAAATCATATCGATCCAGGAAATGATCGAAAAGTTCACCTTAAAACGGGTAAATAAAACCAGCGCACAATTCAATAATACAAAACTGGACTGGATGAACGGTCAATATATTAAAAACACACCGATTGAGCGCTTGGCAACAGAGGTTAGGGTGTTTTTTGAAAAAGCCGGTATTGATCTGACAAAGACTTCTCCGGAGTGGCTTCTCAGCCTGGCGACATTATATCACGAACGATTCAAGACATTCCAGGATTTACTCAATCAGACAAGGTTCTTCTTTACCGATACTATTGAATACGATCAGGCAGCCGTGGATAAATTCCTCAAAAAGGAAGGAATCGGCGGGTTATTAAAAGAGGTGCATTCGGCTATTTCATCGATGGACACTTTTGACAAAAAGCACCTCGAAGACACCTTGAGGGCATTAACCACAAGGGTTGGCGTAGGATTTTCCAAACTTGCACAGCCCATGAGGGTCGCCATCACTGGCAAAAGCGTCAGCGCCGGCAAAAAGCACCTCGAAGACACCTTGAGGGCATTAACCACAAGGGTTGGCGTAGGATTTTCCAAACTTGCACAGCCCATGAGGGTCGCCATCACTGGCAAAAGCGTCAGCGCCGGCATTTTTGAAACGATGGAGCTTTTGGGGAAAGAAAGGACACTCAATCGTCTCGACTACGCCGCGAAACATCTGTGCGGAAGATCAGAAGCTATGAAATCAACCGCCTTATGAACATGTTAGGTCTTCGGCAACTTTTTAAATATACAACAAATGCCGGTGAAAAACAACCCCCTCGCCCCCTTTATTAAGGGGGATTTCCTCAAGTCCCCCTTAGAAAAGGGGGATTCAGGGGGTTGTCGTTCCCCTCTTGAGAGGGGGAGGGGTGTGTTAACAGAATAATCAAAAACTTTGAAATTCCTGAACCTTGCATTATGAACGTCAGGCTCTTTGTCGCAGTCGAAATTACTGAGGAAACCAGAAAAAAATTGGCGGCATTTCAGGATAAGCTCAAAAAGGCTGCTGCGGATGTAGGTTGGGTAGCTCCTGAAAATCTCCATATTACTTTAAAGTTTATTGGCTACATTGACGAGGAAAAAATTGAAGAGGTTCACAATATCATAAAAGACTCCGTAACTCACATAAAACCGTTTAATCTTAGTTATGCAGGAGTGGGGGCTTTTCCGACACCTAAAAGTCCACGCGTTATTTTCGCACAAGCGATAGACACCGGAGGGGCTTTAGCAAAAATTCACGAAAGACTGGATAACCAATTAATGGCATTAGGCGTTGAACACGAGACTCGTAAGTTCGATGCGCATCTTACTGTGGGGCGTGTCAGGACACGCAGGAATGTAACAAAACTTACGGAAATACTGAATTCGTACAATGGGTTTAATTTTGGCTCAGAACGTATAACACAGGTGGTTTTGATGAAGAGCGATCTTTCACCGGAGGGACCCATATATACGAAGTTACATAGTGTTGATTTAGTTTCACAAACCTTATAACTTTTTATATGGGTGAATTATGATATCCAAACCAGAAGATGCAGATAAGGAAAAACGGCAGCAAGCCCTCGAACGAGCAATATCGCAGATCGAGAAGCAGTTCGGCAAGGGAACGATAATGAAATTGGGGGGCGAAACGCGTCTGGACGTTCCCACGATTTCAACGGGTGCATTATCCCTGGACATTGCGCTCGGCGTGGGAGGCATCCCGCGGGGAAGGGTCATTGAAATATTCGGTCCCGAATCTTCGGGTAAAACCACCCTTACCCTTCATATAATCGCTAATGCCCAGAAAGGGGGCGGCATGGCCGCCTTTATCGACGCCGAACATGCCTTAGACCCAGACTACGCAAGGAAATTAGGGGTAGACCTGAACAATCTCATGGTCAACCAGCCTGATACTGGCGAACAGGCGCTTGAAATCGCTGAATTACTGGTAAGGAGCAACGCCGTTGATATCGTTGCAATCGATTCCGTTGCGGCGCTCGTCCCTCGCGCTGAGATTGAAGGAGAAATGGGCGATGCACATGTAGGACTTCAAGCACGGTTGATGTCTCAGGCGTTACGCAAACTAACAGGTTGCATTTCAAAATCCCAAACCAGTGTTATTTTTATAAACCAGATCCGGGAAAAGATTGGCGTCATGTACGGAGGAAATCCTGAAACAACTCCGGGTGGAAGGGCGTTAAAATTCTACTCCTCGGTACGTATCGATATCCGGAGGATTGGCAGCATAAAAGACGGTGATGTAACCATTGGAAATAGAGTCCGTGCCACCATTGCCAAGAATAAAGTAGCAGCGCCTTTCAAAAAGGCGGAATTTGATATTTTATATAACACCGGCATTTCGCGTGCAGGCGACATCATTGACCTTGGAGTCGAACAGCAGATTATTGACAAGTCTGGCACATGGTTCTCTTACGGTGATATCCGGCTGGGACAGGGCAGAGAAAACTCCCGGCAGTTTATCGAAGGAAAACCGGAATTGATGAAAGAAATCGAACAGTCGGTCCTTAAAAAAATAATGCCGGAAATGGTTAGAGAAAAAGCCCCTGAAAAAGCTCCAGAAAGCGGGAAAAAAAATGAACCACAGAGGGCGCAGAGAAAAGAGTAAACTTTTTAACTCTTAAGACAAATTGAATTATTACAAAAATAGTTGATGTTATGAAGACAAACGAGATACGCGATAGGTTTCTAAATTTTTTCAAAAAAAAGTCTCACGAAATTTTACCCAGTGACTCACTAGTCCCACAGAATGACCCTACACTTCTTTTTACCGGCGCTGGCATGAATCAGTTTAAAGACATGTTTCTGGGCAAAGGGAATTTAGGTTGTAAAAAGGTAACCACCTGCCAGAAATGCCTCCGTACGGGGGATATTGATAACGTAGGAAAAACGGCGTCCCACCATACTTTTTTTGAAATGCTGGGAAATTTTTCCTTTGGAGACTACTTTAAGAAAGAAACTATCGAATGGGCATGGGAATTCCTTGTGCAAGAGTTAAAAATTCCGGAAGAGCAGCTGAGTGTAAGCGTTTACAAAGACGATCAGGAATCATACGAAATCTGGGAGAAACATATCCGTGTACCCCGCTCAAAAATTTATCGGTACGGCGAAAAGGATAATTTTTGGCCCTCGAATGCGCCAACACATGGGCCGAACGGCCCCTGCGGGCCATGTTCAGAGATATTTTTCGACCAGGGAGAACACGTTGGTTGTGGACGAAAAGAATGCGAACCTGCCTGTGATTGCGACCGATTTGTGGAAATATGGAATCTGGTGTTTACCCAATACGACCGCAAAGAAGGAGGCAAGCTGGAACCGTTGCCACACAAAAATGTTGATACGGGCATGGGATTGGAAAGGATGGCGCGCGTCATACAAGGGGTGCAAACCAACTTTGACATCGACATCTTCAGCCCCATTATCAAATACCTGGAAGAAATCACACAAGTAAAATATAACGGACAGATGGCGAATGCCATCCTCATGCGCCGCATTGCAGACCATGTGAAGGCCTGTGTGTTTTGCATTTCAGATGGCGTCCTGCCCAGCAACGAGGGGCGTGGATACGTAGAAAGGCGGTTATTGAGGCGCGCCATACGGGACGGCACACAACTCGGCATAAAAGACTGTTTTTTGTACAAATTGGTCCCGATAGTAAGTGAGGTAATGCAAGAACATTATCCCGATATTAAACAGCGAAGAGAAAATATTACCAGGATTGTAAAGAGCGAAGAAGAGAAGTTTCACGAAACCCTGGAACAGGGAACCCGTATTTTAGAGGAACTCACGGAAACTTTACAAAAAAACAACCAAAAAGTACTCCCTGGCCGTGAGGCCTTTAAATTATACGATACGTACGGTTTCCCGTTAGACATGACGGAATCTATCCTCAATGAAAAAGGATTTACGGTTGACAAGGATGGCTTTGAAGAAGAACTCCAAAGGCAGCGGATACAAGCAAGGACATCATCCCAAATGACAGGACAGGTCTTCGACACAGGCCCTCTGAGCCGGATCAAAGATATTTCAAAGGGTACAAAGTTTCTGGGTTACGAAAAACACTCATCAGAAGGAAAAGTAATCGCCATTATCCGGGGTGATCAACTTGTGGATGTGGCTACAGCCGGCAGCGAAGTTACTGTGGTTTTAGACCAAACAGTCTTTTACGGTGAATCAGGCGGACAGATTGGCGATACGGGTGTTTTAGAAGCAAATGATGTTCACGCCCAGATTACCGACACGAAGAAGAGTGATGATTTTATCCTGCATATCGGAAAGGTAATAAAAGGGGAACTGAAGAAGGGAAATGTGGTTCATGCGAAGGTTAACGTCCAGCGGAGGGACGCTATCCGGAGGAACCATTCAGCGACCCACATCCTCCATTATGCCTTGCGAAAGGTAATCGGCCAGCATGCCGAACAGGCAGGTTCACTGGTTTCGCCCGACCGTTTACGTTTCGATTTCCACCACTTCTCCGGTTTAACGAAAGAGGAAATAACTCGTATTGAGGACATGGTCAATGAATTAATTCTGGGAAATGCGCCTGTACGCGCAAAAGAATCGACTCTCCAGGAGGCAAAGAATGCCGGAGCTATGGCGCTATTTGGTGAAAAATACGGAGAAACGGTCAGGGTGGTTTCTGTGGGTGATTTCAGCAAGGAACTGTGCGGCGGAACGCACACAAACAATGCCGGAGAAGTCGGGTTGTTCCGTATCGTTTCCGAATCCTCCGTTGCTGCAGGAATCAGGCGTATTGAAGCTATTACAGGCATCGAGGTATTAAACAGAAGCAGAGAAAAAGAAACGATTCTCCAGGAGGTGTGCAACACCCTGAATACGCACGAGGACAAGCTGATTACAAAAACGCAGGAAATTTTAAATGAACTCAAAAATTTACAAAAAGAAATCCTCAAGGCAAAACAAAAGGACTTAAGCAGCAAGGCCGGTTCCTTCATCGAAGGCGCAAAAGTAATCTCCGGCGCAAAAATTATTACCAGAAAATTAGACAACGCAACCGCGGACGACCTGAGAAAAACGATAGACATGTTAATGAAATCCGGCGAAGAACTTGCTGTCGTTTTAGGAACGTCTCAGGACGGCAGAGTAACGATAATCGCTGCCTTGAGTCCTGGCCTGGTCAAGCGCGGTTTGCATGCCGGGAATATCTCAAAAGAAATCGCAAAGGTTGTCGGGGGAGGCGGAGGAGGCAGACCGGATATGGCGCAGGCAGGAGGGCAGCGGGTAGAAAAGCTGGACGAAGCGCTCAATTTTGCCGCTGAATTGTTAAGCAATAAGATAGTACAGGGAAGCAGCTGATTTATTTTGAAAAGAGAGGCGCCGAACCATCCAAAAACACAACGGCGACATCCTTTTAGCACATCAGCCTCTTGAGTTTTTGCTTGACAATAATGGTATCGGTATATAAAATTTTTTGTTTGAAAGTAACGTTTATAAAATATTTTATGATGAAGTACTGGGAAGTATACCATAAATGACTCCTTCTTTCTTTATCTTCCCTGTGCTTCTTTTTTTTTATGGAATTTTTATCGAGGTGATACATGCCTAATCCAAAGAGAAGGTTTTCGAATTCAAGAACCCGCAAAAGACGCACCCACGACAAGCTTACCCCTCCTGTTATTCCGCTTTCCGAAAATATTGGGAAAGGGGCAGGTGTGCGCTCAAAGCTGTATATTTGCTCACATTGCAAACAGGTAAATCAACCCCACACTGTTTGCCACAACTGCGGCTATTACCGAGGTAAACAGGTTATAACTGTTGAAAGGTGAGTTTATGAGAGTTGCGGTAGACGCAATGGGTGGAGATAAAGCTCCTCACGAAATCGTTAAAGGATCGGTTCTGGCAGCACGGCAGTTTCAGAACGATGAAATTGTATTGGTCGGCGATGAAAAAGCGATACAGTCCGAACTGAACTCTTACGGGAAACCCTTGAAGAACATCACCATCCATCACGCACCTCAAGTGGTCGAAATGGACGATCCTGCTACTTACTCAATACGACAGAAAATCGACTCGTCAATTACCCGAAGCGTTGAACTGGTGGCAAAAAGAGAGGCCGTGGCCGTGGTTAGTGCTGGTCACACAGGCGCTGCGGTAGCTGCTGCAACCCTGCATTTAAAAACCCTGAAAGGGGTACGGCGTCCCGGCATTGCCGTTGCCCTTCCCACACGGCATGGAATATGTATCGTTATTGACGTTGGAGCAAACATTGCCTGTAAACCGATACACCTCTTCCAATACGGCGTTATGGCAACGGTACTCAGCAAATATATGTTTGGCATAGAAAATCCAAGAGTCGGTCTTCTGAATATCGGAGAAGAGAACGCAAAGGGAAATGATCTTGCGAAAGAAACTTTTGAGATCCTTTCCGGTTCAAGTTTAAACTTTGCGGGAAATGTTGAAGGACGTGAAATATTTGACGGCAAAGCCGACATTGTTGTTTGCGAAGGTTTTGTGGGAAATGTCCTGTTGAAATTCGCAGAAGGGCTCGCCATGAACCTTTTGTCAACGGTTAAAGCCGGCGCAATGAAGAGTTTCTGGACGAAACTGGGTTTATGGTTATGCAAACCGACCTTTGAGGCATTACGGGCAAAAATGGATTTTAGTGAATATGGCGGCGTTCCTTTGTTGGGCGTCAATGGTATTTGTATTATATGTCATGGCAGGTCTGATTCCAAGGCCATACAAAATGCCATACGAGTCGCATTGCAGTTATCAAAGAACAACGTGAATGATCACATTGTCTCCGAATTGGGAAAAACCAATGCACTCGCGGCAACTGTTATGTAGCCGATTAGCCGTCTATTAATCTCCTCTGGTCAACGAACTAATTACACATGCGACAAAATCAAAAGGCATCTATTACGGGTATTGGATCCTACCTGCCAAACAAGGTTTTAACAAACTACGATTTAGAAAAGATGGTTGATACCAGCAATGACTGGATTATCCAGCGAACAGGCATTAAAGAACGCCGTATCGTTGAAAACGGCGTTACAACGTCGGACATTGCCACTCAGGCCTCGCTCAGAGCAATGGAAGATGCCGGTGTTTCTCCCAGGGACTTAGACATGATTATCACCTCTACGATTACACCCGACCATATCTTCCCTTCAACTTCATGCTATATACAAGAAAAAATAGGGGCAACCCGCGCATGCGCTTTTGATATCCTTGCGGCATGCGCTGGATTTATCTATGCCATGTCTATTGGACAAAGCTTTATAAATTCAGGAGCAATGAAGACCGTTTTGGTAGTAGGCGCTGAATGTTTATCGAAAATTACCGACTACACAGATCGTACGACCTGCGTTTTATTTGGAGACGGCGCTGGCGCAGTCGTCATACAAAGAAACCCTGTAAAACACGAAATTCTTTCCTCGAGCTTAGCCGCGGATGGATCAGAGGCAGATGTGCTTATTATGCCGGGAGGCGGGGCAAGAAATCCCGCATCTCTGGAGTCAGTTCAACAACGGCTGCATTATATTCAATTTAAAGGCAAAGAAGTATTCAAACTGGCGATTAATAATATTACCAACTTAATCCTGGAAACAACGAGGGAAAATGGACTCACCCTTGACGATATCGACTTAATTATTCCACACCAGAGCAACCTCAGGATTATCGAAGCAACTATGGAAAAGCTCGGGTTGCCGATGGAGAAGGCATTTGTAAACATCGATAAATACGGAAATACATCTTCTGCCTCCGTTCCCATCGCAATGGATGAAGCCAGGAAAGAAGGACGTCTCCGCAAAGGAGACATTGTTATGCTGGTGGCGTTTGGAGGGGGATTAACGTGGGGGTCTTCAGTCATTAGATGGTAGAGAACATGCGAAAGACTGCGCTCCTTTTCCCCGGCCAGGGCGCCCAATATTCAGGAATGGGTAAGGATTTTTATGAACAATTCAAAGAAGCACGGGAAGTCTTCGATAAAGCCAATGAAATACTGGGCTTTGATTTAGCGTCACTCTGCTTTCACGGAAAACAGGAGGAACTCAACAAGACATCCATTTGTCAGCCGGCTATACTCGTAACCAGCATAGCCATCCTGGAAGTCCTAAAAAAAAATTCTTCAATTCACATGGAGACGTGTCTTGCTGCCGGAGGGCTTAGTCTGGGAGAATACACAGCCCACATAGCCGCAGGTTCTTTGACTTTTACGGATGGTGTCCGGCTGGTATACAAGCGCGGCCTGTTTATGCAAGAGGCATGCAATACAAACCCGGGGGGGATGGTTTCTGTTATTGGACTCGAGGATGAAAAAGTGGATCAAATCTGCAATGAGATGAAATCACTAGGAATTATTTGTGCTGCAAATTATAATAGTCCGGGACAGGTGGTTATCTCAGGCGAAAAAACGGTGCTGGAAAAAGCCTCGTTGCTGTCGAAAGAACGAGGGGCAAGGATGGTTGTTCCTTTAAAGGTAGATGGGGCGTTCCATTCTGATTTAATGATCCCTGCAAGCAGCAAGCTTTCAAGGGAACTTGAGTCGACACCCATTTCGAAGCCGAATATTCCCGTTGTGGCAAATATCCATGCGCACTACGTACGGGAACCAGGCGAGATAAAAGCGTCTTTAGCAAAACAACTCAATAGTCCGGTACGATGGCATCAGTCTGTCTCCATGCTGATACGTGACGGATTTAATCACTTTTATGAAATAGGGCCGGGAAAATCTCTATCGGGCCTTATGAAAAGGATTGACTCTACTCAGGAGATCAAAAATATTGACACGGTAGAGGCATTTAAAAATATGGGAAAATTGAATTAATTTTATAAGAAGGAGGTAAAACAGTGTCAGCAATCGAAGAGAAGGTCAAAGAGATTATCACCAAGCAAATGGGTGTAAAAGCAGAACAAATTACCAAAGAAACGTCATTCATTAATGATCTGGGAGCGGATTCCCTGGATACCGTAGAACTGATTATGGAGTTCGAAGACGCCTTTGATATGAACATCCCGGACGAAGAAGCAGAAAAGATCCGGACGGTGGGAGATGCCGTTAAATACATAGAGGAACACAAATAACATGCAGGAACGACGAAGAGTCGTTATTACCGGTGTTGGCGCTGTTACACCTCTTGGGCTTGAGAAAAAACAAATCTGGTCGGCGCTCTGTGAGGGAAAAAGCGGCATAAAGCCCATTACTTCTTTTGATACCTCTGCTCATGAAGTACACTTCGGGGGGGAGGTCAGCGACTTTGATCCAAACAGGTGGTTTGAGGTTAAAGAGGTGCGCCGTTTGGACCGCTTCTCACAGTTTGCCGTAGCCGCAGCTATTCAAGCCATAGAAGATGCCGGTCTGAAGCTTGACGGTTTTGATCAAACACGGGTGGGAGTCGTGATCGGTTCAGGCATGGGGGGGTTGGCAGAACTCGAAACTCAGCATAACATCCTCATCAACAAAGGACCTTCACGGATATCTCCCTTCATGATCCCCAAATTGATGGTCAATGCCGCCCCGGCGCAGGTGGCAATACGATTCGGCTTAAAAGGCCCTAATTATGCGCTGGTAACTGCCTGTACTACCGGCGTCAATTCCATAGGAGAGGCCGTTCGTATTATTCAAAGGGGCGAGGCAGACATTATGATTGCCGGAGGCTCTGAAGCGGTAATTACCCCTTTGGCCCTCGGCGGGTTTAGCGCTATGAAAGCCCTCTCCACCCGCAATGATGCGCCACAATTGGCCAGCCGCCCTTTTGATAAAGACCGCGATGGCTTTGTCATTTCGGAAGGCGCGGGAGTTGTTGTGATCGAAGACATTGAAACTGCAAGGAACAGAGGCGCAAACATTTACGCAGAGATACTGGGTTATGGCCTCAATGGAGATGCGTACCATATCGCAGCGCCGGAACCTGACGGAAACGGCGCAATGCGGTGTATGACAAGCGCCCTCAAAGACGCCCGTTGCAATCCGGGAGAAATTGATTATATCAATGCTCATGCGACATCAACTCCTGTCGGTGACAATATTGAAATGAAAGCTATAAAGAAGGTTTTTGGGGAGCATGCACCCAAAATCCCCATTAGTTCTACAAAGTCCATGCTGGGTCATCAACTCGGCGCTTCGGGGAGCGTAGAAGCTATCATTTGCGCTATGGTAATCAAGGAAGGGGTTATGCCACCCACCATCAACTACAAAACACCGGATCCGGAGTGTATGGGGTTAGATTTTATCCCTAACGTAGCCCGTGAAAAAAAGGTCAGGAAGGTGCTTTCCAATTCATTTGGTTTTGGCGGCCACAACGCCAGCATCATACTTGGCAAATTGTAAGATTTAACAGCATTGTTTTACAATTATTTCCCCTTTCCGATCTTACCAGATTTTTTAATAGCCTTGCGACGAAGTACTCTATACTTCGTATTGCGTTCCCGGATAACGAATCCTATTTTTTTCTTTTTAGGTTCCTCCGTCGGCGCCATCAATTGCCGGATAGCGTCAAAGACAACCTTGAACTGTGCATCGTATTTTTTCTCCATTTCAACCAGCTTTCGTGCAAGGTCTTTATGTGTTGCCAGCATCTCGCGGAGCTTTACAAAAGCCCGCATAATGGCGATATTGGCATGAATCGCCCGCTCGCTGTTAAGAACGCTTGAGAGCATGGCAACACCCTGTTCAGTAAAAGCATACGGCAAATATTTTCTGTACTACTATCCATCAAGTTCTTGTTTTTTATGCTCGTTTTTCAAACTGCGTAACCGTAAGGCATTGATTAGATGAGACTTACGCAAAGTTTGGAGCATTGAGTTTCTTGTCATTTGTCATTTGAAATTGTTTCGTATTTCGATATTCGTATTTCGAATTTGGTTGCGGCCAGAGGCCGCGCCAGGTTCTCCACGTCCTTTCTTTAAGGTCGCAAATTGCGACCTTAAAGAGGCTGCTTCATCTTCTGACAATTGAAACATAAAATCCGATGGAAATCTTGTAATATTGCGCCTTACCTGCTCATTAAGCCGCTTGGTTGGAACAGCATAAAGTTCCGCAAGATCACTGTCCAGCATAACTTTATGGCCGCGGATCATGTAGATTTTCCCCTCTATTACTTCCTGTTGAACAATAATCTCCATCCTTCCCCTGTCTTTGGATTATCACAATTTGTGATATCCGCTAAGATACCAATTTAATGCTTTAAACATCACCCTTGCTCTTCAAACAACTTCGCCACATTTTCAGCTATCCGTTCTTCCATATCCTTCGCCTCGGCGTTCAATTTCTCAAGTTCTTCATTCAACGCCTCAAGTCTTTCGTAGAAATCAACATCTTCTTCCTCTTCCTCAGCCACTCCAACATATCGCCCAGGATTTAGGGAATAGCCATGTCCTTTTATAAGCACGAGAGTTTGATTTGTAGAACTAATGTGAAGTCTTTATAAATTTCTTGATGGCATTGTACATTTCAGGCAATTTTTTAATTAAGACCTGGATGCGTTTTTCTTCATTGATAGGCTTGGCCGGTGAGCCCCACACGACAGAGCCAGGTTCTAAACTCTTGTAAACGTTTGAACCTCCGCCAATGATACAGTTATCACCGATTGTTGCATGGTCGGTGATACCCACATCTTCGGCAATCATGACGTTCTTTCCGATTTTTGTGCTCCCTGCAATCTTGGCGTAGGCGATAAGCATCGTGTTATCTCCTATAGTAACATTATGGGCAATATGCGAGTGATTGTCTATCTTCACCCCGTTTCCCATAATTGTCTTATCAAGCGCAGCCCGGCAAATCGTTACCATAGCGCCAATCTCAACGTCGTCCCCTATCTCGACGGTTCCTATTTGTGGAATTTTTTTATGCTTACCTTTTACCTGAAGATACCCGAATCCATCATCCCCTATTACGCTGTTGCAATGGATAATAGCCCGTTTCCCAATAATAACATTTTCACGAATAGAGACGTTGGCGTAAATAACAGAATCGTCACCAATACGACTCTCCTTCCCGATAAACGCATTCGGATAGATAGTAACATTATTCCCTATACAGACGTAATCATCAATAACAACATACGCCCCAACAGAAACCCCCTTTCCTACGGTAGCTTCTTTGCCGATAATAGCCGTGGGGTGGATGCCTGCGGGACGTTTATATCTTTCTTTAGCCACAACCTCAGTAAACCTGGTAAATGCCAGAAATGGGTTATCAATGACTATCTGGGGGGTTTTGAGCGCTTGTATCTCGCGATGCACGACAATTGCGGAGGCCATTGATATCATGGCCTGTTGGATTAAAGAATCATCCTTGATGAAGGTGATGCTTCCTTCTTTAGCAGTTTCAACGCTGGCAACATCGGTAATTATCGTGTCTCCGTTGCCAATAATCTTTCCACCGATAATGGATTGGATTTGAATCAGAGTATAGTGCATAGTATTTTAAAAGGATGAAAGCGGAAGGATGAGGGATGAAGGAACGGCAGGTGAGATCACTATTCTATTGCGGATAGCCCGGCTTTGCTGAGTACAAGTTTCGGCTTTTACAATCCGCATTCTATTTTTCATCCTTCATCCCTCACCCTTCATCCTTCATTTTCTCACGTCACTCGACACACGTCACTTCCCCGCGTATATTTTTGAACATCGTATCACAACCATAAATTACTGTCAAATGAACTTTTATATTGACAATCCTGTTCATTAAGCATAATAATATTTATAAACATTTTGTGGTAATTTTTGGGGGAAAAATCTTTATGTGTGGAATTGTGGGATATATTGGGCATAAAGAGGCCATCAAGGTGCTCCTCGACGGCATCAAACGACTCGAATACCGCGGGTATGATTCTTCCGGAATAGCATTTATCGAGAACGGTGCGCTGGAATGTAAAAAGGCCGTAGGAAAGATTGCCGAACTGGAAAAGACGCTCAACGGAAACAACATCCACACAAACATGGGAATCGCACATACCCGATGGGCAACCCACGGCGCCCCTTCTATGGAAAACGCACACCCCCACATCGATTGTAATAACGAAATTGCCGTAGTGCACAATGGAATTATTGAAAATTATGATTATTTAAAAACGAGATTACAGCGTGAAGGACATATCTTCAGGAGTGAAACAGACACAGAGGTATTAGCGCATCTGATCGAAAAATATTTTCACGGCAACATGGAAATGGCAGTCATGGAGGCATTGAAAGAGGTTGAAGGAACGTACGGCATTGCGGTAATTTCAACAAAAGACCCTCAAAAGATTGTTGCGGCACGAAAGGGATCGCCCCTTGTGCTGGGGATCGGGCAACAGGAATATTTCATTACCTCTGATATTTCCGCATCGCTGGAACACACACGGGACGTAATATATCTGGACGATAATGAAGTAGCTATTCTTACCAGGAGTAAGTACGAAACCAAGACCATGCAAAATATCCCCACCTCTAAAAAAGTAGAAGAGGTGTTATGGAATATCGACATGATCGAGAAGGGTGGCTATCCGCACTTTATGCTTAAGGAGATACACGAGCAGCCCCATGCGTTAAGAAATGCCATGCGCGGAAGGGTTGACATAAGTGGTAGGTCGGTAAGACTTGGCGGATTGATTAGCCACGAGAAAATACTCCGGGAAGCCAAACGCATTGTCATTGTCGCCTGCGGCACATCGTGGCATGCAGGACTGGTTGGCGAATATATGCTGGAAGAACTAGCCCGAATACCGGTTGAAGTAGAATACGCCTCGGAATTCAGGTATCGGAATCCCGTGATCGAAGAAGGCACTGTCGTAATTGCAATAAGCCAGTCCGGTGAAACGGCGGACACCCTGGGCGCCATGCGCGAGGCAAAACACAAGGGCGCAAAACTCCTCTCAATCTGCAACGTCGTTGGCAGCACCATCGCAAGAGAATCGGATTTTGGCGTTTACTTACACATCGGCCCGGAAATAGGCGTTGCTTCAACAAAGGCATTTACTGCCCAGATAATTATTTTATATTTGTTTACCCTTTACATGATGAAGCTAAAGAATGGCCATTCAACGATATTTTCAGACATGGTAAAGGTCGCTCAAACCGTGCCTGACAAGATTCAGTCTATCCTGAACAGGGAAGAAGAAATTGTGGAGATTGCAAAGTTATACAAGGATAATGAGCATGCCCTTTATTTGGGTCGTGGATACAATTATCCTGTCGCTCTTGAAGGCGCATTAAAACTCAAGGAAATATCTTACATCCATGCCGAAGGCTACCCCGCAGCAGAGATGAAACACGGCCCCATAGCGCTTATTAATGAAGATATGCCCGTAATCTTTATCGCCACGCAGGACAAAGTTTACGGAAAGATATTAAGCAACATAGAAGAGGTAAAGTCAAGGGGTGGGAGGGTGATTGCAATTGCGACTGAAGGTGACGAACAGATCGCAGAAAAGGTAGACCGTGTATTTTATATTCCCAAAACCCTTGACCCGCTAACGCCGCTACTTTCAGTAATCCCGCTTCAATTGCTGGCATATCACACGGCAGTCATGCGCGGCTGTGACGTGGACAAGCCCAGAAATCTCGCCAAAAGCGTAACGGTTGAATAGCTCAAGAGGCCAATGAAAGACAAATTACAAAATGCTTTAATTGCTTGCATAGAAACTGTAAGATGGGCAAGGCGCAGCGAACCAATCAATAGTAAAACATTGGAGCGCTTCTTCTTCACCTCACAACCCAACTAGGTCAATTCCAAAAACAGTTCAGCAACAGGAAAGGAGAAACCTTTCATGACTTCTTCACCGTCTAAGATATCTTTCCTTGTGAGGAGTTTATCGGCATACGGTGAATGATACACCAGAACAGTTTGTTCTTCCGGGTTTATTACCCATGCCAATGTTGTTTCATTTTCAAAATATTCGACAATTTTACCATGAATGCTTTCAAGCGTATCGGAGGGAGAGAGTATTTCAACGGCAATATCTGGCGAGCCTTTAAAAAAACCTTTTGGTGGTCTTTTCAGTCCCTTTAGCCGGTCACCCCTGATAAACGATACATCCGGAGACCGAAGATTTCCCGATTTCATCCAATAACCCGCGCTTGATCCACATACTATTCCGAGCTTATGTTCCAACGCAAATCTTTTTAATGCTGTAAGAAGAGTTGCGCCAATATCCTCATGTTCAATTCCTGTTGGACCCATAACAAGTTCTCCGTTTACTAATTCATATTTGTTACCATTATTGGGTAATGACATTATCTCTTTTTCAGTCCAATTTTTTTTAATTGTCGCTTCCATTGAACACTCCTTTTTGTGATACACTTCTGAGCATTTATTTTACATAAAATATTTTTTAATGATTTGTCATGTATCCTGCTATTCGCCTGCAAACTTAAATTTTGTTGCAAAGCCGCTTCTCCCGTCGTAATTCCACTCATATTTGTCTTCATTAAACCGATGGATAGCTGCCTTCCCCATATCCAATGTCATGTCAAACTCCTTCGCCCAGATGGAAAAATTTTTATTTATAATCTGGGTAGGCTTACCGGGGTCTCCTGCACCATGTAATAACTCAATATCCAACGTCAACCTATCACCCGCTACCGCTTTTTTGCGCCACTCAGAAGATTCTGCACTAATAGGCAAGTATCGCACGGTTATTCTGTCTTGCGGGACTTTCGCAAAGTCAAAAACACGATTTTGGAAGATGTCAAGCAATGCATTTTTCTGAACGGCAGAAGCTTTTTTATCGTCAATATAAAATACAATCCAATTTTTATCCGGGGTTGCCGTTAAATCTGTTATGCCAATAATCGTTTGACCGTCTAAGCTGTACTGTCCATAACTACCTTTTTGGATATGAAAAACGCCTGCAATTTTGCATGTTTTGTTGTGAGTAGGTTCGCTGCCAAAAAGACACGGACAGCCGGGATTACAGGTACAACCCTCAAAATATTCACCCTCAACAGACCACTTTGGACCGGCAAAAACGGCGTTAAAATTAGCACAAACCATCATAGCAACAACAAATCCCAGCCATACATATTTCATCTTTTTGTTCACTGCCGTCTCCTCCTTATAAAAATGTCTTTCTGAAAGAATGTAGGGGCAATTCATGAATTGCCCCTACATTGCATGATAATGGTGTCTTTACAGGAATTTTTCAAAAAAATAAATTGTTCGCAAAATTTTATTTCCGAATGAGGGGAACAAATCGGACGGGAATAATGGACTCTTTTACAACCTTTGAAGAGGCGTCTTTGGTAATCAGCATCAGATCCTGCACTTCATAAACGCCACCAACAGGAATAATTAATCGACCGCCGGGTTTGAGCTGGTCAATCAGAGGTTGAGGAATATGCTCTGCGGCTGCTGTAACGATAATTGCATCAAACGGTGCATGCTCAGGCCATCCTTTATAACCGTCACCAACTTTAACTTCCACATTATTATAACTCATGGCTTTCAACCGCCTAGCGGCCTCTTTACCCAGACCTTCTATAATTTCAATTGTATACACTTGTTTTACAAGTTTAGAAAGGATGGCAGCCTGATAGCCTGAACCTGTACCTACCTCTAACACAACATCATCCTTGCCCAATTTTAACAATTCCGTCATAAATGCAACAATATATGGCTGAGAGATTGTCTGGCCAAAACCTATCGGTACAGGCTGGTCATAATAACTGTACGAACGATTTTCTTCGGGAATAAACAGGTGGCGGGGCACTGTCCCCATAGCCTCTAACACCCCTTTATCGGTTACGCCCCGGTAGGCAATCTGTTCTTCCACCATCCGTTTCCGCTGGCGAGTAAAGGTATCTTCGTCTATCACCGTGTTCAGACCACCCATAGCAATTACTATATCTCTTTTAAATACTAGCTGAACGATACAAGAGATTAGAATGATCAAACATGAGGCAATAAATATAAGAATGCTTAATTTCATCAACCTGCTTTTCATGGCGTAACAATAATAGAAACATCCCCCCTCTCACATACTTCACCAACGACATCATACGTCAGAGCGCCTCTTTCTTTGAGTTTTGCACAGAGCATATCCGCCTTCCCTTTAGGAATCGAGATAAGCAGACCACCAGAGGTCTGGGCATCAAACAAGACGTCCACCAACTCCTCTCGTACTCTGGGATCAATCCTGATTGCATTTTTTAAATATTTTTTACTGAGCTTTGATACCCCCGGCATCAATCCCATCTTAACATAGCGTTCACAGCCATCGAATATCGGTATGCGTCCGGCAAAAAAGGATAACGTCACCTTGCTGGCCTCCGCCAACTCGTATGCATGACCCATAAGCCCAAAACCCGTGATATCCGTACATGCGCTGACACCTGCTTCCAGCATCGCCTCAGAGGCCGTCTTGTTCAACAAAACCATGCTCCTGGTCGCCAGATTTATGTGTTCCCCAAGAACCTTGTCAGCCTTAATGGCCGAAATAATCAAACCCGTACCAAGCGGCTTTGTCAACACAAGCGCGTCACCTGCCTGCGCACCTGCATTGGTCACAATCCTGTCAGGATGGATAATTCCTGTAACAGACAATCCATATTTGATCTCACTATCCTGCAAGGTATGACCACCCACGACAACCGCCCCTGCCTCATCGACCTTGTCCGCGCTACCCTTAAGAATTTCAACCACTATATCCCTATCCAGTGATTTTATCGGGTAGCAGAGGATATTCATTGCCGTGAGGGGCTTGCCGCCCATGGCATAGACATCACTCAGGGCATTGGCGGCGGCGATCTGTCCGTAGTCATACGGATTGTTCACCACCGGAGTAAAGAAATCCAGGGTCGACACCGTGGCCATATCGTCGCTAATCTTATAAATGCCCGCATCGGCAAAGGTCTTGGGACCAACCAGCACGCGTTCATTTGGGTATTCGGGCAGATGGTTGACTACGTACGCCATGTCTTCAACGGGGACTTTGCCCGCTCACCCACCGCAGGCGGCATAATCAATCAATCGCTTTTTTCCCCACGCCACAGATATCACCCCCTTTTCGTGAAATTGTAAAGATTTCAAAATTTATTTAAGTATCTATAGTAAAAGACAAAATAAGTATACATAACCCTCTTCAGTCCCCTTTTAGCAAAGGGGGAATAATAATGAGGATTAATTTATGTCGTTGATTATAATATCGGCAAAAATATAAAACGTCAGTTAACGAGTATTACTGACTCGCAGAAGCGGAAACAGAAGGTTGTTCTTTAGAGCCTTTCACTCGATGTGATTCAAGTATAATTGCTTTATCAATTTGTACTCCAAATACATTACAGTTAGTTATATCAACTTTACCTTCCGTCACATTAAAGGCTGCATTAATAGCCTTAACAAAATTATCAGAACTATTAACAATTGTAACCCTTGTTATATATGGCAACTCTATGTTATCTAAATGTTTTCTTAAACTTTTTACTATCAAATCAATGGCCTGTTTAGGGCTCTCTTTGTCCAACCATGGAGCACTAATTAGTAAAGTTACTTTACTGTCAATTACATTGGGTTCGGAGGGTATAAGCATTACCAAAGAAAACTTACCTTTTTCAGCTACAAACTCTTTAATTAGAGTCCTTAATTTTTTTACCACCTTTTCTTTATCCATGTGAAAATACCATCCTTTGGGTTTTCTAATGCATTAATAATTTCTTGAGCGCGTTTTTTTGAATTGGTACCAACTGGGCGATATCGAAATTCTTCAGACCGCACAGTCACCAATGACCAGTTTGTAAAAAGGACCGAATTTAATTTTTTTGCTTCCTCAAATTTTCTCTCTAATCCGCTTAGCTTAACGAGGTCATCGTATTTATGTGTTTTAAACAATCGTGACATATCTCCAGATTCTGGATAATCCGTCATGTCAAGTATTCTACAAACCCTGGCTTTTAGCGCTAATTCTATTACATAACCTGCGAGGTAACATGCGCCATCATATAATCCTTTATCGAAGAGTGCCTTTGCTTCCAGGAGCCTTGTCTTTGCCAGTTTTTTAAGTTCTTGTCGAGTTGGCATAATTAGACAACATGAAACATCGACATCCAGAGATACACTCCTTACCTGATGCTATATTTGTACCTTTTCTCTGAAGTCGAATTTATAGAAGCATGTTTTATTACCATTATCAAAAATATCTTTATTTTCACTGAAACCATGATGTCGATGCCTCTTTGGGATTGAATTTGGCGTGGCACTCGTCACAGCTATTTACCACCTTGAAAAAAGCGGTATTTGCCTTATCCTTATTCTTCTCCATGCAGGCGCTGATCAGTTCCAGTGCGCTCAGGTGAAATTTGACGTCCAGGTTCACAAATTCCTTCGGCAAGTCGTCTTTATTTAACCCGGTAAACACCACAGGGCTTGCCTCCTTCAGTTTTTTCGTGTCCTTTTTGATTGCCTCCCAATCCTGTTGATTTATTGACGAAGACAAATGTTTCATGAGCACCTTGATGTCCTTCATGTGGACTATGAAACCTTGTTCATTTTTTATAAACGCATGCTGGTCTTCTGACAATTTTGTTTCAATCCGTTCTTTTTCCGCAGGAACGGTTTTCTCTGTCAAACCACCTCCCGTTTCTTTTTTACCACAGCCAAAAATACTTCCCAATACGCATACGATAAGACCTGTTACTATTATATATTTTTTCATGTGAAAACACCCAAATCAACTTAATCAAAAATAAAATATTAGGAATTTATTCAAACAAATACAAAGTCGAATACTAAACGTTTTTCTTCAAAAAATCAACAGAAATGGGTGGATATTCACTTCAGTATCCTCAGAGATTTCCCGATTCTTTCAAAACGTTCTATTGCCCATGCAAGGTCATCCTTGTTGTGGGCAGCCGAAAGCATTACACGGATACGCGCCTTGCCTACAGGCACCGTAGGATAACCAATTGCCTGTGCAAATACGCCCTCATCAAACAATTTCTGACTAAAGGCCTTTGCTGTCTTTGCATCTCCAATCATAACCGGTGTAATCGGCGTTTTTGTATTGCCGAGGTTAAATCCAATCCGTCTCATTTTTTCCTGGAAGAATCCGGTATTTTGCCAAAGTTGTTCAACGAGTGTATCTGAGGCTATGAGATTGTCAAGGGCAGCAATACATGCCGCCACGTCTGCGGCAGTCACAGCGCTCGAGAAGAGGAAGGGACGTCCCTTTTGTGCCAGATAATCTGTCAATCTTTTACTCCCTGCAATATAGCCGCCCACAACACCAAACGCCTTTGACAAAGTGCCTACCTCGATATCGACCTTGCCGTGCAGATTGAAGTGGTTTACGATGCCCCTGCCGCCCCGCCCCAAGACACCTTCACCGTGTGCATCGTCCACCATGGTAATCGCCCCGAATTTATCAGCAATCTCCACAATCTCAGGTAATGGTGCAATGTCTCCCTCCATACTGAAAACACCGTCGGTAATAATCAGTAATCGTCTAACCATCTCCGCACCCGAAAATGGATTCTTTACCCCCCCATCCCTCCCTTGCGAAGGGGGGGATTGAGGAGGGGTATTTTTCGCCTCTTTTGTAAGTCTTCGGCTTGTATTTATTTCATCTGAAATCTTAGACTGAAGGTCTTTGGGGTTACAATGCCCGTAGCGGACAATCTTTGCCTTAGAAAGGCGACACCCATCAATAATACTTGCATGATTGAGTTCGTCAGAGAAGACGATATCCCCTTCACCAACGATTGCAGGAATAACCGCAAGGTTTGCGCAAAATCCGGATTGAAAGGTTATCGTGCTTTCAACCCCTTTAAAGATCGCAAGTTTTCGTTCAAGTTCCTTGTGGAGTGTTGTTGTCCCGGCAATAGTCCGTACCGCCGCCGGACCTACGCCATACGTTTCAATAGCCTTTTGTGCTGAAGACTTTAGTTGGGGGTTATTGGCAAATCCGAGATAGTTATTCGAACAGAGATTTAAAACCTTTTTCCCGTCTACCGTAATCCAGGCGCCCTGCGGGCCTTCAATCGTGCGGATATTGATAAAGAGGCCCGACTCTTTCAGTTTCTCAAGTTCTTCAGTGATAAAATCCAGTGTGTTCATATAAATCAACGGACTTTGATTATCCCGCCTCTGAAGTTGCATAAGTTATCCTAAAAATAGCTATTGCCAATTTACCCTCTTTTTGCTATTATTTTTGTAGCAAGTAAATCCTCGTGTGTGGGCTTCCGGATGGTTGCTCGTAAATAGCACACGAGGTTTTGCATTTTTAGGGGAATAGTGGATTTTCTTCCACCATTCTATTTTTAATTATGTTGTAAAAAGTATCATCTGCATATTCATATTTTCTAAAAATTGCCCAACTAACAAAATCAACTGCCTGTAATGTCTTTTCCTCAGATGGTGTTTTAATTTGAACCTTGATATCAATGCTGTGGCGATTTTTTGCCTGATTATTAAGGTAATTTTTAAAATTCTCATTTAAAAATTTATTAGTCTCCCGTCTTGAAGCAATGAGTTCAATATTTTTCATTCTTACAGGGATTATTCTCTTTGTGTAAACTCTATCTAAAAGAATGTTTGTTACATAATTATAAAGGACTGGCTTCTCATCCCGCAGTCTTGTATAACCTGAATCTTGCACCAAATAGACCGCTCCCGTGTGAGCGGTGAAATTTTGTCAAATCAGATTCTTGATGCTGATTGACCACCCTGCAAAATAGTCATAAGACCTTCTTTATTCTTTTTTTCTCTCAGAAACACCGCTTCTTACTTATATCAGATACCTTTGTGCAAGAAATTTCTTGCACCAACGGCACTAAGAAAAAGCAATCTGCTGAATACCCAGCACTGAGAGATGTTTTGGAAGCCATCTCCTGCCATCAAGCCATGGTCTTACTCGCCCGATACATTCATCAAGATACCTCATGAACTGAAAAAGACCCGACACCCTGCTATCATGCTCTGAATATTTCACCTCATAGGTATTCGAATGCCCCGTAATCTTGGCCGCTATGAACAGCAGCTTTAAGCGGGCAATCCGTATCGTATTGTCTATCACTTCTCGTGCTGCACAGGAAGGCTCAGACCCCTTCCCTTCTGCTTCCCGCACCTGTTTCCTCTGGCTATGTCCCGCAAGCATCTTGAATGACCTCCAGATATTGTAGGAAAGCATCACGATCTGAAAATACGCATAGTTGGTTGCAAACTTGTTTGATACTATCGCTGACAACCCTTCCCGTTTCGCCTCCCCTATAAGGTTCTCACTATCAGCCCTCTTGTCATACTCCTCTACCACCTTATGAGCTTTTCCCTGCCTGTTCGTAACAAATTCCCGATAGGTATACTTCTCGTCTTCAAACAACTTACCCTGAACTGCGTTTCCCTCCGTTGGTTTGTCTTCCAGTATGCGCATGCCAACAAAACGGCACGCCCGTTTCCATCCTATCGGCTGGTAAACGCACTCATTATATTCAGCGTTGTCATTCTCCCCAATCTTATACCACTTCAATGGATCAAAGGGTGGTTTGCATCCCTTATTGCCAAAGATATACTGATACCCCTCTTCTTCGGCTGCTTCTACACTCTCCCATCCGATAAACTCCCCATCCCCACGAAGGATTACCTCTTGTACACATCCAGGGAGATATTTCCTGAAACTCCGAATTTCCTTTCCTACCTCATCACTTCCCATCGTCTCTCCAATCCGTAACTTCCCAGCAAAGTATTCCCTCGTCTCTCCTATAAAACACAACACAGGGCGAAATCCCTTCTTCCCTCGATTCTTCGTATTATGCCCCTTACGTCCACCCTGCTGTTTACCATAGATCGTTTCTACTGTCGTGTCAATATCAACATGGATAGTCCGGTATTCTATCTCGCATACATGCCATACCCGCTCCCTCAAGGCACTCATTACTTCCAACAGTGACTTCCCTTGATTTATCCCCAATGAATTTACGTATCTCCAGTATGTCGTAACAAACGGAAGTTTCACAACGTGAAATATCGAACACAACATCGAGTCCATCTGAATATATAAAAAATGCCACACACGGTTAAACCCAATAAACAAAAGTATTATAAAACCATATACCATATTATGGTGCCCCATCTCCGGCGTACGTGTCGGCGGATTATACAACCCCTCAAATATCTCTTTAAACCGTATCAACTCCATAAACTTTACCAGCCCCAAAAGCCCTCCAAATGGACTCAGTCGCTCACTGCAATAACTATATGGCGTAACATGCCCTATTTTACTAGCCTTTACCGGACAGACAGCTTCTTCTTGATTTTCCCACCTTTTGGCGGTATTCTTATTTTGCTTTTTTACCATTTGGGTTACCTCCTCTTATTATTAGGTTTATCTCACTTACCCTATTATAATGAGGTAATCCTTATGGTTTCACTTACTTTTTTCTTGCACTTGTGCAAGATTCAGGTATAAACTTTATTCTTATTAAGATAGATTGTCATTATAAAGCACTCCTTTTCGCTTAATCTTTTCAACAACCTTTGGCGGGGGGGGGTAAGCGGTTTTTCTTTAACAGCATGCAATACCCCGAATCTTCTCTTATGTTTTAACTTTAACTCTGAGTGCGTTTTCTTTACTATCTTTTCAATTGGTGTTTTACTCTCGGTAAATAAGCAAGTCACTATAAAAACCTTTGAGGTTTTCTTCTTTCTAAAATCAAATCCTAAATCGCCTGATTCATCCAAGAAAATATAAGCCACAGTATTTAAAAATCCTTCTATACACCCTTAAGATAGTCTCCGGAATGGGAGATAATTTTAACGTTTAATTCATTCTCTTTCATTATTTGCGCGGATATTGATAAAGAGGCCCGCCTCTTTCAGTTTCTCAAGTTCTTCTGTGACAAAATCTAGTTTGTTCATATAAATCAACAGTAACTATCTAGCCCCTATTTTTGCCAAGCTGTTGTTTTACCACAATTTCCAATGATGCGCCTTGAACTTTTCCCTTCGGATATAATTTGTCAATTTGAAAGATCCGACTTCTTACGCCTTAATGGTATCTAACCTTTATTTCTGTAAAAATGTTTGACCATCTGAATTAAAAAACCAGATAAAAGGAATCCAAAACTAATCATTTGTGCTGTAAATTGGTTCTTAATTTCGCCAAGTAAAAAACCAACGGAATCACCTATTCCATCTATGGTAATGCTATAATGCTTCACTTTATAACAAGAAATAGAAGTCATCACTAATAAACACAAAGAACCTAGTAGTACGTTCCGTAAATAACATGGCATAAATCAAGTGGCTGCGATTTCATCCATTTTATAACGCCATTTGAAAATAACGGGTTCTTCATTTATTTGGCTGATACCCCGGTAGATGCGCTCAACGAGTTCGTTTTTTGTGCTAACTCTTATATGCCTTAAAAATGACCTTGCGATTTTACTGAAAAATATTTCAATCATATTTAACCAAGAACCATGCTTTGGCGTAAAGACAAA